>Ga0315902_10003479_pt1 | contig 23461 bp, 12 predicted proteins | sample LakEriMetagenome_9_FD_203523 | JGI IMG/M metagenome (GOLD analysis project Ga0315902, IMG submission 203523) | Freshwater fungal communities from buoy surface, Lake Erie, Ohio, United States - Buoy 12 MA117 | ecosystem: Environmental > Aquatic > Freshwater > Lake > Lake biofilm | place: USA... | reverse complement strand
GACTGGCCCGAGAACTTCAACGCCAACCCGGCCCCCGACCGCCGGCTCTTCAACACCCAGGGCATCACCTCGCCCTACACCGCGGCCGATCAGTTCTTCACCACCCAGCACTACGGCCACCCGGTCCTCGACCCGGCGACCTGGCGACTCAAGGTGTCGGGGCTGGTCGATCGCCCGGCGTCGCTCTCGGTCGACGAGCTGCGCAAGCTCGGCGGCACCGAACTCGTCGCCGGCTTCGAATGCTCGGGCAACCGTCGTCCCCTGCAGGGCCTCATCGGCAACGGCCGCTGGACGGGCGTGCCGCTCAAGACCGTGCTCGAGCGCGCCGGCCTCAAGGCCAGCGCCCGCGAGATCGTGTTCTTCGGTGCCGACAAGGGGCCCGAGGAGGTCGAGTTCCGCGCCCAGAAGTTCAGCGTCGAGCAGAACTACGGTCGCAGCATGACGCGCGACAAGGCCCTGGCCTCCGATGCGTTCCTGGCCTACGCCCTCGACGGCCAGCCCCTCACCCGCCACCAGGGCGCGCCCCTGCGCCTCATCGTGCCGGGCTGGTACGGCGCCCCCAACGTCAAGTGGCTCTCAGAGATTCACGTGCAGGAAGACCAGTACCTCGGGAAGTTCCAGGCGCGCTGGTACCGCACGCTCAAGGGCGAGATGATCAACGGCGAGATGAAGTGGGTCGAGACCGCCATCACCCACCTGCAGCTCAAGTCGTTTGTCGCCCGCGTCACCCGCATGGGCAACGATTACAAGGTGCTGGCCATCGCCCTCAACGACGGCACGCCGCTCAAGTCGGTCGAACTGAAGATCGACGAGGGGCAGTGGGTGGCCATGACGCCTGACGCCGCCACCTCGGCCAGGTACGGCTGGAAGTTCTACACCTACACATGGAAGGGTGCCGCGACCGGCGAACACACGCTCGTGTCGCGCGCCACTGATGCCACCGGGAAAGTGCAGCCCACCGAAGCCGAGCTCGAGACGAAGAAGACCTTCCTCGAGGACAACTCGCAGCACCCCCGCAAGGTGCGGCTGGCCTAGGCCGGCCACCGCTCATCGAATCCTCACACCAGCCAGCCTCGTCTTTCTCAGAAGACGGGGCTGGTGTTTTTTATGACGATTCTTCTGGCCGGAGGCACCGGCTTTCTCGGGCGCGCGCTCACCGCCGCCCTCACCGCCGGGGGACACGAGGTCCGCAACCTGTCGCGGCGGCCCCGGCCTGGCCGGCCGCACGATATCGCCTGGACCCCGGATGGCACCATCGGCCCCTGGGCCTCAGCCGTCGAGGCGGCCGACGTCGTCATCAATCTGGCCGGCGAGGGCATCGCCGATCGCCGCTGGTCGGCCGAACGCAAGGCGGCCCTGCGCACCAGCCGCATCCTGCCCACGCGCAGCCTGGCACTGGCACTCAAGGCGGCCTCGGATCGCCCCCGCCGCTTCATCACCAGCTCGGCCATCGGCTACTACGGGGCACACGGCGACGAGGTTGTGACCGAGTCGACCGCGCCGGGTACCGACTTCCTGTCGACCCTGTGTGTCGAGTGGGAATACGAAGCCGCGCAGGCGGCATCGCCCTCGACCCGCGTCCACCTGCTGCGCACGGGCATCGTGCTGCATCCCGAGGGCGGGGCCCTCAAGTCGATGCTGCCCCCGTTCCGACTGGGCGTCGGTGGCCCGATGGGCCATGGCCGCCAGTACATGCCGTGGATTCATCTCGACGACTGGGTGCGCCTGGCCACATGGCTGGCCGAGGGACACGGCGACGCAGCGGCCCCCGTGGCGGTCTGGAATGGCACCGCGCCGACCCCCGAGACCAACGCTGATTTCGGACGCGCCCTCGGGCGCGTGCTGCACCGCCCCGCGGTGCTGCCGGCCCCGGCGTTCGCCCTGAGGGTACTGCTGGGCGAGTTCGCGCAGTTCCTGCTCACCGGGGCACGTGTCGTGCCGGCCGCCGCGGAACAGCACGGCTTCCAGTTCCGGTTTCCGACCCTCGAACCGGCCCTCACCGACCTGGTGAGCTAGCGCTCGGCCACCGGTCGGAAGGCGGGTATCATTTACACGCTTTGCAACTGTCGCCCCGCGTCATTTACGCCCTCTACTTCTGCTCGGGTGCCTGCGGGCTGGCCTATCAGGTGCTCTGGCTGCGGCAGTTGTCCCACGTGTTCGGTGTGACCGCCTATGCGGCCAGCACGGTGCTGGCGGCCTTCATGGCCGGCCTGGCGCTGGGAAGCTGGCTCGCCGGGCCGCTCCTGAAGCGCATCCGGCAGCCACTGGCCGCCTTCGGCCTCGTGGAGTTGCTGATTGGCACCGCCGCGCTGGCCACGCCGCTCCTGCTCGATGTGGCGAGCGGCGTCTTCCGGGCCCTCTACGGCACAGGGCCCGACACGTTCGCGCAGCAGACACTCATCCGGTTCGCCTGCGCCTTTGTCGTGCTGCTGCTGCCCACCGTGCTGATGGGCCTCACCCTGCCGTTCGTCAGTGCCTCGTCTGTCATTCAGGGCCCGCAGTTCTCGTCACACGTCAGTACCCTTTACGCCGTCAACACCGCGGGCGCTGTCTCGGGAGCCCTGCTCACCGGCTTTGTGCTCATCGGGGCCATCGGCATGCAGGCCACGTTCTGGCTGGCGGCCGCCCTCAACGCCCTCGTCGGGCTGTCGGCCATCGGCCTGCAGCGACAGCTCACCGCCGCGGCAGGCGCGGCCCTGGACGCGTCCACTGATCGGGCACACCCATCGACGGCCGACGCGGCCCGCCCCTCGGGCGATGCATCCGGCACAGTCTCGACGGCCCCTGCCAGCGGCCCGCGGATCATCTGGCTGGTAATGGCCCTCTCGGGAGCCGCTGCCCTTGCGCTCGAGGTGGTCTGGTTCCGCCTGATGACGCTCTTCGTCGATGCCACCACCTATGCCTTCACCACGACGCTGGCGATTGTGCTGGTCGGCATCGCGCTCGGCGGCGCGATGGCCGCACGGCTGCTGGCGCGGCCCCGCAACTGGGTGCTGTGGCTCGCCGCGATTCAGGTCGCCACCGCAGTGGGCGTGGTTCTCAGCCTCGGACTGCTGACCTGGCCCGACGTGCCGCTGGTGTCCGGGATGCGGGCCCTGCAGCGGGTCCTGCTGTCGTTCCTGCTGCCGTCACTGCTGATGGGCGTGTCCTTCCCGCTGCTGCTGCGCCTGGGCGTACCCCCCTCAGACGCACCAGACGATGAGTCACAGGCGGCGGCGCGTGCGGCCCTCGTCGGACGCTTCTACGGCGTCAACGTGCTTGGCGCCATCATCGGCTCACTGGCCGGAGGCTTCCTCCTGCTCCCGTGGCTGGGCACGCGCCTCAGCCTGGTGGCCGTCGCCGGGGTGTTCGCCGTCGCCGGGCTGGCAGTGGCCCTGCTGCAGCGGCGCAAGGCCACCTGGCTGCCGCTGGCCGTCATGGTGGCCCTGGCCGGTGCCATGGCCACGCGCCTGCCCGACCCCTACGTCACGACCACGCGCGACCGCATCGGGCCGGGTGTCGTCGAGGTGTTCCGGGAAGAAGGGGCGCAGACGTCCGTCAGCGTGCACGAGTCGCAGTTCGAGCGCGTGCTGCGCGTCGGCGGCCTGCACCAGGCCAACGACACGCAGGGCATGGTCAAGGTACACCGCCAGATCGGCATCCTGCCCGTGGCCCTGCATCCCGATCCGCGCGAGGCGCTGGTTATCGGCCTCGGGGGCGGCGCGACGGCCGGGGCCGTCAGCCAGCACACCGGCACCTCGGTGCAGGTCGTCGAGCTCTCGGACGGCGTCCGCAAGGCGGCCGCCTACTTCTCGCACGTCAACTACGACATCCTCAACCGTCCCAACGCGCGCATGCGCGTCGACGATGGGCGCAACTTTCTGCTGCTGTCGGGCGAGCGCTTCGACGTGATCACGGCCGATATCATCCAGCCGATTCACGCAGGGGCAGGCAGCCTGTACTCGAAGGAATACTTCCAGCTGGTGCGGCAGGCACTGAAGCCGGGTGGCATCGCCATGCAGTGGATCGGCCAGCGCGAGCGCGCCCACTATCTGCTCATCATGCGGACGTTCCTCGACGTGTTTCCGCACACGACGCTCTGGCTCGACGGCAGCCTCATGGTGGGGTCGCTCGAGCCGCTGCAGCTCAATCGTGAGGCCTTCGAGCGCAAGCTGGGCGATCCGCAGACGCGCGCGGCCTTCGCGGCAGCCGGCCTGGCGTCGTTCGAAGATCTGCGGAGCTGGTACACCGGCGGGCCCGGCGCGATGCGTGCCTTTGTCGGCCCGGGTCCGCTGCTGACCGACGATCGGCCGCTCGTGGAATATCACCGCTCGCTGCCGCCAGACACGGCGCGGCTCGATGTCTCGGCCCTGCGCAGTGCCATTGCCGAGATCGAACCGGTCACGCCGTAGACGGCTACCCCTGACACGCGGGCGCTTCGCGGCGTCGTGTCACTCGCGCGGGCCAAGATGCGGCCGTGTCGCGCACCCGGACCCGGTGCCGGCCGTCAGAGGACGGGCGGCGCCCCGGCGCGGAAGTTTCCGCCAAGCAACGATACCGAGTCGGCACCGAGCCAGCGATCGATGATCGACGCATAGACCGATCGGAAATCGGTTTCGTGATGCACGTCGCCCGCATTGCTCTCGAGCGTCGGGTTCTGCGGATCGGGCCGCAGGTCGGGCGCAGTGCCATGCAGGCCGCCGCGCACGCCTCCTCCCATCAGCATCATCACGCCACCAGCGCCATGATCGGTGCCCTGGCTGCCGTTCTCGAAGACGCGGCGTCCGAACTCCGTGTAGACCAGCACCAGCGTCGACCCGAGCAGTCCCTGCATCTGCAGGTCGTCGTGAAACGCCTTCAACCCATCGTCGAGCGTGCCCATCAGGGTGAAGTAGCCGCCGGCGTTGACGCCCTGGCCGGCATGTGTGTCGTAGCCACCGGTCTGCACCCAGAAGATCTTGGTGCCGATGCCCCGGTTCATGGCGCCCGCCACGGCGCGCAGGGCCTGGCCGAAGCCGCTGTTGGGATACGTCGCTGCCGGACGGTACGCCGCTACCGTGGCCACACGGTCGATGGTGTTCAGCGCCGCGCGAGTCGTGCCGTTCACAAACGCCAGGTGCGGGCGCTCCACCGGCACGTGCGACGCAATGCGCGTCTGTGCCTCGCGCTCGGCCAGGGCCTCGGCCCCGGCGTTCGGGCTGGCGAACACATACGTCGCCGGGCTGGAGATGGAGTGGATGCCCACCTCGTGGCTCATAAGGGGCCCGGGCGTCTCGCGTTGCGTGTTCCAGGCCACCAGCGGATCGAGCGGGCCCGGCAGCGAATCGAGATAGCGCCCCAGCCAGCCCGGTCCCGACGGATCGCCCGGGTTCGCGGTGCCCCAGATGTCATACCCGGTGAAGTGCGACCGGCTTGAATTCGGATAGCCCGTGCGCTGCACGATCGCGAGGCGTCCCCCGTCGAACACGCTCTTCAGCCCGCGCAGACGCGGATGCAGGCCGAGGTGCGCGCCCGACCGATCCTGGCCAATCTGCAGGACAGTGCCGGCCGGCACGGCGATGTTCGGCCGTCGCGAGTAGTAGAACGGATCGCGGTAGGGAATGATGGTGCTCAGCGCATCGTTGCCGCCGCTCAGGTACACCACAACCAGATTGCGCGAGGTCTGCCCCTGGGCGGCGGCAATCTCCTGCAGCACGTGCGGAGCAATGAATCCGTAGGTGAAGGCGGTCACCCCGCCCCGGACAAACGTGCGTCGTGACAGATGCATGGCGTGTCCTAGACGAACTGGTACTCGGCCGACCCCAGCAGCAGTCGCACGGCGCCGGGCACCTTGGCGTTGAGCTGCGCGTCGGTGCCGGTCCAGCGGATGCCGGACCGCAGGTAATCGTGCAGCGCGCTGTAGCCGTCGCTGCTGAAGCCCGGCGTCTGGTAGCGCGACAGCAGGTGTTCCAGCACGCGCTCTGGCGACGACCGGAACGGCTGCGCGTCGCGCACCAGGTTCGCCCGCTGACTGGTGGCCAGTGTCGACGCGAAATTGAGCCGGGCCAGCATCGACGAGGTGCTGAACCAGCGGGGACCAGTGGCCCAGCCATTCACATCTGGCGGCTCGTACAGCGACTGGCCCATGTTCACCAGCGGCGTGATCGCCGCATCCACCGAGAAGCCGCGCCAGCCCGTCTCCTTGACGGCCCGCACCACGTACTCGACCGGCCACGAGTAGCGCTGGTAGACATGCGCGCTGCTCAGGAACTGGGGCGAATGCAGCAGGCGGCGCAGCATCGCGTGGATGCTGTAGGTGCCGCTGGTCCGGTAGGCCTCAGCGACCTGCCGGATGAGCCCTTCGTCCGGGGCGTCGACATCGTTGATGAAGAAGGCGTACAGCCGACGGGCCAGCCGGTCGGCCGTGGCCGGATGCCTCGCCAGCGCCTCGATCAGGTCGATGCCGTCCTGCCCGCCCTGCGCCGTTGAACGGGCGGGAATCGTGCGCCCGCCGTCGGGATAGATGGCGAACGTGAAGGTCTTGGCGTCGGTGTCGTGCTGGGCCGGGTTGTAGATCGAGCGGTAGTAGCTGTTCACCTCGTCGGTGCGGCTGTTGACCACCACCAGTTCGAGGTTCCATCCGGTGAACACCCGTGCCGCCGCCTGCACGTCGGCTTCCGTGTAGTGCCCGATCCCGGTCGTGAACAGCTCCATCAGCTCGCGGGCGAAGTTCTCCTGCGGACGCGTGCGGGTGTTGGTGCGGCCGTCCAGCCACACGAGCATGGCCGGGTCTTTTGCCACCTCGACCAGCAGGTCGCGGAAGTTGCCCGTGGCCATGTCGCGGAAGAGCTGGATCTGGCCGCGCGTGCCATTCGGCTGCCGCACCGCGTCCATCATCTTCGTGGCGTGAATGGTGCCGAACGTGCCGGCCACCTTCGAGTAGGCGGTCGCAAAATGCTGGTGCCAGAAAAGCGCCATCTTCTCCTGTAGCGGCTGCCGGGTGTGGATCATCCGGAACAGCCACCGCTGGCGCGCGTCGTTGATGACCGTGTCCGGCGAGAACGTGCCGCGCACGGTCACGCCGGCGTGTGCGGGATGACCGATGAGCGCATCAACCCCGACCGGAGCCTCGGCATAGTTCAGCAGCTCGTCAATCAGCTGCGCCGGCGTGAAGTCGGCGAAGAATGCGAGATCGTCGGGACTCGCCCCGAAGCCCATTCGTCTGAGGATGTGCTCCTGCATGCCGTGGTGACCTCCGGAAATACTAACGGGTTTCCCCGGCGACCTCTGAAAAAAAAGAGCCCCGGCATCCTGCGGGAGGATGCCGGGGTCGTGTCTCGCCCACAACCGGTGCCGACGGGCGACCCGGCCTGCATGCGACCGCGGCGCACAGCCCCGTCAGGGCCTGCCCGCGGCGCTCAGCCGCCTGGCCTAGCGCGACGCCGGCCGGGGCGCCTGGCCCAGGCTCAGCAGGTTCGCCATGATGCGGTAGGCCCCGTCGGTGCCCGCCGGCAGCTGTCGCCACAGGCCCAGGCCCACGTAGATCCAGCGGCCCTTGCCCACCTGAGCCTCGACCAGCGCGCCGCGCTTGGTGCCCCGGTTGTAGGCAAACGGCTCCTCGAACTCGATGAGGTCCTTCATGCGCGGGTCGCGCTTGTTGGCGTCGAGGAAGTAGAGGCCGCGCTCCTGCACCCAGCCGGTCCAGTCGGCCCGGCCGATGGTGTTGGGGCCGGTGAAGACGGGATTGGTCGGCTCAAGGATGCGCACTTCGGCGTTCTCGTCCGTCACGCGCTCGCGGCCGACCACGCCGGGATACGGGCCATACTGCGCGTCGTTGAATTCGAACTTGTTGTAGTTGACGATGACGGTGCCGCCGGCGGCGGCGTAGTCGAGCAGCCGCTGGTTGTAGGCGCGCAGGTCGAGGCGGCGCTCGTAGGCGCGCACCCCGGTCATCACCACGTCATACTTCGACAGGTCGCCCCACGCCAGTTCGTCGGGGCCGATCAGCGAGACGGTCACACCCAGCTGCTCGAGCGCCTGCGGCACCTGGTCGCCCACGCCCATCACATAGCCCACCGTCAGGTTCGGCTTCACCGCCACAACCACGGCCTTGGCCGTGATCTCGGGCGTCACCAGCACATGCCGGCGGGTGGTGTGCGGATACTCGACCAGCTGGTAGCCCAGCGCATAGTCGCGCCCGCCCGCCTGCACCTTCGCCGTGATCGGGAAGCTGCTGCCGCCGGGCTTCGAGGCCGCAGCCATCAGCATCGGCGACGGTGGCACCTCGACCTCGAAGCGCACCGTGATGGCCTCGTCCTCGCGCGCAAAGCTCACCGGCTGCACGGCCGGCGTGGCGCGCCAGCCCTGGGGCAGGCCCAGCACGACCTCGCCCTTCGCGGCGCCCTTCGCGTGGTTGATCACCGTCACCCGCACGTCCTTCCGGGTGCCGCGCGCATTCGCCGGCGTCGCCCGCGTCGGCACAATCAGCGTCTCGGGCGTCATCGTCACGGCAAAGTTGGGCACCACGTGCAGCTCGGCACGCTTCTCGCCGCTGAACAGGTTGCCTTCCGACCGGGCTGCCACCGGCACCGTCACAGGGAACTCGACCCCGCCCACCGCCAGGGTGAACGTCGCCGTGAACGGCGTCGGCCGGAACGGTGCGCCGAAGGGCACATCCGGGTCGACCGTGAACCGCGACACACCAGGGGTATAGCGGAAGTGCGCTGCCGTCGGACGCGCATCGGCCGGAATGACGCCGCCGCGATCCGTGGCCTGCGCAAAGCCGTTCAGCACGCGCGACTTGACCTCGACGCTCGTCGACCCGCGGACGGCGGCGATCAGCTGCACGCCGACCTGCTGCCCGGGCGTCACGACGCCGTCATTCGCAATCGCCTCGAGCCGGGTGTCGGTCGCGGCAATCAGCGCCTGGATGAACTGCTGTTCCTTCTGCATCATGCGGAAGTCGATTTCGTACCGGGCCTCGTCAGGCAGGCCCATGCCGGCCAGCCCGGCGCGCAGGGCACGCGTCGCGGTCAGCCCGGCCGTCAGCGACGGCACCGTGCCCGCGCTGCCGCGCGCGCCCAGCTCGCGGCGCGCCGTCTGCACGTGCCCGGCAATCTCGCCCAGCGCCGAGGTCAGTGCGGCCGGCGGCGTGGCACCGGCATACGCGGCCAGCGACGCCAGGCTGTGGTTCACCCCGTCGAACGGATCCTGCTCGACGCGGTTTACCCCGTCGGGCAGTACCGTGTCGCGCAGCCGGTAGGCCCGCACGCTGCCAGGCCCCATCATGCTCGTCTCGCCGGGCAGCGGCAGCAGCTGCGACATGCCCTGGCACTTGTGCATGCTGCGCGCCTCGCCCGACAGCTCGTTGTAGGTGCGGCCCAGCACGGGGTCGTACTGCGTTCCGCCGCGGAACTGCAGGGCCGTCGAAGCCCCCGGGGTGCCCGAGAACGACGGCACCTGGCCGCCGGGTGCAGAGAAGCCGGCGGTGTAATAGAACTTCGCCGGCTGCCACGGCCGCAGGCCTTCCTTGATCTGTTCGGGATACTTCGTCGGATCGGCCGCCAGGCGGAACGCCTCTGACGTCAGCCGCGATGACGTCTGGTGGTGCTGCCCGCCCCCCTCGCCGTCGAACACGAACCCGACGATCACGTGAGGCCGAATCGTGCGGATCATCCGGACGAAGTCGCCCAGAATCTCCTCCTTGCCCCACTTCTCCATCGTTTCCTCGACGCTGAAGGAAAACCCGAAGTCGACCGCGCGCGTGAAGAACTGCTCGGCGCCGTCATAGCGGTGCGCCGCCAGCAGCTCCTCGGAGCGCAGCACCGCCAGCGCCTCGAACAGCTCGGGGCCAATCTCGTTCTGGCCTCCCTCGCCGCGCGTCGACGTCACCAGCGTCGTCCGCATGCCCTTGCCAAAGCCGTAGTAGGCCAGCATGGCGTTGTTCTCATCGTCGGGGTGCGCGGTGGTCATCATGAGTGTGCCCACCGTCTCGAGCTTGCGCAGCGCCAGCTCGACGGCGGGGGTGCCCCGCAGGCCCGTCACCGGCTGCAGCTGGTGCTGGGCCGAGACTGTAGAGACCGTCGACACAAAAACGGCCGCCAGGGAGGCGGCCACGGCGAAACCCGTCACAAGTTTCTTCATACGGAAGGTCCCTCGAGAAGCGCGGCGCGGGAGGGCCGGGCAGGCCCTCCCGCGTCACCAACGCCCGTTAGAACGTGAACTTGATCCCCATCTGCAGCTGGCGCTGCTCGTAGCCACCGGTCGGCACCAGGTCCTTGCCGCTGGTCGGCAGGGCCCCGGTCGGCACCCCGAAGACGTCGGTCGGAATGACCGCATTGACGCCCGACACCTGCACCGTATTGAACAGGTTCTTCACCTCGGCGATCGCCTCGATGGCGCGGTTGCCACCAATGCGCACGCGGCGCGAGTAGCGGAAGTCGACGTTGTAGCGCGCCGGCAGCCGCAGCGAGTTGCGCGCCACGCCCACGGGGCGGTCGGCCGCCGTGCCGTCGTTGTTGAGCTCGCGGTTGCTGCGCAGGTTGATCGGAATGCCGCTGGCAAACTGCATCGCGATGCCGAACACGTTGTTGTTCAGGATCGCGCCGATCGCGCCGTCCCGATCGACCTGGGGCGTCGCGACGACGCTGCCCGTGAACGTGTGCCGCTGGTCGAGCACGTTCGGACCGCGGTCGCGATCGAGGTTCGTCACGTCAGTACGGCCCGCATCGCCCTGCACTGACAGGGCACCGGTGATCGGAGCGTTGTCGTCGCTCTTGCCGAGCGTGTAGGCCAGGTCAAACCCGATGCCGTTCACATTGCGCCGCGTGAACTGCAGCGTCATGTTCTTGTAGGTCGACTCGCCGATCGACTGGGTGGCGTTGATCACGTTGTACAGCGGGTTGACGCGCGTCGACGCGTTGACCGCCGTGCTGAAGATCGGGTTGCCGTCCGACAGCGCGCCCATCGGGTTGATCAGGTTGATGTTGGTCACGACTGGCAGGTTGTAGCCGCGCACATACGAACCGCCCACGCCCACCGAGTAGCGGTCGTTCAACGCATGCTCGAACTGCAGGTTGCTCTGCCACGCCCGCGCAATCTGGAAACTCGGGTCGACCGTCCAGGCCGTGTTCGGCTGAGCACCCGCACCGGCACTGAGAATCGCCGGGAACCGGGGGGCCCCCACCTGCGTGGGCTGCAGCGACGCCGACGCCCGCGCATTGGTGCCGTCGTTCTGCAGCGCCTGCTCGTAGATGGCGTTCAGCGGCTGGTCGAACATCAGGCCCGTGTTGCCGCGCAGTACCGTCCGGCGCTGCTCGCCCAGCGTCCACACAAAACCGAAGCGGGGCGCAAAGTTGTTCTTGTCGATCGCGAACTCACGCGACGTGGCAATCGGGGCATTGGCCACGGGATCAGGCGTGCGGTACCGGTCGTAGCGCACCCCGTACAGCACCTTGAGGTTCGAGGTCACACGCCAGTCGTCCTGGACGAACAGCCCCAGCTGCGCCGTGTCGTACTCGAGGTTCGGCTGGCCGAAGTACTGCGTGAACGTCTGGTAGCCGAACGGGTTCGCCCCGCTCACCGCCGCCTGGTAGGCCGCGATGTTCGCAAACGTATACTGGGCCGCCGGCGCAGCGGTGCGAGTGTCCTGCACCATCTGCACGTCAAAGCCCGCCTTCAGGGCGTGGTCGCCGCGCAGATATGTGGTGCTGTTGTTCACCTGCAGCACGTCCTGCGTGAAGCCGAAGCCCGCATCGGACACGCTGCCGACCGGCCCGCCGATGTTGGCCACGCCGGTGATGTTCACCGCCGGGCCGGTGCCCGCCAGCTCGTTCGGCGTGCGCGCCTGGGCGCGGGTCGCATACTGCACGCGCAATTCATTGAGGAAGCTGCTGCCCAGCGTCGAGACCAGCTGCGCCGCCGTCGAGTGCTGGCGGTCGGTGAAGTCGGTCGCACGCTGCACCGAGGTCAGCCCGCCGCCGATGTTCGCCGTGATGAAGTTGTCGAAGAACATGTAGCGCACCGACAGCCGGTTGGCCTGGCTCAGCTGGTGATCGATCTTGCCGATGGCAAAGTTGGTGTTGAGCCCGCGCGGCATGTAGCGCGGTTCATTCAGGCCCAGAGCCGCCTGGTTGGCCGGGGAAATGGTGATGACGCTCAGCCCCGACAGGTCGCGCTCGGTCCGCTCGTAGCCGCCGAAGAAGTGCGTCTTGTCCTTCACGATCGGACCGCCCAGATCAAACGTATAGACGTTCACGTCCGTAGGCGGTTTCCGGTCGCTCGTGCGCTCACCCTGCGTGTAGAACGGGAACGCCACCATCGGCTGGCGCTGGAAGCGGTAGCTGCCCTGCCCCCGGAACGTGTTCGTGCCCGACGGCGTGATCGCGTTGTAGACCAGGCCCATTGTCTGGCCGAACTCGGGCGCGTAGCCCGTGGTCACCACCTTCACTTCGCGGATCATCACTTCCGACATCGGCATCTGCCGCAGGCCGGCGCGATCCTTCTGCGTGTTGTTGCTGCCGTCCACCTGGTAGTTCACGCGCAGCAGCGCGCCGTTGGCCGTCAGGCGGGGCACGCCGAATTCGTTGGTCTCGAAGCCCACGACGCCCGGCTGCAGCAGTGCGAAGTTGTAAGGGTTGCGCGAGGTCAGGGGCAGCGTCTTGATTTCCGCCTGGCTCAGCGTGCGGCCCTGCTCGATCTTGCCCAGGTCGACAATGGGCGCATCGGCCGTCACCGTGACCGTCTCCTCGAGCGTGCCGACGGCCAGCGCGAAGCTGATGACCGCCGTCTGGCCTGCCCGCAGGGTCACCCCCGTCTGCTCGAATTTCTTGAAGCCCTGCAGTTCGGCCGTCACCTTGTAGGTGCCGAGCGACAGCAGCGGGGCACGGTACAGCCCGCTCTCGTTGGTCACCACCGCTCGGGTGTCACCCGTGTCGATGTTGACGACCGTCACCGTCACTCCCGGAAGGACGGCCTTCTGATCGTCGGTGACCGTGCCTTCAATCGTGCCGTTGATGGCGGTCGACTGGGCCGCCGCAGAGACGGCGGTGGCCAGCGCCAGAATCAGGGCCAGTACTGTTCGCTGCATGAATCGATGCCTCCCACAAGCAAAACAATGTGTCTCGGGCCAGTATATGCCCTGCACCCGGTTTCCACGGGTTTTAGACGGCGCTCGTGGCCCAGCCGATGCAGCCACATAATAGGAAGCGCGATGCCACGTCTGCGACGGGTGCTGGGCGCCCTGTTCCTCCTCCTGCTCGTGCTCGGCCTGGGAGCCGGGTGGTGGGTCCGCACCCGCCTCACCGACAGCCTCCCGGAGCTCGACGGGCAGCAGTCGCTCGTCGGCCTCACGGCCCCGATCACCGTCACCCGTGACGCGCGCGGCATTCCGACCATCAGCGGCGCCTCCCGCCGCGATGTCGCCCGGGCCCTGGGCGTCCTCCACGCCCACGACCGCTTCTTCCAGATGGACCTGCAGCGCCGACAGCCGGCCGGTGAGCTCAGCGCCCTGGTCGGTCCGGCCGCAGTGCCCGCCGACTCACGCATGCGCCTGCACCGGTTCCGGCAGGTCGCCCGCGACGCCCTCCAGCGTGCCGACCCGGCGTGGCGGGCCCTGCTCGAGGCGTACAGCGACGGCGTCAACGCCGGCCTCGCCTCGTTAACGGCGCCGCCCTTCGAATACGCCCTGTTGCGCCAGGAGCCCGAGCCCTGGAAGGCCGAGGACTCGATCCTGGCCGTCATGGCCATGTTCTCGGCCCTGCAGGGACGCCAGATGGAGTTCGAGCAGGCCGCCGAACAGGTGCGCAGCGCCGTGCCCCCCGCCGTGTTCGAGTTCCTCACCCGCGCCGGATCCGACTGGGATGCCCCCGCCGAGGGCGAGGCCATCGCACGCCCGCCCGTTCCCGGCGTCGACCTCTTCAACCTGCGCGCCACCCTGCGGGCCGCGGTCGTGCCATCCCCCGACCCAGCCAGCGACCCCGATGCCATCGCCCACGCCGCCATCGGCTCGAACAACTGGGCCGTCGCTGCCGCACACACCGGGGGACACGGAGCGCTGCTCGCCAACGACATGCACCTGCAGCTGGGCGTGCCCAACATCTGGTACCGCACCGCCATGCAGTTTCCCGACCCCGACCGCCCCGAGGTCACTCGCACGCTGCACGGCGTCACCCTGCCCGGGCTGCCCGTGCAGGTCGTCGGCAGCAATGGCGACGTCGCCTGGGGCTTCACCAACACGGGCGGCGACTGGAGCGACCTCGTCCGCATCGAGCCCGACCCCGCCGACCCGTCGCGCTACCTCACCCCAGACGGACCGCGCGCCTTCGAGACCGTCACCGAGCAGATTGCCGTCCGCGGCGAGGCTGCCCGCCCCCTCACCATCCGCACCACCATCTGGGGCCCGGTCGTGTGGACCGACGTCGACGGGCACGCCTACGCGCAGCACTGGGTCGCACACGATCCCGCTGTCATCGCCGGCGACCTCTCACGCCCCGAGCGGGCCGCCTCGATCGACGAGCTGCTGACCGCCGTTGTCGGGCTCGGCGTGCCCCATCAGAACGTCACCATGGCCGGTCGTGACGGCCGCATCGCCTGGACGGTCGGTGGCGCCGTGCCTGTCCGGCGCGGCTTCACCGGAACAACACCCGTCTCATGGGCCGACGGTACTCGGGGCTGGGACGGCTACCTCGACGCCCCGTCCGTCCCCCGCATCGTCGACCCTGAGGTCGGGCGCATCTGGACCGCCAACGCCCCGGTGGTCGACGGCGACCGGCTCGCGCGCATCGGCGACGGTGGCTATGCCGATGGCATCCGCGCCCGCATCATCCGCGACGATCTGCTCGCCCGCACCGCGGCACGCCCGCGCGACATGCTGGCGCTGCAGCTCAACGACCGCGCCCTGTTCCTCGAGCGCTGGCGCGCCCTTGCCCTGCGCGTCCTCGACACCCCGGCGGCCACACAGCCGACCGACCGTGCCGCCGCGCGACGCCAGATGCGCGATCTCATCGAGCGCACCTGGACCGGCCGGGCCTCGACCGACTCGACTGGCTATCGCCTTGTCCGCATGTTCCGCACCGACGTCGTCCGCCGCGTGCTGACCTTCGTCACGACCCCCGTCAAGCAGAAGGATCCGGCCTTCGACTACACCCAGCTCGGCCGCACCGAAGGCTCCGTCTGGGCCATCGTCGACGCCCGGCCCCTGCACCTCCTCGACGCGCGCCACGAGTCGTGGGATGCCCTCTTCCTCGAGGCCATCGATGCCGTGCATGCCGAGCTGACCGCCGACGGACGCGCCCTCGCCGACCAGACCTGGGGCGAGGCCAACCGTGCGCAGATCGTCCATCCGCTGACGGCTGCACTGCCGCTGCTCGGTCGCTGGCTCAACATGCCCGGCGATCCGCTGCCCGGCGATGCCTACACACCGCGCGCACAGTCGCCCCGCACGGGCGCCTCCGAGCGCCTCGTCGTGTCCCCGGGCCGCGAAGCCGAGGGCCTGCTGCAGATGCCGACGGGCCAGTCGTCGCATCCGCTGTCGCCCTTCTTCGGCACCATGCACCGCGACTGGGTCGACGGCACGCCATCACCACTCGTGCCCGGCCCCGCGCAGCACACGTTGACCCTGGTGCCCTGACGCACCACCGGGCGGCCGGCGCATCAGCGCACGCACGCCAGAGCGCCAGGGCCGGTGCTGTCAGGCGGCTGCTAGACTACGGCGCCATGACTGGGAGTCAGTTGCTCACGCGGCAACAGCGAGCCGATCGAGGGGTGCTCTGGGCCCTGATCGGTATCGGCGTTCTGCTGCGCTTCTGGGACCTTGGCGGACGGAGTCTCTGGCTTGATGAGGTTTACAGTGTCTGGCGCGCCAGCCTGGAGACCGCGCAGATGTGGCAGGCTCCAGATCCGCACCCCCCGCTCTACTATCAGCTGCTGACCCCGTTCGCCCGGCTGGGAACAGAGGCAGCTGTGCGCCTGCCGTCCGCGATGGCGTCGGCGGTGGCCATCGGCATCGCGGCAGCCCTGGCCAGGCAGATCGCAAACACGCAATCAGCGCTCCTCGCCGCAGCCCTCGTGGCCGTGTCACCACTCGACATCTGGTACGCGCAGGAAGCACGCATGTATGCGCTGCTGGGACTGCTCGTCCTTGTCAGCATCCTCGGAGCTGTCCGCCAGGATCGGCTGGGCGTGCTGCTTGCCGTCACAGCACTGACCGCCGCGATCTACGTCGACTATCTCGCGCTACCGCTCTGGGCCGCTGTCTCAGGTGCAGCGCTCGCCTGCTGGCTGCGTGGGCGCCGGAGCCGGCAACCATTCCTGGCATGGCTGGCCCTTTCAGCCGCTGTCGCTGTAGCCGCGTGGCCTCTGTGGCCGCACGCGGCATCGACCGCCGACTACGCCTGGTCGGGCGCCTACTTCATGCAGGAGATTCGGGGACACATACCAGACGCCATCGCGGGTCTCCGGGGCCGCGACGTGGCCGGCATCGGCCTCGCAGGCATCGCCGCTGCCGCCATGGTCGCCACGCTCGCGTTTCTGTCGAGTCAGGGATCTGCGCATCGACAGCGCCGTGCGCCTGTCGACCTCGCACAAGCGATGCCGTCAGAGCCACAGCCAGCAACAGGGGCGCCGACGGCGTGCGAAGGCGCCTGGCAGGTCTCCCCGGTGGCCATGGCACTGCCGATTGTTGTCGCCATCGTGTCGGCACTCGCGCCGATTCCTCATCTCTACACGCTGAAGAAGTTTGCGGTCGCGGTCTGGCCACTCGTCCTGGTGGCCTGTGCCGTGTGGCTCACTGCGCACCGACAGGCCCGCAGATGGAGTGCCCTCCTGCTGGCTGTTTCCCTGAGCGCCAGCGTCACGGCCGTCCTCGCCGTGGAGAAAGACGACTGGCGCGCCCTCGTCAACTTCATCAACACAGCCGGACCATCCACCCGCACCGTCGTCCTTGACCAGACGTGGGATGACCTTCCGTTCAACCACTACGGACCCGCGAATCCTCCCGTGACGTCTCACGACCCCACCGTCCTGACGTCGCTACTCGACCGAGAAGGAACGCTCTGGCTCGTTGCCCATCGCCGGCTCGGCCAGCCTGTGCCCTCGTCAGAGATTGAAGCATGGCTCGACGCGCACACGCGCCTGTCGCACGTGGAACACTTCGCCCGGCTTGAGCTGCGGCTGTATGCGGCGGCGCAGGGCGGCAGGTGACTCGGCGGTAACGTTCACCCGCCTCACATCCACCACTCGTGCCCGGCCCCGCGCAGCACACGTTGACCCTGGTGCCCTGACGCACCACCGGGCGGCCGGCGCATCAGCGCACGCACGCCAGAGCGCCAGGGCCCGGCAGGAACCCACACGCCGCAGGTGCCGCGATCGACGCGGGCCCGACAGCACCGCTAGGATGTATTTGTTCAGGGAATCGCCGCCGTCCTGTCTGGCGCGTGCATCGATGCAATCGCAAGATGCCTCGATGCCCGGACCGATGCCCTCGCCACGCCCCGGAGCCGCACATGCCCATCACCGTCTCGACCACCGTGCCAGCGCCCCTGCAGGATGTCTGGAACGCCTACACCACACCCGAAGACATCGTGCAGTGGAACGCCGCCTCCGATGACTGGCACACCACGGCGGCAACTGTCGATCTTCGGCCCGGCGGCAGGTTCTGTTCGCGCATGGAAGCCAGGGACGGGTCCGCCGGCTTTGACTTCGAAGGCGAATACCGCATCGTCGAACCGCATCGCCTCATCGAGTACGCCTTTGGTGACCGCACGGCGCGCGTCGAGTTCACGGATGGCGCTCAGGGTGTGGTGGTCACCGTCACCTTCGATGCCGAGACCATCCACACCGAGGACGAGCAGCGGCAGGGCTGGCAGGCCATCCTCGACAACTTCGCCCGGCACGCCGGGAAGACCCGGGCGCCCCGCTGACCCCGCGCGACCACGCCTCGCTCAGTAGCCCATCGCATAGCCCGTCCGCCGCGGGTCAGCCCCGGCGGTCATCGCGCCCGTCACCGGATCGACGCGAATCACCTGCATGTGCCCGAGGCTGCCCCACCCGGGCAGCACCCGCACCGTGTGGCCCATCCGCTGCAGCGCCTCGATCGTGGCCTGCGGCATACGCCCCTCGAGCTGTACGGTGATCGCCGCACCGGGCTTGTAGAAGTTCGGGGCCGCATCGAGCACCAGTCGCGGGGCCTCGATGGCTGCCTGCACCGGCTGCCCGAAGTCGACGAGGTTCAGCAGCACCTGGAACTGCGTCTGCCCGATCGTCTCGCCACCCGGCGTGCCGAAGACAAACGCCAGCTTCCCATCCTTCAGCACCACCACCGGCGAGTTGTTCAGAATCGGAATCTTGCCCGCCCCCACATAGTTCACGTCCGTCGGATAGGGCGACGTCGATCCGATTCGCATGCCGTTGTTCAGCAGCAGTCCCGTGGACCCCACCACCACGTTGTTCCCGAACAGCCCGCCCAGCGTCGGCGTGCAGCCCACCGCATTGCCGAACCGATCCACCACCGAGAACGACGTCGTGTGCAGTTCGCCGTCATAGTGCTCGTCCCACGCCGGGCCCTGCGCCCGCGGGGTGGCCTCGGGCGCTCCCTCGGGCACGCCGGCCGCCGGATACGGAATGGCCCGCGCCGGGTCGAACAGCTGCCGGCGCAGATCCGCAAAGCGACGCGACACCAGGCCCGCCTGCGGCACGCGCACAACGGCCGGGTCCGCCACATAGCGGTAGATGTCGGCCTTCGAGATCTTGATGGCCTCAATCACCGCATGCAGGTGCGCCGGTGAGTGCTGCCCGGCTGCACGCAGGTCCACCCCCTCGATGAGGTTTGCGCCCATCACCACCTCGAAGCCACCACGCGACGTCGCCGGATTGCTGTAGACGTCATGCCCCCGATACGTCGTGTGCAGCGGCTCCTGCCACTGCGGCGCGTAGGCCGCCAGGTCGGCCGCCGTCAGCACGCCGCCGTTCTCGCGGAAGAACCGGTCGATCTCCTGGGCAATGTCGCCCCGGTAGAACCGGTCATAGGCCGCCTGAATCGCCGCCTCGCGCGTCGCGCCCTTCTTGAGTGCCTGTGCCTCGGCGTCGACCAGCTTGCGCAGCGTCGCCGCATAGTCGGGGTTCTTCAGGAGGTCGCCCGCCTTCAGCGGCTCGCCATTCGGCAGGAAGATCTTCGCCGTGGTCGGATACTTCGCCAGGTTGTTCCGCCCGCGCGCAATCGACTGCGCCAGCATCACATCGATCGGATAGCCCTGCTCGGCATACCGGATGGCCGGCGCCAGCACGTCGGCCACCGACAGCGTACCGAAGCGCTGCAGTTGCACGAGGTAGCCCCCGATGTTGCCCGGCGTGATGCCGGCCTTCATGCCGGCATTCAGCGTCTCGGGTGTCATCTCCTCTGGCCTGATCGCCTTCGGCGCCGCCCCCGCCATCGACAGCGACCACACCTTCCCCGACGCCCGGTGATACATCGTCATGAAGCCGTTGCCGCCGATGCCGTTCATCTCGGGTTCGCCGAGGCCCGCCATCGCCCCCACCGCCGCCACGGCATCAAAGGCATTGCCGCCCTTGACCAGCATCTGCAGTCCCGCCGAGGCCGCAATGGGGTGGCCCGCCGTCACAAGGCCGTTCAGGCCAGCCACCGCCGGCCGCGTCATGCCAGGGCGCGCCGACGCCGGGGCCTCGGCCGCCTGTTGCTGCGCCAGACCGTAGAGAGTCGATGCCCCAAGGGCACCGACGATGAACGAGACGCCGATCAGACGCTGCAGCCGCATACGCACTCCCGGAAATGGGTGAAGGTGCCCAGAGTATAGGCTGTTGGACGAGGGCCGATCTGCCACTAAGATGACGCCACAAAGGAGGACCCCATGCGACAGTCAGCGCTCATGCGTTGCTGCGCGGCGCTGTGCATGCTCGCCGGGCTCATCACGATGATCGACGATCCGTTCGCTCCCCGCCTCGACGGGCAGACGCGGCCGGCATCCGTCACCTGGCCCGAGGCCACGGTCGCCGACATTCATCGTGCGCTGGACGCGCGCGCGGTCACCTGTCGACAGGTCGTGCAGGCCTACCTCGATCGGATCGATGCGTATGACCGGCGCGGACCATCACTGCGCGCCCTCATCGCCGTCAATCCCCGCGCACTCGAGGAGGCCGATCGCCTCGACCGCGAGGCGGCCCGTGGTGCGGAACGTCAGGCCCTGCACTGCATTCCGCTCATTCTCAAGGACAACTTCGACACGGCCGACATGCCCACGACCGGGGCATCGGTCACCCTCGCACGCTCGGTCCCCCCGGACGATGCCTTTGTGGTGAAGCGGTTCAGGGCGGCGGGCGCCATCATCATCGCCAAGGCCAATCTCACCGAACTGGCGCTGACCGGCGTGACGGTGAGCTCGCTCGGTGGGCAAACCCTCAACCCCTACGACCTCACGCGCACGCCAGGCGGCTCGAGCGGCGGCACGGGGGCAGCCATCGCTGCGGGATTCGGCGTGCTTGGCACGGGCAGTGATACGGGACAGTCCATCAGATCACCGGCCTCGGCCAACAGCATCGTCGGCCTGCGGCCCACGCGCGGACTCGTCAGCCGCGACGGCATCATGCCGTTCAGCGTGACGCAGGACGAAATCGGGCCGATGACCCGCACGGTGGAAGACGCCGCGCGCATGCTCGACGTCATGGCCGGCTACGACAGCGCGGACCCGATCACGGCCTTCGGCATCGGCCGCAGACCGGCCAGCTATCGGGCCGGGCTCGACCGCGCAGCGCTCAAGGGGGCGCGCCTGGGGCTGCTCACCGATGTGATGGGACGCGACGCCGTGCATGCGCCGGTCAATCGCGTGGTGGAAGAGGCCGTCGCGGCCATGACCGCGCAGGGGGCCACCGTGGTGCGCGTGTCGATTCCGGGCCTGGCCGACCTGACGCGTGGCCTCAGCCTGATGGCACTCGAGTTCCAGCCCTCGTTCAATCGCTATCTCGCCAGCCTCGGGCCGGCGGCACCGGTGAAGACGTTTGCCGAGTTCATGACGCGTGACGAGATGCATCCGACGCTGCGGCCGGTGCTTGAAGAATACCTGCGCGTCACCGACGGCCCCGAACAGCCCGAGTATGACCACCAGCTGCGGCGGCGCACGGCGCTGCGCCAGGCCATCATGACGGTGCTGGCCGACCATCGGCTCGATGCGCTGCTTTATCCGCACCAGAGCCGGCTGGTCGTGCCCATCGGCGAGGACCAGGCCGATCGGAACGGCGTCCTCTCGAACAGCACGGGACTTCCGGCCCTGACCTTTCCAGGGGGCTTCAGCGCGCCCACATCCACCGCCCCCGTCGGCGTGCCCGTGGGCCTCGAGCTGCTCGGGCCTGACTGGTCCGAGACGACCCTGTTGCGACTGGCCTACGCCTACGAGCAGGCCACCCGCACCCGCAAGCCCCCGCGGCTGCCGTAGCCCCTGCGCAGGGCACGGCCGCCGCGGTGACGGAGCCCTGTGCCGGTCCCCAGGCCGCCCGGCCATGACCCCCATCGTCGAACTGACGGACGTCTCGTTCTACTACCACAGCACGCGGGTGCTGCACGACAAACGGACGCATCGGCGGTGGTCAGCCTGCGCAGCCCGGCTTCACGTATGTCTTCACCATGATGCGGCGCGACTGGCACTTCAGGCGGGGACTGATGGGGCTGGTGGTCACCCTGGTCTTTGGGGCGCTCATCGTGTTCTTGAAAGGCTGGCCAGCAGATCCCTTCGGTGAAGCGTTCTCACAGATGCATCTGGTGCTCCACTACGCGGGCGTTCTGGTGCTGGCCCTGCCGAGCGGCATGAATTTCGGCAGTGACCGACAGGGTGCGTCGCTGTTCCAGACCGTGCCTGACCAGGCATTCACCGCAATGGCCCGAGGTATCGGCACGGGTGTCTGGCTGACACTCAGCGTCCTGCCCTGGGTCGTGTGCGCCCCGCTGATGATGTGGCTGTGGGGAGTGCAGCACGGCCTGACGTTTGCTGCCTTCGCCATGACCGTCTGCACGGTGTATCTCGCCGTTGGACTGCGCGCACTCAGGGGCATCCCATTCAGCGAGGTGCCTGGCACGAACCATTTGCCTTCCAATCCGGCCCTCGCTCTGACCGTTCCATTTATCGTCGCTATCCTTGTAGCCATCGAGCACTACATCGTCTTCCGATCGGAAGTGCTGGTCGCCATCGTGGGAAGCACACTGGCCGTCGCCGGCATGCTGGGCATGCGCGCCCGCGTGCGTCGCCTGGCCATCCGCATGCGCGACCAGGCCGCCCGCATGTCGCTGCCACCCGAGCCGCAACCGAATGCGAAGCGGCTGTTCAGCCACGACGTGAATGACTATCAGTCAGCGCATGGAGACCGCTGAGAGACTGATCCGTCCGGCGCTGTCATAGTGCCCGAGGACCATGCCGGCGATTGTCATCTCCAGAGAAGTGTGGTCGAAGGAATAAGTGCTGGCCGCGGGTTCCGGCGAATGCTGTCCGCCTGACCGCATCAGCAGCACGACCATCGGCACGAGCGTGACGCGTGCAGCGTCCCTTACGAGCCGTTCATCGAGCGTGGACAGAGAGAAGAGAGTTCTGCGAGGCCGGCCCCCGCCCCCACCCACCACTAGCGCATCTGCAACGCCTCGTACGCCCGCGTCACCCGCGCCACCGCTTCGTCGAGCGTGTCGGCCACCACCGTCAGATGTCCCATCTTCCGGCCCGCACGCGGCTCGGCCTTGCCGTACAGATGCAGCGCCACACCCGGCTCTGCCAGCGCTGCCTCCCACTGCGGCTCGCCGCCCGCCCACACATCGCCCAGCAGGTTGATCATCGCCGCCGGGCGCGCCTGCGCCGTCGAGCCCAGCGGCAGGCCGCACACCGCACGCACCTGCTGCTCGAACTGGCTCGTCGCACACGCCTCAATCGTGTAGTGCCCCGAGTTGTGCGGCCGCGGCGCAATCTCGTTCACCAGCAGCCGCCCGTCGCGCGTCACAAAGAACTCGACGCACAGCACCCCGACATAGTCGAGCGCCTCCATCACCCGGCGCGCCAGCGCACTCGCCTCGGCCATCACCGCCGCCGGCACCCGCGCCGGCGCCATCGTCAGGTGCAGGATGTGATGGCGGTGCTCGTTCTCGACCGCACCATAGTCGGCCATCGTGCCGTCGGCGCCGCGCGCCGCCACCACCGACACCTCACACGCAAAGTCGATCACCTGCTCGACAATCGCCTCGCCGCCCCCGAGCCGCGCCCACACCCCGGGCACATCATCAGCGTGCCGCACCCGCTGCTGCCCCTTGCCGTCGTAGCCGAACGCCGCCGTCTTCACAATCGCCGGCACGCCCACCACCGACAGCGCCGCGCGCAATTCATCTGCCGACGTCACCCGCACGCACGGCGCCACCGGCAAACCCTGCGCCTGCAGGAATGCCTTCTCGCGCGCACGCTGCTGCGTCGTGTGCAGCGCCGCGCCGCTCGGGCGCACCACCGTCACCCCGGCCGCGGCAGCCGCC
>Ga0315902_10003478_pt1 | contig 23462 bp, 17 predicted proteins | sample LakEriMetagenome_9_FD_203523 | JGI IMG/M metagenome (GOLD analysis project Ga0315902, IMG submission 203523) | Freshwater fungal communities from buoy surface, Lake Erie, Ohio, United States - Buoy 12 MA117 | ecosystem: Environmental > Aquatic > Freshwater > Lake > Lake biofilm | place: USA... | reverse complement strand
AGGTCAATTATACGTAGTTTCGTCTAGCAATTTTATAACCGGAAGCGGAAGCGGAACTACTCCTCCAGGCGGTGCAGATACTCAAATACAATATAATAACGGTGGAGCTTTCGGCGGAAGTAGTTATTTTATATATAATTACGTAAATAATAGTTTAAAACAAGGAAATACAATAACAGCACGAGGAGCGTATTCTCACGGAGAAGGATGCAATACTTTTGTAGGACAATTTGGATACCATGCCTCTGATGTAACATCAGGAGTAATAACGCTTGATGTTGCGTATGGAGATGTTAAAAATACAGGGGTCGCCGAAGCTGATGGATTCATAATATTAGACGACACAGCGTATTCTAATACTTACGGTGTTAGAGCATTTACTATAGCAAGTGTTGCAGGTGGACCGCCTACTACAATAACATTAAATAATGCGGGAATAACCACATCAGAGGCGATAATATATATACCTGGAAGAGCTGAACCTCTAAGAGCAGATATACTTTTACCTGGTGATTGCGCTCACTCTGAAGGATCGAGCTCTATAGCGTCTGGAAATGCTTCTCATGCCGCTGGTATAGAAACAAATGCATTCGGCAATTATTCATACGCAGGCGGCCAAGGAACAGTGGCAACATCTGTGGGTCAAACCGTAGTAGGTAAATACAATTTACCAAATTCTGATATCGTCAGTTACGGTAACTCTTTTATAATTGGTAAAGGAACAAGTACAAGTGCGAGAACTAATATGTTTGAAGCTGTTCCTTCAGCAGATACTCTTACAATATCTGCATCTTATGTTGCAATTAAAGGCATACCTAGATTTGATGCACAACCTTTTCTATTGGCTTATGAAACTTCATCTGGTCAGATATACTTCTCAACAGCATCTCTTGTTGGTGGTGGTAGTACTACAACAACATTATCACGAATAACAACAGGTTCAGTTACGGCTAGTACAAATGTAGGTACAGGAAATGTATTTACTGTTACAAGTGCTAGTATAGCAGAATTTGCTGTAGCAGGAACTGGCGTTACAATAGGTAACGTTATAACAGATCAACATACCGTAACAGGATCTCTATCAATATCAGGCTCCACTACAATAACAGGTTCATTAAGAGTAAGAGACGGCATAACAGGATCATTGTTTGGTACTGCTAGTTGGGCTACTAATGCTTTAACTGCATCTTATGTCTTAGCAAGTAATATTGCAGGAGACATATCAAGAATAGCAATAGGATCGGTAACTGCAAGCGTAGGAAATAGCTCAGGAAATATATTTAATATTATTAGTGGTAGTAGTACGTTTGTGAATATTACTAATAATGGCGATGTTGGCATAGGAGCCCCAGCAACTTCTACCACTAAATTACAAATATCATCTAGTACTAATCTTTCATTGGGTATAGTAAGATCTACGACAAATGCAGGTTATTTATCTTTAGATAATGCTACGTTTGCTATAGCTGTTAATCGTAATCCTGTAGGTTCTTTTATAGATACGTCAAAAGCATCATCTCAAATTAATTTATTTACAGGAGTATCTGATTCGAATATCAAATTTTATACGACTACTGCAAATAATACATTACCTAGTGAAAGAATGATTATTACTAAAGACGGTAATGTCGGTATTAATAGAACGGCTCCGATATATACACTAGATGTAAGTGGTAGTATTAATTTTATTGGAGATACTATCGTAACAGGATCGTTTACGGTAATAACAGGTAGCTCCGTAGAATTTCAAGTTATAAATACTGGAGTTAGGATAGGTAATATAATTACCGATACTCATACTGTAACAGGTAGCTTCAATATATCAGGCTCAACAACTATAAGAGGAAATACAAGAATAAGCGGCAGTGTATTCATCAGCGGTTCATTAATACCAAACGTTAATGGAACTCAAACTTCAAGCTTTAATCTAGGATCTCCAACAGCAGCATGGAAAGCGCTTTATGTAGCAACAAGAAGTATTCACTTTGTTGATGTTGATGGAATTGAAGTAGCAAATATATCTGTAGAACCAAATGGTGGTGGTGGGAGTTTTATTAATATAGGCGATATTAGAACCTATGACGAAAATGAGTTAGCTTTTAGAGGTATTGAAGTTGATAGACAACAAGGATTTGTTTTTTTAGGAGATTATAATAAAACTTTACCATTTCCAATATCACTTAATTTAATACCGGATGCTAATCAAAAAATTTATACTGAAGGTTCTTCATCAGGTGAAAGTGGATTTAAAGTAGATTTTGTAAATGATCCATTCCCTAGAGTATGGTTAGGAGATTTTAATGGAACTGGAAAAAGTACATCTTTAATAATAAATGACTTTTTCCAAACAATAACTACTAGCGGTAGTTTTATAATGTCTGGTTCGTTAAATGTAACTCAAGGTATAACAGGATCATTACAAGGAACATCATCCTTTGCTTTAACAGCATCTCATGTTTTAAATGGTGGAACATCAACAATTCCAACACAAATAGTAACTGGTTCAGTTACAGCTAGTGTAACACTAACACAATTTAGCGTTACAAGTGGTAGTATTACTGAATTTAGTGTAGCAGGAACAGGAGTTACAATAGGTAATACGGCATCAGATATACATAAAGTAACTGGTTCATTTAATATAAGTGGTTCAACAACAGTAAATGGTCAATTATTTCTTTCTAGATATACTAGTGCAACCGCTTTTACAAGCTCAACAACAACAGCTAGTTTAGCCGTTGATACAGATGGTAATGTAGTAACCTCTCCATTTTATGATAGTGGAGAAAAAACATATACTGGAACAGTAACATGGACAGGAACGACTGCCCCATCAGGAGCAACTACTCACTCCTATCATTGGAGTCGAGTTGGAAATCTAGTAACAGTAAGGTTAAATTTAGCATACGCAGTAGCAGGAAACTCTTTAACATTAGCGTCTGCTACATTACCTACGGATTGTCCAATTCCTATTTCTCCTAGTGGCGTAACAGCGGCTAGTGAAGCAATATCTTATGGAACAGGTATTTTAGTAACTGTAAAAACAGTTCCAGCTTTTACTACTGTAGGCGCTGGTATGTCTGCATTAAGAAGAAATTCTGGAAATAATGGATACGATATAGCTATTATAAGAGCGTCAGCAAATTACCAATATGGTTACGCAACAATACAATATTATGCATAATGAGACACATAGTACAATCTAATACAATAGGAACAGATTTATACACGATAGTTGTAACAGATGATTGGAACGATACATTAGAAAATCATCCATCTATAGTAGAACATCCTGAATGGTTTGAAATAGTAGATACACCAATCCCAGAACAACACCAATTTTTAATTTATCAATCGTCTTAAGATAAGAATGCTTCTTACTTAAAACTATAATTTTATAAATTGCGAAATAATTCATATATTTCAATATGTTAGTAGCAACGCAAATATCTTGGGACAAAGCCAATTACTTGTGGAGCGATTTTCAATTCGGAAGTCTCTATGCTCAATACCTCTTAGAAACATATGGTATAACTGTAGAAGCTTCAGGCAGAGAAATCTGGAATCACGTGCTTTCTATAGAAGTAATAGTTTCCCCAGTAATTTTTGGAGGAGCAGGAGATAGCACATTGGGAATTGGCGGCAGAAAGAAAAAAGTAAAAAACAAGATAAAGCTGATATTTATAATGGGTGAAGTTCGCAAAGACGAAATTAAAGAAGTCAACGATACTGTCTCCGCAAAATTGGTTTCCGATATACAAAACAAAATAGAGGAACAATTGCAAACTAAAATATCACTTAGCGATGTACAAATTATTAAAGGATAAAAACAACGAGTTTCAGTGCGAAATAAGATTAGAAGGCACAACATCGAAAAACGCAAAAGCTAGATTGTTTTTGGAAGCAGACGGTTGCGAATATGTATTCTCAGGACGCATCCAGAACGAAAGGTGCGTCATTCCAATGGGCAGATTAAAGAAATACGCAAACCTATTAGAAAGCGGAAATATCAGACTGGAGATCATCGCAGAAGACACGGTATTCACCCCATACGAGAATACTTACGAATTGGACGAAGAAAGAAAAGTGACTGTAGAAGTAATTCAGCCTGATTATTCTATAAAGAAGCCAATAGTCGAGGTAAAAGTCGAACAACCAAAAGTTGCTAAAAAACAAAAATCCAAATTGGATCCAGTAAAAGAAATAAAATCTTATTTGCAAGAAATATCTGGATTCGATGGAACTATTAAAAGTTTTAAATCCGCTATAAAAAACGAATCGAATAAAAAATTTATAAACGTAGTTTGCGAAACTTTTAAATTAGACAAATTAGAGGTTATCAAGCAGCTCATAAAATAAGTTATGAATAATTATGTCAATACCTTCATTATCAGGATCTTATATTGATCAAACGTACCAAAGGCTTGTACAAACTAACGATACAGGTACAGAGTTTGCAGACGGTTTAGGTCGAGTTATTGCTTTCGGAGGAGCCACCATCCCAGGAGGTCCAATAAATTCTTTACAATTCAACAAAGACAACACGAACTTTAGTGGTTCTGCTAATTTGACTTTTAGCGGATCAAATACCCTAACGTTAACTGGTTCACTTAATATAAGCGGATCAACTCTACAAATAGGTAATAATACACTAATTGGAAATACAACTCTATCAGGCAGTATCATAATGTCTGGATCAACTACAACTCCTACAACACCAACAATTAAGATATATGGTGATATGGAAACGGATGGTGTGATTAAATTCATGCCAGTATCTAAAAACATAGATACATCAATATCTGCATCGTATATATTTGTATCTGGTTCAACAAACGATTTATACTTCAGCCAAAACGGTAACGGATATAATAATGTAACTCGTCTACGTTGGTTAGAAAGTAATTTATATACGGGTTTATTGCATGGCGGTATCATATCGCAAGTAAATTCAAACACATATAGAATAGGAAGCGGTAGTGGTATTATTGTTGATTTGAATGTAACAGTACCAGATGATCCGTATCCTACAGTACAATTTTTAGAATGGGGAAATTTAACTAATACTATTGATGCTTTAAGTGGATCATTTGACCAACAATTTGTTGCTATAAATTCATCAAATCAAATATACGCTCAAGGAATACCATATAATAATGGCGATTATAATACATTAATACCAATCGGTATTGTACTCCATCAGAATAGATCCACAATAAATGGTGTTCAGACTTTTCCAGGCGTAGCATATGGATGGAAACAAAGATCTTTTGATTTCATTAAAGCATTTGGAGCATTAAAAATATCAGGATATACATTATCTCAAAGCGGATCTTCTGCTAGAGGCTTATTATTAAGTGGTGGTACATCTTGGGTAGACGGCAGAAATTATACAATAAACCCAACCCAACCCAGCTATATTGAAGAAGCAGTAGGTACACCAACCTCTAAAATATTTAGATACTATCAATCAGGATCTGATTTCGTTTACAATACAAACGGTGGAGCTGGATTCACAGACATAGACCCAACACAGTATTCAAATGCAGGTACATTAGCAACAGTAGATGCAAATAAATGGACAATACAGAGAGTATTCTATTTTCCAAATAGTGCTACAAAAGCATTATTTGTTTATTATGGAAATGCTCAATATGCAAATGAAGCTGATGCTCTTGCAGCTGTGACTACTGAAACATTTACTGAAGCACCTAACACAGCAGCTAGTGCTATTTATATCGGTTTTATGTTATTAAGACATAATGCTGATTTTAATACAGCGGCCTCCTATGAATTTTATGCTGCAGGATTGTTTAGAGGTTCTGGTGCTGGTGGCGGAGGCGGTGTAGGTGGAGGTGCAACATCATTAGCAGGATTAACTGACGTACAATTAACATCACCTACTAATGGACAACCATTAGTATATGATACATTATCTACTAAATGGATTAATAGTAGTGCACTAACAGCATCACTATTTGGTACTGCTAGTTGGGCTACTAATTTTGTATCTGCTTCCAATTATGTTTTAAATATCGCTACTAGTTCATTTGCAACTACAGGCACAAATACGTTTATAGGAAGTCAAACAATAACAGGTAGTATAATATTACCTACATTAGTAGAAGTAACTGATGTTAATGTAAGCTTTGCTATGCCATCTAATCCTAGTGGAATATATAAAGTTACTGCTCAAGAAGATCCCGGAACTATAGATATGGGATCAATCATTTTCCCACCAGTAGTAGAAGGCACAAGTTTTACTATAATAGTTACTGGTAATACTAATGATGTTATTGTTTCTTCTCCATATCCTATTAATGCAAGAAGTCAAGATGTTACCCTTCTTGGTAATCAAAAAATATATAATTTTTATGGTATAAGCGGATATTGGTACGCAGGAAGTTTAAGTTTACCATAAATTATATTAAAATTCTATATTTATATTAGACAATGAGTAGTTTAATAAGATTAAAATATTCCAAATTTCTATATATTTATAAATAAACAAAATATGACACTAACACTAATTCTATTGCTAGCTATAATTGCAACAACAATTCTAGTAGTAAACAAAAAATCAAAATCTCAAAAAGAACAAGTTTTAAAAATCGAAGACGTAGTTCTACCTGAAGTAGATTTGTCTTCTATTCAAGAGGAAAAACCTGTAGTTGTAATAGAACAACCACAAGAGGTAACTCAACTAGCAGAGCAACAAAAAAAGAAAAGAAAGTATTACAAGAAAAAGCACCCTAAAAAAATGGACGCTAATAAAAAATAAAAAAATCACTCCTCAAAACAGAGGAGTTTTTAATTACGCAAAATACAATATATTTATTTAAAAAACCAAGTTTTAAAATCAACGTTATGGGAAAAATTACAGATGAAGAATTAGGACAAATAGAATTGATAAAGCAACAGAGTTTGGAAGTTGCGTCAATTCTTGGAGAACTAACTTATCAAAAACTCAGTTTGGAAAACCAAATAGAAGAACAGAGACACAAAATAGTAGAAATAAAAAAATCAGAATCCGAACTATTTTTACAACTGAGAGAAAAATACGGAAATATCACCATAAATATCGAAACTGGGGAATTCAATCAGTAATTTGACCAAAGCGGCGATATTTATTATCAGATCCAAAACTATAAATTAATATAAAAACATGGCTGAAACATTAATATCACCAGGAGTTTTCCTAACGGAAAACGATATGAGTCAAATAACTCAAGGTCCAATAGCAGCAGGAGCTGCGTTGTTAGGTCCCACAGTTACAGGTCCAGTAAACATACCAACTCAAGTTACTTCGTATTCTGAATATAAAGCGATATTCGGAGCCGCATTCGTCTCTGGAGGCACTTCTCAAGAGTATTTAACGAGCATGGCGGCTTTGAATTACTTTGAACAAGGCGGAGATTCTCTTCTTGTAACCAGAGTAGTTTCTGGAACTTATACAGCTGCAACGGCTTCTATTGGAAACTTTGCAGGCACTACGTCTTTTCAACTAGAGGCTTTATCATTTGGTGTAATAATGAATAACGCAACAGCTTCAGCGCCCTCTGGATTATTACAATCTGGATCAACGTCTAACATTCGTTGGGAAGTAGTAAGTTCAAACTCAGGATCAGGTATATTCAGCTTAATCATAAGAAGAGGAGACGATTATAACAATAGTAAAACTATTTTAGAAACGTGGAATGGACTTTCTTTAGATCCAAATCAACCAAACTATGTATCATATATCATAGGAGACCAAACTCAAACAGTACAAACTGACGAATTTGGCAATAGTTATTTACAATATAGCGGATCATACACAAATAAATCAAAATACGTTAGAGTAAGAGCAGTTAACACTCCAATGCCTAATTATTTTAATACAGCAGGAGTTGTAAATAGCGCTTATACGGCTTCTATGCCAAGAGTAGGTAGCGGATCTTTAAATGGAGGTTTCGCAACGGCTACAGGAAATATTTGGGGTTGTTTTAATCAAGCTGCTTTAAATTTATATGAAGCAGTACCTAATACCACATCAACAGTTAGTACAACCACAACAAATATTCAAGGCGTATTCCCTGATTCTTACACTGTTCCACTTAGTTTGTTATCGAATCAAGACGCTTACGATTTTAACGTGATATATGCACCAGGTTTAACCATGGTTAATGCAGCTTCGACTGTAAATAGCATAATTACTTTAGCTCAAGATAGAGGCGATTGTATCGCAGTGGTTGATACAGTTGGATACGGTCAAAGCATGACACAAGCGACTACTCAAGCGCAATCGTACGATAATTCGTATGCTGCAACATATTGGCCGTGGGTGCAACTTAGAAGTCGAGAAACGGGAAAACTTAATTTTGTTCCTCCTTCTACATTGATCCCAGCTATTTACGAATATAACGATAAAGTATCTGCAGAATGGTTCGCACCAGCGGGTCTCAACAGAGGAGGTCTTTCGACCGTATTGCAACCAGAAAGAAGGTTGAGCGTTAATGATAGAAACTTCTTGTACGCAGGAAAAGTAAATCCAATCGCTACATTCCCTGGAGTTGGAACGGTTGTATACGGTCAAAAAACTTTGCAATCAAAAGCATCAGCTCTTGATAGAGTGAACGTTAGAAGATTGTTGATTTCTCTTAAGAGGTATATAAAACAAATATCAAATAACCTTGTATTCGAACCAAATACAACTGTAACTAGAAATAAATTCTTGAATCAAGTTAATCCATATTTGGAATTTGTACAACAAAAGCAAGGTCTTTACGCATTCCAAGTTGTAATGGACGAAACAAATAATACTCCTGACGTAATAGACAGAAATCAATTGGTAGGAGCTATATATTTACAGCCTACAAGGACTGCAGAATTCATTCAACTAGACTTTAACATTTTGCCAACTGGAGCATCATTTGGACAATAAATAAAATAAATTATTTAAATGGCTGAAACATTAATATCACCAGGAGTTTTCCTAACGGAAAACGATATGAGCCAAATAACTCAAGGTCCAATAGCGGCAGGAGCCGCTCTTATAGGACCGACAGTATTTGGTCCGGTGAATATACCCACAGTAGTAACCTCTTATTCAGAATATAAAGCTCTATTTGGAACTGCGTTCATATCAGGTGGCACTAACTATGAGTATCTAACTAGTATAGCAGCTTTAAATTATTTCGAACAAGGAGGAACATCTTTACTTATAACAAGAGTTGTATCAGGATCTTATACGCCAGCAATTGCTGAAATTCCATGCGGTATTGCTGGAAAATATGCAAATGCTTCTGCAACTCCTACATTCGATGATGGTGCGTTTTTTCAATTAACTGGCTCAAGCCTGGGTAGATTTTATGTGACTTCTAGTCGAACGCAAATAGACTCAGCTCCGAACTACTACGTTGTAACTGGAAGTACAGCTACTTTAACTGTACAAAATATAGCAAGCAAAATAAATTCGCTATCGTCTATTTTTAATATAATAGCTACAGGCAGTTCTACTAATCTATTTTTAACATCGAGTTTAATAGGAACAATAGGAAATAGCTTTAGATTTGTAACTGCGTCTAGCGCGACTAATTTAGTTGGTGGTGTAAATCCTAGTGCTAGTTTTGTGTTAGAAACTGTATCTGTAGGACAAGGTATGGATAATTGGGCAGGAACAGGTAGTATATCTAATCAGATATTGCCTAGCGGATCTAATATGAACATTCGTTGGGAAGTAGTAAGTTCAAACTCTGGATCTGGTGTATTTAGTTTGATTATAAGAAGAGGAGACGACTACAGTAATAGCAAAACTATTTTAGAAACATGGAATGGTCTTTCTTTGGATCCAAACCAGCCTAACTATATAGCGGCTGTGATAGGAGATCAAACTCGAACAGTGCAGACTGACGAGTTCGGTAATAGCTATTTGCAGTTGAGTGGAAATTATAGAAACGTTTCTAGATACGTTAGAGTGAAAAGCGTAAATTATCCAACTCCTAACTATTTTGATGGTTCAGGAACTGTACAATCAAATTATACGGCTTCTATGCCTTTGGTCGGATTGGGTTTAGCAAATGGAGCATTTTCAGGATCTCTTGGACCTATATATGGATGCTATGAAAAAGCAGCATTAAATATGTTTGAAGCAATACCAACAGTTACATCTGTTGGAACTAACGCATCAACTAATATACAAGGCATATCGGAAACAGATTATTCTACAGCTATAAGCTTGTTATCGAATCAAGACGCTTACGATTTTAACGTCTTATTTGCGCCTGGATTAAATTCACAGAACGCAACTTCTACTATATCGAGCTTGATAAGTTTATCTCAAACAAGAGGAGATAATATTTCTATAGTAGATATGACTTCATACGGTCAAAGCATGACACAGGCCACTATTCAAGCTCAATCATACGATAATTCCTATGCAGCAGTATACTGGCCGTGGGTACAAATCAGAAGCAGAGAAACAGGCAAATTAAATTTCGTTCCAGCTTCTACTCTTATACCTGCAATTTATGAATATAATGATAAAGTTTCTGCTGAGTGGTTTGCTCCTGCTGGATCAAATAGAGGAAAAATATCTATAGCAATCAAACCAGAGAGATCGTTAACTTTGAATGATAGAAATTTCTTGTACTCAGGAAAAGTAAATCCTATAGCAATATTTCCAACAGACGGAGTGGTAGTATATGGTCAAAAAACCCTACAAGCAAAAGCTTCTGCTCTAGATAGAGTAAATGTAAGAAGATTGTTAATCTCTTTGAAGAGAGCAATAAAGCAAATATCAGAAAATTTGGTATTCGAACCAAATACAACTGTAACTAGAAATAAATTCTTGAACCAGGTTAATCCCTATTTAGAATACGTTCAACAAAAACAGGGGTTGTATTCTTTTCAAGTTGTAATGGACGAAACAAATAATACTCCTGATGTAATCGATAGGAATCAATTAGTGGGAGCTATATATTTACAACCTACGAAAGTGGCAGAATTTGTACAACTAGATTTTAATATCTTGCCTACAGGCGCAACATTTGGACAATAAATAAAAATAAAATAAAAAACAATGAACGATAACACAAGAATCAGAATCGCAGTACCAGCTCACCTTTACGAGAGCGTTAAGAAACAATTAACTCTAAAAGAAGCCAAGCAAAACTTCGGTGCAGGGTATACTCCTGTAAAAGAAAAGAAAATGCCAAGCGAATCTAAACCTAAAGTTGAAGGTATGAAATCTTCTAAAGCTCAAAAAATGGAAGGAGAAAAAACAGAAAAAACCATTGAAGAGAGATTAGGTCTTTTGGAGAAATTGGTTAAAGCAATGTCAAAAGGCAAATCAAAAAAGCAAGAGGGAATGGAAGACGAAATTGGCTACGAAGCAGGAGAACAACACCCAGACGATAAACCAGGAATACCAAAATCTTTGGCAGGCGAAAAAGATTAGTCTGAGAAAAAATAAAAACGTAATATTTATTATTACATAACAAAATTAATAAAACAATATAAATTATAAATAACATGCCAGTATTGGATCCAAATGAAATCATGTTTACAGCTTTTGAACCTACTGTTAATAACAGGTTCATCATGTATATCGACGGCATTCCGTCCTACTTGATTAAAAAAGCTGATGCTCCCGGTATTACTTTAAACGAGATCAAGATAGATCACATGAATGTATACCGTAAGTTGAAAGGAAAAGCGGAGTGGAAGGACTTGAGTCTTTCTCTTTACAACCCGATTTCTCCTTCCGGTCAACAAGCCGTTATGGAATGGGTGCGTTTGCATCACGAGTCAGTAACTGGAAGAAACGGTTACTCAGACTTCTACAAGAAAGATTTGAACTTGTCGATCATCGGTCCTGTTGGAGATGTTGTATCTGAGTGGATCATCAAAGGAGCATTCATTAAAGAAGCGTCTTTCGGATCTTACGATTGGTCTAACTCAGATCCTACTGAATTGGCAATCTCAATCGGAATGGATTATTGTATTTTGAACTACTGATGCTTAATTATTAGAATATTTGCATACTTAATTACTAACGAACTAAAAAGAAAGCCTTCCACTTGGAAGGTTTTTTTATGCGGGAAACTTTAATAGTTTATATTTATAAATAAACAAATAATTTATGACACATCAAGGTTTTACACTTCCCACAGAAACGGTAAAATTACCATCAAAGGGACTAGTTTACGCAAAAGAAAATCCCCTATCCTCAGGAGAAATAGAAATGAAATACATGACAGCCAAAGAAGAGGATATTTTAACAAATCAAAACTATATATCGCAAGGCATAGTTTTTGATAAACTGTTTCAATCAATGATCGTTAGCAAAATTAACTACGACGATTTGATCGCAGGAGACAAGAACGCTATTCTCATGGCAGCAAGAATTTTAGGTTATGGAAAAGATTATCCCATTACGTATCCTAATCCTGAAAATGGCAAGAACGAGGAGTTCGTGGTTGATTTAACAAGATTTGATCACAAAGAAGTAGATTTTTCTATATTCAATAACAAGAATGAATTCGAATATACTTTGCCAAAATCAGGAAACACTGTTACTTTTAAATTATTAGATGGATCTGACGATAGAACGATAGAGAGAGAAATAAAATCTCTAAAAAAAGCAAATATATCTAACGAAATGACTCTTAGATTAAAACAGCAAATTCTATCTATAAATGGAAATCCTGATAAAAAAATTATTAGAGAATTCGTAGACACAGGGCTTCTAGCGGCAGATGCTTTAGCTCTTAGAAAATATATCAAAGAAATATCTCCGGACATCAATATGACGTTTACGTTCGTCGGATCTACAGGATACACAGAGGAGGGTGTATCTTTGCCAGTTGGACTTTCCTTTTTTTACCCTCAACTCTGAGTATAGAAAAAACGTATTTGAGTCGATTCACGATATCGTATTTCATGGAAAAGGAGGATACGATTGGCAGACTGCGTACAATATGCCCATTTGGCTTAGACGATTTACTCACAAATCTATATCGGACTTTTATGCAAAAGAAAAAGAAGAGTACGAAAAACATTCTGGAAAAAAGAAAATCGATCCAAATAATCCAATAAAAGAAAATTTACCAAATGTAAATGTTCCAGATTTTGTTTCTAAATTAAAATCCTCAAAAAAATAGTTTTGCAAAATATTTATATGAAACGAACTATTAATATAAATGGCAGAAAATAGTAATAATCCTCAGCAGTCAGCAGCAAATGCGGCTAAATTTACGAAACAGCAATTTGAAGAGTTAAGGGTCTTATCTAAAAAACTTGGAGATGAGTTAACAGAGAGTTTTGAGCAATATACAAAAAGAATGCCGACTGAACAAGCATTAAAAGATTTACGATCAATGCGTAAAGAAGTTAATGATATGCAAAGCGATTTTGGCGGAGCGGTTAGAATTTTTAAAGACGCTGTAAAAGAATTCAAAAAGGGAGATCAATATCTACATGATTCTGTTAGTGCCATGAAAAAATTGTCAGACGTTGCAGAAGAATTAAGAAATGACCAATCGGGAATAACACAACTGCATCAAAAAGATTTATCTAAAATAATAGAAAAAATTCAAAAGCAGCAACTTCAGTTAACATTGGCTAATAAATTTGGAAAATTATCAGAAGCTCAAAAAAAAGAAAATGAGAATACTCTAAGATATACTGATTTAATATTAAAAGGTGCGCAACGAAGATTAGCAGAAGAAAAAGATATAGAAAAAAGAATGGGTATAGCTGGAGTCGCAATGAAAGGATTATCTACGGCTTTAGATAAATTCGGAATGGGCGGCTTACTTCAAATGGATCAGATCTCTGAAAAAATGGACGAAGTCGCAAGGGATGGAGGCAGCAAGTGGAAAGTATTGGGAGCCGGGTTAAAAGAATCTTTTAAGTCCGTAGGAGAAGCGTTAAAAGATCCAACAGTGCTTATAACAGGCATATTCGGTATGCTAAAGGGCATAGTAGATCTAGCATTAAAATATAGAGATCTTCAATTTGAAACAGGCAAAGCTTTGGGAATGGGAGTGACCGAAGCAGGAAAACTTAGATCAGAATTTAGGCAGATTGCACAAGCAAATAATGATCTGGGTTTGACAGCAGGTCAGTTAGTTGAAACATACGGTCAATTAAATGATCAGTTGGGTTTTATGGGTCCTACGAATGCAGAATTTCTAACAACTACTGCTGGTATACAAAGAAGAATAGGCGCTTCAGCAGAGCAGATGGAAAGACTTCAAGCTTTTGCTATGGGCGCTCATAAATCTCTACAAGCAACCTACGCCTCGGTTGTAAATTCAGCTAAAGCAATGGGAGCAAGATTGAAATTGAACATGTCAGAAAAGCAAATTCTTGATGGCATTAGCAAAGTTTCCGCTGGGGTTCTTTTAAACATGAAGGGAAATATTCCTGCACTTGCAGCCGCTGTTGTTCAAGCCAAAAAACTTGGCACAACTCTAGACGAAATAAATTCTCAAGGAGAACAAATGCTAGATTTTGAAAGTAGCATGCAGAAACAGATGGAGTTTCAATTGTTGACTGGTAAAGAAATCGATCTATCGAAAGCTAGGGAACTAGCGTTAAACAACGATACGGTTGGGTTAATGCAAGAATTGAATAGATTGGGTTTGAGTCAAACTGAATACGAAAAAATGAACTTCGAGCAAAGAAGATCGTATGCTGAATTACTTGGATTATCTAAAGATAAGGTAGAAGAAATATATCATCAACAAAGTTTAACGAACGAATTAGGAAAGGAAGCGGGAGAACAATTAAAAGCAGAGTATGATGCTAAAGGAAATTTAATAGGTCAACAATCAGCAGCCGATGCTTTAAAAGCCTCTGCTCAAGAAAAGATGACAGCCGCTATAGAAAACATGAAAGAAAAATTAGGAGAAATGCTACAACCTGTAGCTAAATTAGCAGAACAGTTTTTAGGATGGATAACTAATATAGACAATTTAAAGATGGTATTAGCTGGAGTTCTTACGATAATGGGAGCAATTGGTGTAAGAGCGATGTTTGTAGGAGCGCAAAAAAAGCAACAATTAGCTACAGAATTACAATTGAGAGCGCTTAATACACAGATGATAGCGCAGGCAGCAGTAATACAAGCAAAAGCGACAGGGCAAGTAGTTAGTCAAGAAATGGCCGCCACTGCAGCAGGAAAAACAGCAGTTATGAATGCAGCGAACGCGGGAGCTTCCGCTACCGCAGGAGCCGGTTATCTAGGTCCAGGAGCTTTAGCCGTGGGATTGGCAGTCGTAGGCGGTTTAATGATGATGATAAGTAGTATGGGAGGACCAAGTAAAAAACCTTCTGCGCAATCAATATCAGCGAGTCTTCCATCTGAAATGTCAAAACCAGTAAATGCAGCAGCTGCAAGCGCTGAAAGCGCAAAACAACTTGGTGGCGCAGATGCGAATAAATCAAACTGCTCAAACGTTAAAATAAATCTATATCAAGATCCAGTTACAGGCACTACGATAAAATCTACAATTAACGCTGACGGAAGAGCGAGTTACGACGTAACAAAAAATATAAACCCAGCTCAAAATAAATAAGCCATGGCGTTAATAGAATTACTAAATAATAAACCAGATTTTTTCTACTATTATGGAGGATCTGGTAATTTTACTCAAAAAAAATTAGAGTATAGTAAAGATAGACCGGGCGGAGGTAGTTCTGGTCTTCCTTACATAAAATTTGGTATAGATCCAGATAACGCATCTGATGATCTAAAAAAATATTTTAAATCTAATGCGTACGGATTGGATTTTCCAATACGCGGAGGATCAATAGAATTCAATACAGAGGCTAACACAACTACCCCATCAAATACTATAGATAAGCAAAGAATACAAGCTTTCATGAAAGACAATCCTCGTGGAGAAATCTTTTTATTAAAGCAAGTAGGTCTTCAATTATCCAATCCTAAAATACAGACAGGAACAGAACTTTTTTCTATTAATACGAATCAAGTATTTCCATTGCTAGAGAACACTAGAGTTTACAATAGAGGCAAAAATACACTAGCTCAAGTAGGAGTACAAGGCACCGGGATCAGAGCGACGAGAGTGGGAATAATTCCTTTTAATCCTATTCAGAATTTTTATGAGAATACTGTATCTAAGGAAATGCTTATGAGTAACGAAGAAGCTGTATCAAATAATAGATTGCTGATATTGAATAGTTTAAAAATGGTTCAAGAGTCAAGCAGAGAATCTGTTAGAGTTTCTTTTGCGAAAGAAGCAAAACAAATAAGTCAACTTGGTATAGCTTACAATAGAAATATACTGTTCGAATATCTAGGAGGGCCAGGATCAGTATACGGAATAGGCAGAACAACTGTGAGAAGATCAAAAAGTTCAGATACTACAAAGGCCATAGAAAGTCCTGTTCCGATGACTACATTAGCTATGAGTTATGAAAAAATTAGAAATCAAAATTCAGCTAGACCTCAAGGAGATCTAAGAATCAGCGACTATCAAGATTTTAGATCTAATATAGATGACTATTCTGGAAAAAGATTGCGAAATTGGGATAATAAATCTGATTCGTCCGAAAGAATAGATATAAGATTTTTTGATAGCACAGGAAAAGTAGATAAACTAAACAGTTTCATGCCGTATTTTCAAAGAGACAATTCTTCAACTCCTTGGCAAGACGGTACAGCTCCTGATGATCTAATAAAATTTGGTTTTGAGTGCATAAGCAATGATAAAAAAAATGAATCAACTTTTATTCTTTTTAGAGCGTTTCTGGGTTCGATAAGCGATAACAATCAAGCGAGTTTGAATGCCTTTAAATACATGGGCAGAGGAGAGAGTTTTTACACATACGGAGGATTTGATAGATCTATATCATTCGGTTTCAAAGTAGTTGCGATGTCTCGAGAAGAATTAATACCTAATTACGAAAAGTTAAATTATCTAATTTCTCAAACATATCCAGATTATCATCCTGTAACAGGAATAATGAGAGCTCCTCTAATAAAGCTCACAATAGGAGATCACTTGTCAAGCGTACCCGGATTTTTGGAGTCTGTAAATATGACTATTGATCAAAATTCACCTTGGGAAATTGAAGACGGAGTTCAGTTGGCGCATTACATAGACGTTACGGTTTCGTTTAAACCTATTTTCAAAGAACTTCCACAAAGATCTACAGATGGAAAGAACAATACGAGTATAATATCAGCTATTTTACCGAACAATAATCTTTCTCCTGTTGATAATAATCAACTTTCACCCGTTGTGACAAGCGCAGAGAGAATTACATTTGAAAGACCTACTATTTCAACAGCTTTAGCAGTGCCTCCTTCTACAATAAATTTTGAAAATATAGTTAGAGCGCTATAAAATAAAAAATCAACAAATGATTAATAGGTATCAAAATACGAAAGTAACTAAAACAGAAAAAGAAGGAAACGAAATATACGTAAATAGCGTGTATCCCGATATACCCTATTCTAATTCTGATGTGTATGTAATAACAACACTGGGAGACAGATTGGACATATTCGCCAATAACATATATGGAGATACAAATTTGTGGTGGATAATAGCTTCGGCAAATCAGTTACCAGGCGATTCTCTTGTGCCTCCTATAGGCATACAATTAAGAATACCTACAGATGTACAACCTATTTTAAACGCTTATAAATCCATAAACATAATTAGATAGTATGCCAGAAGGAATGTCAAGTAAGATAGGAAACGTTTTTGGTGTAGAGATACCACGTAACCTACAAATACAACTTAAACAGAGAAAGCTAGCAGTTGCAAAGGGAGACGTTAAAAATAATATGGTTAACGCTGGAGAAATTAGAGACAACGAAACCTTAAAGTATCTAGCGAATAAATCTTCTTGGGTAAGATTGGTTTCCTCTATCAATATATCTAGTAAAGAAGACCTAACATATTTTCAAAAATACTTTCCCAATTTAAATATTGACAAACCAGATTCTCTAGCTAAAAACTTTGTGCTATTTGCAGGAACATCAAAATACAATACAGCTCAAGTAGCAGATATAAATTCTCCAACTGGCTTTAAAAGTACGGCAAATTATCAACTTAGATCTGGTATAGAGGCGGATGGCGCATATAATATATTGGGAGATGCTGAGTGGGAAAGCTATGGAGCAAGACCGATGCCTGGTATAACAGATGTAAAAATAGAAACTATGGGAAAGCTAGGATCTGTTAGATCTGCTACCATAAGTTTTAATGTCTGGGACAAATATCAATTAGACGTTATAGACGCGCTTTATTTCAAAATGGGATATACTATGTTTTTGGAATGGGGTCACGCTGTTTACTACGATAAAAAAGGTGATGTACAAACTTCAACCTATTCAATAGTAGATCCTTTTGCTGAAAATATAACTAAAGAAGAGCTAGCTAGACAGATAGCAGAAGGAGTAGAAGATACCAATGGAAACTACGACGGAATGTTGGGAATGTGCACCAATTTTACTTTTGATTTAAATAAAGAGGGAGGATTTGATTGCACAATAAAGTTAATAGCGCTTGGAGGTCTTGCTGATTCTATAAAAATAAATCAATCAAAAAACCTTTCAGAAGACATAAAAGCTGAGCTTGGAGTGCTTGTTCAAAAAATAAACGCAGACTCTAAACAAAAAGCCAAAGAAGAGTGGCTAAGGCAAAATCAATTTGCGATAGAAACTAGAAACGCTGAAATAGCTGAAAAAACAAAAGAAAAACAGGACGCTATTACAAAAGCACAAGCAATATCAGCGGCTAATTTAAAAGGAAAACCTATTCGTACCATAATTGCAGAAGTTTATAAAGGCATGACTGTGGGTGGTAGAAAAGATCAATTTCAAACAGAGGCTCAACAAAACGCAATGACTGTGCTTGGATCTCAAGGAACAAAAGGCACTTTTGTAGTATACGATAAAATATACAATACTACATCAAAAACTGGTTTTGAGCAATCAATAATCTATCTTGATAAGGGATTCGTTTTAATGGATACCGAAGTAGAAACCAGAGATGATAGTCCAATAAAAAATTCAGATAATTTCGAAAACATAGTTTTAAATACTAAAGTTTTAACTTCTATATTTGAAAGATCAACAGATGGATTTAAAAGATTAATTCCAAGACCATTACAACAAAAAGCAACAGAGGATATAACAGCCATGGTTTCTAATGGCAAGATTCTTATTAGGGGATATTATCTCTCATCGACAAACAAAAAATTTTATTACGCATTATCAATAGATTCAGTAGACGCAAATGGAATAACAATTGCTAATAACGATATAATGTTATATCAAACTGGTCGATTATTTAATGATGCAAGTAAGACAATAGTAGAAGCGGGTTTACAGAAATGGCTTGATATAATAAAAGCTTATAAGGATGGATATTCTCGCAATCCTGCAAACGTTGTAATAGATTTTACGGCAAACCTTCCAGGGGGTCATGTTTGGAATTATGTTGAAGGGGGTTTTTCAAAAACCACCTCTGTACCCGTAAATGGTACAAATAATAGCGTAGACGCTAATATAGGCATAGATGTAAGATACATAGACTATACTATAAATTTAGGATTCGTTGAATTGGATATAAAGTCAGAAGAAACTGCAAATATACAAGCTGGAGCCGGTGGTATTACGTCTCAAACTGCGCCAACTGTTTCGAAAAAACTGGGATTCAAAGTAAGCCTTACATGTTTCGATCCAGATATAGTTTCTACTGTAAAATTAAAAGCCGGGGGAAATAATGCTATAGGTAGTGCAGAATTTGAAAAGTTACAAAACGAATTGATCGCCTCGCAATCTCAAGCTGAAGCACAAACAATAGAAGTTCCTAAACAAATAGAAGTACCAGAAATAAAAATTGAAGAAGTTACAGCTGACGAAGCAACTAAATATCATTCTAATTTAGAATATTTTTTAAGAGCTATACAAATACACTCCATAAATAAAACAATATCTACACAAGGATCTAGAACTGCTATAGTTGATTTGGAAGAGAGCGATTTCATATACAAGCTAATGGCCAAGGGGTTTATACCTCCTGATGTAATAAAAGAATTTTCTAACTCAAAAGGAAGCAAACTTCCTGATAAATGGAAAATAACAAATCTAGATAACATATCTGGTTACGATCAAAGACAAAAAACAATATATTCGTTTGCGTCTTATGGATTCAATCATAATCTTATGTCTAGACCAAACTACACTATAGATCAAATTGAAGGCATTCCTCAACATGATTTTTATAACATGTTTCAGTCGTATCTTCCTCCTTTTGAGCCTATTAACAGTTTAGTAAAAGACGTAAAAATAGGCAGACCTGTTTATATAAAATTAAGCTTATTACTTTTCGCCATAAATCAAATGTGTTTATTGTACGATAGTCCCGATAAAAAAAATGGAGATATGTCCCCAAAAGAGCAGTTTCCGATAATGTATCTGGATTTCAATAGATTAACCAATACGTGTTTAACAGAGCCTGCTCAGTTATCAACAGATCCGTATAAATTCTTAATAGAATTTAGGTGTAGTAACGATGAATATTTAAAATTGTTTGCCGGCGCTGTTAGTGGAATAGAAGATGAATCAACTGTTCCAGGAGTGATTGACAACATATTAAATAGATTAGGTCAGGGAGGTTTATTCAAACCAGAACAACAAGATACTCTATCTGAGGCTTTACCTGCTTTTAAAGACGTAAGTAATATGAATGGAGAAGCGGCGTACACTGGATATTTTATGAATGCACTAGTTAATGTGGACTATCTATTAGATCTTTGTAAAAAATTCTCAAAAGAAGACGAATCAGAAAGCGTTTATTTAAAACCGTTTCTGCAACAGTTAATATCGGATATGGGCAAAAGCTTAGGAGACATAAACTTCTTTAGATTAGCGTACAACGATCAATCTAATTGCATGTATATCACAGATGATCAAGTTCGTCCTCTTCAATCAGGAGAAAGCTACATACCTCTTGTAGACACTACTGCTTATGAAACAACTTCTGAACTGCCAGTTTTTGGAAAATACAGTATAGCAAAATCTCTATCTATAAAAACAGAAGTCAGTAGCAAACTGTCTAATATGTTGGCAATATCCGCTAACTCAAAAAGCAAATCTACAGCTGGTAAAGACGCGACGCCTTTCGGAGTGTATAATGTTAATTTTGTTGATAGATATAAAAAACAAGCTTTAGAAATAGCAGATGAAAGAGATCTAAAATCGCCTAACGAAATAAGCAATGCTTTGTTTTTTAATGGGTTCGTTAAATCTATGTTATCGTCGACAAATCCTTCTGTAGATGATGTATCTCAAGCCACAAACTATTACATAGATAGAATGAATAAAAGAAAGTCTATAAATCCAGCCACAAAATCATCAGCGATGATACCTGTATCTGTCAATATAACTTTCGAAGGCATATCTGGATTTTATATGGGACACGCTTTTACTATACCTGAACAGTTATTACCGTATGCGTATACTAGACAATCCGTTTTAAGTAATGGATCAATTCCAGCAGGAAAAAGAGTAGGTTTTGTGGTTGTAGGAGTTGATCACACACTTCAAGATAATCAATGGTTAACGAATCTAAGAGCTAATATGATATTCTTAAAAGATACTCAAGATTTTAGAAACGTCGCAGGCATAAATAGAAATCCTCTAACACAAGGCAGCGCTAATACGTCAACGTATCAATCGACCGCTGGAGTTTCCGGAACCAATGGAAATTTACCCGCCTCTGATCTAAAACCAATAGGAATAGGTAATTATAAACTACAAATCGATGCCGCTGATGCTTTTATAAGAATGGCAGACGCAGCGAGAGCAAAGGGCATAACTCCTGCATTAAATGGCGGGTATAGAACTTTTGAAACTCAGGATAGCATATTTGATTGGGATTTATACGTTAACACAGGGGGAAGTAGATCTGACACAGCACAAAATTACAACAAAAATGCACTGAGGAAAAAGAAAGGAACAAATGGTGAAACCGCAGTAGCATTTCCAGGACGTTCTAATCACGGTTGGGGTAAAGCTATTGATGCGGCTGGCGCAGAGTGGCAGAAGTTTATAAGAAATCACGGAGTAGAATATGGATGGTCGTGGTACGAAGGAAGATCAGTAGATGAACCTTGGCATTTTACATACGATCCAACTCAAACAAAAACTTGGCCTATATAAAAATAAATTAAGATGGCACTAAGATATTATCCTCTATCAAAAATAAAAGCTAATCAAAATTCCACTGGACTGGAGTATTTGTTAGATGGCAAACCATACACTGGAAAATACTATACAACTTTCGATGGAAAGGCATTTACTGGTGCAAATCCAGTAATTGGAACAAATCAACTTCTACAAAAAATGCCTCTCCCATCCAGAACCTATAATGAGGAAGTATCAAATTTACCAAATGATGTAAAATCTAGGTTAGAAAATAATACGAAGTCTAACACCTTAGCTGAACCAAATAGTCAATTAAAAGATCGACCAACAGCATATCATTTGAAGTTAATTGAAGATGACTATAAAAAGGGATATATAATAAGATATTTCACTAAAAAAGTCAATTCCCCAGGATACGTAATAGAAATATCGCCTTACGAATACTCAATGATACAAAACGGAACAGTGCCTTATGACATTTCTTTTTGGCAAATTTTAGAAATATTTTGGAAATTGACAGGCCCATTAAATAGAAAAGTTGTATCAGAGTATAATATTAGAGCAGGCATAATAGACACAAACAAGCGATTAATAGAAAATGCCAATAAGACATTTATTGGAATAAAAGAATTTATTGGAGAGGATTATGCGAAATATGCTAAGCCCACAGAATAAATAAATTTTTATTATTCGCTTTTATTGGTTATTTTGGATCTAAATTAAAAGGTTATGTATTTTGTTGTAGAACATATCGATCAGCTGTCTCAAATGACGCCAAGCGATTCCTGTTTCATTCAGGCGATACCTCTCAACGACAACTATCATCCAAAATTAAGCTCACTCTCACTAATATACTACAATGACTTTAAAAAAGGATATATTTTCGTAGTGAACCACTCTGAAGGCTTTCACTTAGAACTAGATAGGATAGAAACATTCATAAGTCAACACAAGAAAGTTTACGTATTAGATAAGAAATTCCATTCGTATTTTCTCAATACAGAAAATTACATAGATTTGCAATTTGTTAATATGAATCAAAGTGGCAAGTTCGAAGAGTTTGATTGCAATACTGTAGTACACAGAGACTTCTACCAGAAGTATCCAGAAGATCCCAATCTAAACAGAATAATTCCCATAAGCAAACACTATGAGAAATGTGAATGCCTGTTAAATAAGCTCCTACATCTTCTGGAGTTAGAGACAAACATAGAAATGGAAGAGAGATTGGTGAAAGCATATAAAAAAGTAGAGGAGGTTGGAATTGCTATAGACGAAATATCGTTTA
>Ga0315902_10003473_pt1 | contig 23491 bp, 21 predicted proteins | sample LakEriMetagenome_9_FD_203523 | JGI IMG/M metagenome (GOLD analysis project Ga0315902, IMG submission 203523) | Freshwater fungal communities from buoy surface, Lake Erie, Ohio, United States - Buoy 12 MA117 | ecosystem: Environmental > Aquatic > Freshwater > Lake > Lake biofilm | place: USA... | reverse complement strand
CGCTGAAAAAACTAGAGCTGGTAGCGGATCTGGTCGGACCAGAAGCGCTCGAGACGGGCCAGCGACTTGTTCAGCTGGTCCAGGTCGTCCGAGCGGACCGAGGCGGTCGGCTCGAGCGAGGCGGACTGCTTCTCGAACAGGGAGGAGACACGGTTGCGAACGGCCTTGCCCGACGGCGTCAGCTTGAGGCGTACGGTGCGGCGGTCGTCGCTGGAGCGCGACTGGACCAGGTAGCCGCCTTCCTGAAGCTTTTTCACATTGTACGACATCGACGTGCCGGCGAAGGAGCCGCGAGCGCGCAGGGCGCTGGCAGGCGTTTCGCTTTCGCCGATCTCATACAGCAGGAGGGCCTGAACGCCGGTGAGCGAGCGCTCGCCATTGCGTTCCAGGTTGTCCTTCACGACGTCGTGGAGGCGGCGATGCGCCTGCTCCAGCAACGACAGTGCTTTCAGGAAAGACTGCTCAACGTTCTCGTCAGCCGCGATATCGCGGACCTTAGCGTTCGTCATCACCACCACCATCGTTGTTTTTGTCTGTTTGCCGATTTGCTCGGCTTATGGTGTGAAGATACACGCGCTTGACTAAGCAATCGCTAAATCGAACGAGTTTGATGCAATTTTCTGTTCGTATTCGTGCGAGTTTGCTTTGTTCATGACTGTAATCAGGAAGTAAACGCGAAGCATTCGATTCCCTGCTTCGCAACGTCAGTATACCCCGCAGCGTGCGGGAAGGCGCTGCACGCTTTACTTGGGCGTTGCCTGTGCTTGTGTGCCGCCGAGCGGCCGGGACGGAGGACGCAGACGTGGGGACGACGAAAAGACTGCTCGCTGCGATCGCTGGCGCAAGCCTCATTGCATCGTGCTCGCCTGCCCCACGCAGCGCAGGCGCTGAGGCGGCGCCCGCGGCAGCTGCATCGGCGCCAGCCCCGGAAACGCTCGTGCCCGATGGCGAGAGCGAGGCGATTCCGACGGCGGGCGGCATTCCGCTGGTGCCGCTGACCGGTGAGGTGAACTTCCTCGACGCCCTCGACCCGCGGCCAGTCTACAGCCTGCCGCACGTCTACAACACCAACCACACGGCGGTGCAGATCATCAAGGAAGAGGAACAGCTGAGGCTCGAGGCTTACGAACTCGGCGGGCTCTGGCTGATCGGCTATGGTCATCTCATGCTCGAAGGCGAGAAGGACGTCATCACCGAGGAAGAGGCCGACGTCTTCCTGCGCGAAGATCTGCATTGGTGCGAGGAGGCGATCGAACGCTATGTCAAGGTGCCGGTCACGCTCAACGAGTTCAGCGCCATGGTGGCGTTCTGCTACAATGTCGGCTCAGGCAAGACGCGCGGCTCCTCCATCGTCAAACGCGTAAACCAGGAAGACCGCACCGGCGCCGCGAACGCTTTCCTGTTATGGAACCGGATGAACGGCGTCGTGATGAAGGCGCTCGCGAACAGGCGGGCAAGAGAGCGGACGCTCTTCCTGACGCCGTAGCGCGTCGCGCTACCCCTCTAGCCACCTCGCCGTGTCTCCCACAGCAACGTCGCCAACCGCGATCACCCTAGCGGTCACGCCGCCGCGCCAATTAGGGCGCAGCGCGTCCCAGAGGCCGGGGAGTTGCTCGTCCATGCGGAAGCAGGGCTGGGTCTCGCCTGTCACCAGAAGGCGCACATCGCCGATTGCCAGGACATCCCCGGCCCGCTGAGGATTGTGGACGCCGCTGACCAACAGGGTCGCCCGCCTGACTGTCCACGCCGTCGCGGGGTCCAGCCCGGCCACCGCCGCCGCCCAGTCCTCGGCAAACAGCACTGTCACTTGCCGGGTCTTCTGCCTGCCCCGGAAATCCCCCGCCACGCCTGCCGCGATGGACACGTTTGCGCGATCTGCAGGGACCATCGGGGCGCGTTTGGCGGCCTTTGTCGCAATTGCCTCAAGTCGGCCGGTCATACTGAACCCCTCGGCCGCGCCCGCCCTCTGCGCTGCGGCATCGTGGAAACTCTATCGTATTGCCGCATCGGGCGCCGCCTTCTAGTTTGCGCCAGCCGGGCGGGGTCGGGTGTCGACGTGATGCTTCGCCAAGGCAAACAAAAAAGGGCCGAAACAGGCCTGCGGAGGAGAAGTCCCGAATGCGCGCCTATCTGAAGTCGCTGGCCGTCGCCGCGCCCGCACTGCTGCTCGGTCTGTATGGTTGCACCAACCCCCCGTCGGGCAGTGTCGAATCAGCGTCCATGGGCAACCCGATGGGCGCCGCCGCCGTCACCGCCGAACGCCTCATCAATGCCGACAACGAGCCGGGCTCTTGGCTCGCCGCTGGCCGCGACTATCGCGAACAGCGCTTCAGCCCGCTCGACCAGATCAACGACACCAACGTCTCGAAACTCGGTCTTGCCTGGTATGCCGACATCGACACCGAGCGCGGCCAGGAATCCACGCCCGTCGTCGTCGATGGCGTGATGTACCTCACCACCGCGTGGTCGATGGTGAAAGCCTACGACATCCGCACCGGCTCGCAGCTCTGGGCCTACGATCCGAAGATCGACCGCGCCAAGGGCGCTGACGCCTGCTGCGACGTCGTCAATCGCGGCGTCGCTGCTTGGAACGGCAAGATCTATGTCGGCGTGCTGGACGGCCGCCTGATCGCGCTTGATGGCAAGACCGGAAAGGTGGTCTGGGAGAAGCAGACCACCGACACCTCGCTTCCTTACACCATCACCGGCGTGCCGCGCATCGTGAAGGGCAAGGTCATCATCGGGAATGGCGGCGCCGAATACCGCGTGCGCGGCTACGTCACCGCCTACGACGCCGAGACCGGCGCGCAGGCGTGGCGCTGGTACTCCGTGCCCGGCGATCCGGCCAAAGGCGACGAGCAGCCTGAACTCGCCGAAGCCCGCAAGACGTGGAATGGCGAGTTCTGGAAGCTCGGCGGCGGCGGCACGCTGTGGGACGGCATGGCCTACGATCCCGAGCTCGACACCATCTATGTCGGCACTGGCAACGGCACGCCGTGGAACCAGAAGTATCGCTCGCCCGGCGGCGGCGACAACCTGTTCCTGTCCTCCATCGTCGCGCTCGACCCGAACACCGGCAAGTACAAGTGGCACTATCAGACAACGCCCGGCGAAACCTGGGACTATACGGCGACGCAGCCGATCATGGTCGCCGACCTGAACTATCCGGAAGGCAAGCGCCGCGTCGTGATGCAGGCGCCAAAGAACGGCTTCTTCTACGTGCTCGATGCCAAGACCGGCAAACTGCTGAGCGCCGAAAAGTTCGCGCCGCTCACTTGGGCCACACATGTCGACATGAAGACCGGCCGCCCGGTTGAAGTTCCCGAAGCCCGTTTCGACATCACCGGCCAGCCCGCCATCGTCGCACCCGCAGCGCTCGGCATGCACAACTGGCATCCGATCTCGTTCAGCCCGGAGACCGGCTACGTCTATCTGTCGGTGCACGTCTCATCGTCTACCTATGCCTCGCCCGACAAGTTCGAAGTGAACCTGAAGGGCTGGAACACCGGCATCGGCTTCAACGCTGCTTCGGGCATCACGCCAGTCGTCGCCACCGGCAAGGCGCCGACCACCGAGGCCTATCTCATCGCGTGGGATCCGATTGCGGCGAAAGAAGTCTGGCGCGTGCCGAACACCGATCCGCGCGGCGGCACGGGCGTGATGGCGACGTCCGGCAATCTCGTGTTCTCCGGCAATCATGCCGGCGAGTTCAACGCTTATGACGCCCGGACCGGCAAGAAACTCTGGGGCGCTTCAACTCAGGCGAAAGTTGTCGCCGCACCGTCGACCTTCACGGTCGATGGACAGCAGCAGGTTGCTATCCTTGTCGGCGCCCGCGGACTCCCGGTGGGCCAGAAGCGCACCGTGCCTGTCAGCGCCAACAATTCGCGTATCCTCGTCTATCGTATCGGCGGCGCAGCGACGTTGCCTACCGAGATGCCGACGACGACGGCGGGCGGCGCTCCGGTCAAGGTGAAGATCGATCCGCCCCTGCTCACAGCCAGCAACGAGACGGTGGCGTCCGGCGAGATGCTGTTCGGCGCCAACTGCGCCGTCTGCCACGGCGCCCAGTCGGTGCCCGCCGCCGGCTCGATCGCGCCGGACCTGCGCTACTCCGCCCTGCTCAATGCACGCGGCGGCTGGAACGGCGCCGTCCGCGAAGGCGACCGCGCCCAGCGCGGCATGCCAGGCTTCAAGGACACGCTGACCGAGGAACAGACCGACGCCATCTTCGCCTACGTCATCAAGCGCGCCAATGACGAGAAGGCGGCGCAAGAGGCGGCGGCGAGGCCGTAGTCTTTCCGCACCAAACTACGAAAACGCCGGGCTTGCGCCCGGCGTTTTTAGTTTGTCCATGGACCCACAAAGCGAACGCTGAGATCCGCCGCTGGGATCGGGCCCCAAGCCTAGCTGTCGGCGCGCGGCGCCGTCGCGAAGCTTACGCCGAGTTCAGCAAGCTTGTCCGCGTCGCGCCAGCGGACATTCTCCGCGATCAGCGCGATGCCATCCGCCGCGGCCACTTCGAGGCGCGACATCGGAATGTCGAGCGCCTCGCAGCGGGACGGATCGAGGCGGACAGCTTCGAATGTCATGCGGGCGCGGGCGCCCATCGGCGTGCGCCAGGATTTGCGGGCGTCGAGGCCAACGCGGAACCCGCGGCGGCGGAATGCATCGACCCGGTCCAGTGCGAGGTCTTCGAGCGCCGACACCGATGCGTCACAGAAATCGATGCGGATCTCCTGAGGCAGGATGCCAGCGCGTGCGGCGCCCGCCTCGGCCGCCATCGGGGCATCCTTGTCGGCCAGCGCCGCCATCGGGGCGGAGATCGACAGCGGGCGATGATGGGCGCCGGTGTCCTGCGCCAGACGTCCGGCGCGCTCGATCAGGTCGCCCAGCCAGCCAGCGGCCGAAGGCAGCGTGGCGTCGGACAGGTGGCGGGGCTGGAACGTGTCCTCGAAGCTGATGTCGGCCTCGGCATTCAGGCCGAAAGCCTCGCCATCGGCCAGACGCACAACAGGGCGGAAACGCAGCCGAGGCTGCCGAACGACCGGGACAACCGGTTCGGTCACGACAAGCCGCAGGTGGGATGCGCGTGCAGTGGTCATTGCGGGGTCTCGCCAGAGGTGCTGAGTTGTCCCGATAGATAACAGACGTGGCTGAAGGTCCGCCGAAACGCGATCGGTGAATTTTCATCAAATCGTTCGGCACTTTCGAGGGTTTACGGAGTCTCAATGAGCACCACCGACCAACCGAAGCCTGCAGCCACAGTGCTGATTGTTCGCGATGCCCCCGACCTCGAAGTGCTCATGGTCCGGCGCAGCGCAGGCATGGCCTTTGGCGCAAGTGCATGGGTGTTTCCCGGCGGAAAGGTCGCCCCCGCCGACGCCGATCCGCTGTGGGATGACCTGTCAGACGGCAGTTACGATCATTACCAGCGCTCGCTCCGTATCGCAGCGGCGCGCGAAGTCTTCGAGGAGTCCGGGCTGCTGCTGGCGACGCGAAGCGGTAACGAACTCGACGCTGAGGCCTTCTCAACCTTTGATTCACTTCGCGCCGACGTGGAAGCAGACCCTGCCCGCTTCCTCTCCCTTATCCGTGAAGCCGGCCTTCGCCTGACACTTGATCGCCTTGTTCCCTTCGCTCACTGGATCACGCCCAGCTTCGAGCCGCGCCGCTTCGATACGCACTTCTTCCTCGTCCGCTGCCCTGCCGCGCAGATCGTCCGGCATGACGGACGCGAGGCTGTCGATCATGAATGGGTCTCGCCTGACGTGCTTCTCGCCCGCCGCCGGGAGGGTCAAGCCAAGCTGATGTTCCCCACACGCCTCAACCTCGAAGTCCTCGGCCGAGCCGCCAGTGCGGCCGACGCCGAGGCTCAGGCGCGCTCACGCACCGTCGTGACCGTCGAGCCTCAGGTACAGGATCGGGCGGATGGCAAGGTTCTGGTGATCCCGGCCGAGGCCGGCTACGGGCTCACCGAGGAGCGCATGAAGGAAGTGATGGGCTGAAGTCAGCCCTGCTGCTGGACCTGGGACGCAATCAGAGCCTTGCTGTGGGCTTCCAGTTCCGACGCCAGCACCAGGCCGACCGGATGATCAGCGCCCATGATCTTGCCAACCACGGCAGCCTTCACCGCGTCCACATGCGCCTTCAGAAGCTTGTCCGGCGCGTGTATCTCGCCATGCTCGTCGCCCGTCAGCTTGCACAGCGAAGCGCAGATCCGGCCAACCAGCGGATAGCCATAAGTCGGCGCGAGGCCCTTGAGGTCGTGGGCGCGCCGATGAAGTTCGTTTCGTGAAGCCGGTGTTCCAGGCGCCGCTTCATAGGCGGCCCATGCCTCCAGCAATCGCTCGAGTTCTTCCTTGATCCATTCGGCAAACTGGGAGGACATCCTCTCCAGCGCAGCTTCGGCGCGGGCGATGGCCTTCTGGTCGAGCGCCGGCAAGGGGCCGCCAACTTTGGTTTTCAGGACATTGGGGGGCGTGATGACTTCGATGGGCTTCTGTTTGGCCATGTCCCACCAGTTGATGCGCAGTTTGCGCCCTCGCGCGAAAGATTCGCACCCTTCGTTAGGAACGTTAACAAACGACTGTATGTCGGCAAGCCTTCAAAGCCGACAATGGCGAGGTCCTTCAAAACGCGCTGCTGGCCACCAGTATCCAGCCCTTTTCATCGCAATTGCCCGAGATTTCCTCGCGCGATCCAACTGCAACTGAAACGATATCGAAGTCGTAGCCCCCGCGTGATTTCGGCCTTCGCGCTGCCGGTTTCCGCCCCAACTTCGCTCCACGACTTGAACCCAAGCATCCACGAGGGCGCAAATTCATAGCCGCTGCAAAACTTGAGTTCCGATCGGTCACATCCGCCGCGTAATCTCTGGCCTGAATCGCGGTTCACGACCCCCTCGCGGCCCCACGCATTGAATGAGGTCCCATGGCCGCCCGCGCCTCAAGCCCTTCGCCGATGCAATCCGAGTTATCAAGCGACGCACCGGCAAGAACCGACGCCGCAATGGAGATAGACCCGCGGTCGCCGATCGCAAACGCCTTCTGCAAACCGACACGAAAGCCGGACCGGTCGTCGTATCAATCCCCAATCCTGATCTGGCTCTCGAACCTCGCCGTCAGGCCCCAGCCATCGCCGGGACCCAGTTCGCTGAAATCATCGGTTCGCCACGCCTGTCCGAGATCGCCGTCTTCGCGCGAGATCGTCGCGAACCATTTCTGCATGCCATCGGCAAGCGTCCACGCTCCGGCGTGCGCATTCGGCGCGATCGCCCCGCCCGCAGCAGCAAGCAAAACCCCGCGCCTCAGCGCCCCCCCCCTGAAAACATGTCCCCCCGTCCTTGTCCCTTAGGTGTCGTAACCCGGTGACTCGCGATCCAGTTTCCGCAGGCAGCCCGGCCACGCCAGCATCGCGCCCATGCCGGAGGCCATCGCCTGCTGCTGCTTCACTGTCTCGATCGCATGATCTGGCGCCAACCGCAGATGCTCGCGCCCCTGCGCCGAAGCCATCACCTGGATTTGGCAGGCGCGCTCGAGAAAGAAGATCTGGGTCCAGCACTGCGCAGCCGTCGCGCCGACTGCCAGCGTGCCATGGTTCCACAGCATCATGGCGTTCTTGTCGCCGAGGTCGGCCACCAGACGCTCGCGCTCGTCGAGGTCCAGCGCGATGCCTTCATAGTCGTGGTAGGCCAGGTTCGGCAGCGCGACCAAAGCATGCTGACTGATCGGCAGCAGGCCTTCCTTCGTCGAGGCGACAGCAACGCCCGCATCGGTGTGGACGTGCAGCACGAACTTCGCATCCTCGCGGGCGGCATGGATGGCGGAGTGAATCGTGAAGCCTGCCGGATTGATCATGTACTCGGTCGGCTCGACGATGTTGCCGTCGAGGTCTATCTTCACGAGCGATGATGCCGTGATCTCGTTGAAGAAATAGCCATAAGGATTGATCAGGAAGTGGTGCTCGGGTCCCGGAACCCGGGCCGAGATGTGGGTGAAGATCATGTCGTCCCAGCCGTAGAGGGCGACCAGGCGGTAAAGGGCGGCCAGGCCCACCCGGGCCTGCCATTCCTCGGCGCTGCATCGGTCCTTGATGCTCACGGCTCTCAGATCGTCTGCCATGTGATGTCTCCTGTGGCGCGAAACCTAGAACGTTTCAGGGCAAAAGTCATTCTGTCGCCGGACCCAAATCGGCTTTATAGCTGTCCGGCCAGCGGGAGCCTTCATGAGTGCCGACTTGAGAATACATTTCGCGGCCTCGCAAAAACCGGAAGCCCGGATCGCGCATGAAACCATGACGCTGCGGTATGGGCAGGCGCCTCTGGACAAGGCCGAGGTCGTCGTGGCGCTGGGCGGCGATGGCTGGATGCTGGACACGCTCCGCGATCGCTTCTCGGACCGCCTGCCCGTCTACGGCATGCACCGCGGAACGGTCGGCTTCCTGATGAACGAGTACCTTGAGCATGGCCTGCCCGAGCGCCTCAACGCAGCGGTCAAGCAGGTCATCCATCCGCTCGAAATGACCGCCACGAGGGTCGACGGCTCCACGGCGGTCAAACTCGCGATCAACGAAGTCTCGCTGCTGCGGCAAAGCCCGCAGACGGCCAAGCTGCGGATACTGGTCGACGGCAAGGAACGGCTGGCGGAACTTTCAGCCGATGGCGCGCTTGTCGCAACGCCCGCCGGCTCGACCGCCTACAACCTCTCGGCGCATGGCCCTATCCTGCCCATCGGCGCGAATGTCATGGCGCTGACCCCGATCTCGCCCTTCCGCCCAAGACGCTGGCGCGGCGCGCTGGTGAGCGCCGACGCGCGCGTCGAGATCGAAGTGCTGGAGGCCGATCGCCGCCCGGTTGCCGCGTCCGCGGACACGCAGGAGGTTCGCGACGTCGCCTACGTCACCATCCGCGAGGACCGCACCAAGCCGATGACCATGCTGTTCGACGAGGGACACGCCCTGGACGAACGTATTCTCCGGGAACAGTTTTCACTGTAGCGGCGCGGGCCGCGCAGACGAGGATTTGTCGGCTTGCCAGGATTGGTCCATTCTCTCGTCAGATGACCGACATGACACTCATGGAGCGCGAGACGCGAGAAGCCCCGGCTGTCGCGGCGCGGCTGGCCGACGCATGCAGTGGACAGCTTGCCGACCTCGGCGCCCGGCTGCGCGCACTGGAGCCTCGCCTGATCCTTGCCGCCGGGCGCGGAAGTTCGGATGCTGCGGCGCTGCTGGCAAAATACGTGTTCGAGACGCGCCTCAACCTGCCCACCGTTTCCGTGGCCCCGTCCGTACATTCGATCTATGGCGCGAAACTGAAGCTTGAGAGGGCTCTGGTGCTTGCCATTTCGCAATCGGGCCGCAGCCCTGACCTCGTCGAATTCTGTCGCGCGGCCACGGGCCCGGACGTACTGCGCGTCGCGATGGTCAACGATGTCACATCGCCGCTGACAACGGCCGTTGATGTCACGCTGCCGCTGATGGCGGGGCCGGAGACAAGCGTCGCCGCAACAAAGTCATGCATCGCGGCGATGACGCTGGTGCTTGGCCTTGTCGGCCATTGGCGCCCGGGGTCGGGCATGAGCGCAGCCTTTGGCCGCGCTGCATCAGTTCTGGAGAAAGCGATAGCCGCAGACTGGTCATCCGCCGATGGATTTCTCGACGGCCCTGGCCCGGTCTATGTCGTCGGGCGCGGACCGGGGCTCGCCATCGCCGCGGAGGCTGCGCTCAAACTGAAAGAGACGAGCGGGCTTCACGCGGAGTCGATCAGCGCCGCAGAAATCCGCCATGGACCCTACGCGCTCGCAGGACCGTCGCTGCGTGCGATCATCTTCGCCCAGCGCGATGCGGCGTTCCCGGGGCTCAAGACGCTCGCGGCCGACCTCTTGCAACAAGGTGCTTCGGTGCTGCTGATCTCTCCAGACACCGGCCTGCCCGGGGTCCACACCACGGCCGACGAGGAACCCGTGCTTGAGCTGATCACCATGCTCGCGCGCTTCTACCTGTTCGCGAACGCCGCCGCGCTTCGCCGTGGCCGCTCACCGGATCGGCCGCCCATGTTGAGCAAGATCACGGAGACCCGCTGACGTGCTGAAGCTCGCCGCCACACGCGTGTTCACCGGCGCCGAGATGCTCGTCGGCGCGACCGTGCAGATCGAAGGCGGCGTGATCACGCACGTATCGCCCGGCATCCAGCCCGGTGCGACGTTACTGGAAGGCCTGCTTGCGCCGGGGCTTGTGGACATTCAGGTCAATGGCGGCGGCGGCATAATGTTCAACGATGCGCCCACGGTCGATTCACTGCGCACGATCACGCAGGCTCACGCCCGGCTGGGCGTCACCGCCCTGATGGCGACGCTGATTTCGGATGAGCGCGGTAAGATTGCAGCCGCCATCGACGCTGTGAACCAAGGCATTCGCGAGGGGATGCCCGGCCTGCTCGGCCTTCATCTCGAAGGGCCTTGGCTTTCCGAGCCGCGTCGCGGTGTCCATCCGCAGCGCTATCTTCGTGCGATGGATGCCGAAGATCTGGCCCTCGTCGCGCAGAGGCGGCCGTTTCCCGTCCTCGTGACGCTCTCGTCGGAGCACGCCTCGCCGGATGATGTTCGAAGATTGGCGGCCGGAGGCGTTACAGTCAGCATCGGGCACACAGCAGCGCCCCACGCGGACATCGAGGCGCTGATCGCGGCGGGCGTCACGGGCTTCACCCACCTCTTCAACGGCATGCCCCCGCTCGAAGGACGCAATCCCGGCGTGGTCGGCGTTGCACTGGCGGAGCGCCAGACATGGGCGGGGCTCATTCTCGACGGCATCCATGTGCATCCTGTGTCTGCAAGGGCTGCCTTCGCAGCGAAGTCGGCCGACAAGCTCATGCTCGTTTCCGACGCCATGGCGACGGTGGGCGCAAAGGACGCGTCGATGTCCCTGTTCGGCGAGCGCATCGCGGTGTCAGGCGGCGCTCTCAGAACGGAAGACGGCACGCTGGCCGGGGCACACCTCGATCTGGCGGAGGCCACGCGCAATGCGACGACCATGTTGAACGCAACAGCGGACGAGGCCTTGCGCATGGCAAGCCTGAGCCCGTCCGCGTTTCTCGGTGTCGGCGGGAGTCATGGCCGGATTGCGCCCGGCGCCCGCGCGGATGTCGTGCTTTTCAGCGATGCGCTAACTGTTCACAAGGTATGGATCGGCGGCGCTGAGGTTGCCTAGTCGCCGCGCACCGTGGCGAGTGCTGCGCGCAGGCTTCCGCCACTCCGGTCAAGCAGCGTCTCAGCGCCGGCGACGTCAACGCCAGCCACGACCAGAACTGCGAGCTTCACCTTGCCGCCGCTTCGCGCCAGTGCGTGCGCAGCGATGGCGGCGTCGCACCCGGTCAGCTTCACGACGATCTGCTCGGCACGTTGCCGCAACTTGGCGTTCGTGGGCTGCATCTCCACCATCAGGCCGGCATAGACCCGGCCCAGCTGGATCATCACCGCGGTCGAGAACAGGTTGAGCACAATTTTCTGCGCCGTGCCTGCCTTCAGGCGTGTTGAGCCAGCGACAGCTTCGGGCCCGGTGTCGACAAAGATGGGGTGCTCGGATTCTGCGAGGAGCCTCGACCCGGCATTGTTTGCGACCCCGATCGTCAGCGCACCCAGCCGGCGGGCTGTCTTCACAGACGCCACCGTGAAAGGCGTGTTGCCGCTGGCCGCGATGCCCAGCACCACGTCATCCGGTCCGACTCCGAGCTTTTCGATCTGGTCGGCGCCGTCCTCGCCTGAGTCCTCGGCGTTCTCAACCGCACGAAGCAGGGCCTTCTCGCCGCCCGCAATTGCGAACGCTACCTTGTCCGCCGGCCAGCTGAACGTCGGCCGGAGTTCCGCACCGTCCTGGACCCCGATCCGCGCCGATGTCCCGGCGCCACAATAGACCAGCCGGCCTCCCCGTCTCAACCGTTGAGCCGCCGCCTCAACGGCATCTGCGATCGCGGGCAAGGCTGGCTGAACTGCTGCGATGGCTTCAGCCTGACTCTCGTGCAGGAGACCAACCTGCTCGATGGCGGAAAGCCGGTCGAGGTCGAGATAGCGCGGGCTGAGATCTTCGGTGCTCATGCGCGGGGTATCTCACGGAAACGTCGCGCATTGAATGGCGCGCGAACCACGATAGACAGGCGCAATGACGGAAACGCTTTTCCTCGGCGTGGATGGCGGCGGAACGCGGTGCCGCGCGCGGCTGGCGAGCGCCAATGGCCGCACGCTGGGCGAAGGCGTTTCCGGACCCGCCACCATGCGCTTCGGCATCCAGGCCGCCAGCGCGTCGATCCTTGCGGCGACGGCTCAGGCGCTTTCGCAGGCCGGTCTCGGCGAAGACGCGCTCGCGCGGACCTATGCAGGCATCGGCCTTGCGGGCACGGGCCATCTCGGCGCACGTCAGGCGCTGGAGTCCTGGCAGCATCCATTCGCCAAAGCCTGGTTCGAGGGCGATGGCTATCTCGCGTGGCTCGGCGCGTTCGGTGGCGACGAAGGCGGGATTGTCGTGTGCGGCACCGGGAGCATCGGGATCACCTATAAGGGCAAGACCATCCGCGTCGGCGGATATGGCTTCCCGGTGTCTGATGAAGGCAGCGGCGCGCATATCGGCCTTAATGCCATCCGCTACTCGCTCCGCACGCTCGACGGGCGCGCAAGGCAGACGGCTTTCGCTGAGGAAATCCTCGAACGGTTCTCGTCCGATCCCGCCGTCGTCATCCGGTGGTCAGAGACTGCCAACGCCACCGACTATGCCGCCTTCGCAGCGATCGTCATCAAGCACGCGGCCGCCGGGGAGCCCGCCGCCAGCAACCTCCTGCGGGACGCCGCCGTGCATATCGCCGGCCTTGCCGAAGCCGTGCTGGATCGTGGAGCGCCACGCGTGGCGCTTGTCGGCGGCCTGGTCGAATTCATTCGTCCCTACATCCCCGAGAGCACGGCTGCTCGCCTGACCAATCCGGCGGCCGACGCAATTGATGGCGGCATCAGGCTGGCGCGGATGCGCCAAAACGCCGAGCAGGTCTGAATCCCTTCAGGCGCCTCTGTCGGCTTCGTCGAGGAAGAACATCTGCTGGATTTTGTTCGTCAGATTCCCAAGCGTGATCGGCTTGGTCAGCATGTCCGTTCTTGTTCCTTGTAACTCGCTGCGCACCGCCGCCTCCGCCGCATAGCCGGTCATGAACAGAACCTTCAAGGCCAAGGCGTTTCCCGCCTCGATAGATTGATATCGGTCCCCCGCGCGCGCTGGCCGCAAGTGGTTCCAAGTTAATCAATGAAGGGCCGGATCACGCCCGCTTTCGCCCGCCCGCAAGCTGGCCCAGCACCTCTTCGACGCGCGCGAGGCGCTCGGGAGGGCCCGGGATGGCCTCCTCCAGGATCAGACGGCCGTTGCGCGCCACCAGTCCCGCCTCGGCGACCGCCTTCTTCGTCGGCTCAACCCGCGGCGTGAAGGCGATCGCCGTCGGCCCGCCATCGACCTTCGCGATATGTGCGACCCGCGCCAGCGTCCGCACATTGGCGATGCGCAGCAGTATAGACGCATCCTCGGGCTCTTCGCCGAAGCGGTCGATCAGTTCTTCCTCGAAGGCGCTCTGTTCTTGGCGTGATGTCAGGCGCGCCAGACGCAGGTAAAGCGACAGCCGCGAGTCCGCCTCCGGGATCCAGTCTGCCGGAATGCGGCCGTTGATGCCCAGGTTGATCACGGGCGTCCAGCGCTCCAGCGTTTCGCCCTGCGCCTCGCGCACTGCGCGCTCCAGCAGGTGCTGATAGAGATCGATGCCGATCAGCTTCATGTGGCCGCTCTGCGCATCGCCGACCAGGTCGCCGGCGCCACGGATGTCGAGGTCGCGCGCGCTGATCGCGAAACCGGCGCCGAGCCGGTCGAGCGATTCGAGTGTCCGCAACCGCTTGCGTGTCGCTTCGGTGAGCGACATTCCGGGCTCTGTGGTCAGCAGGATATGGCCGCGCCGGTTGCCGCGCCCCACGCGACCACGCAACTGGTGTAGCTGGGCCAGACCGAAGCGATCAGCACGCCAGATGATCATCGTGTTCGCACGGGGCACGTCGAGCCCGGCCTCGATGATGTTGGTTGCCAGCAACACATCGCCGAGCCCGCCTGCGAAGCGAACCATGGATGTGTCGATCTCCGCGGCAGGCATCTCGCCGTGCGCCTTCAGAAGCTCCAGGTCCGGCGTCAGCCGCTGCAGCGTCGCTTCCATCGCCGCGATATCCTGGATCCGGGGCACGACGACGAAGCTCTGCCCGCCCCTGTCCTTCTCGCGCAACAACGCGGTACGCACCTGGTGTTCGTCGAACGTGCCTGCCAGCGTGCGGATCGGTTGACGGCGCGCGGGAGGCGTCGCGATGACCGACATCTGCTTTAGACCGAGCAGCGCGTTCTGCAGGGTGCGCGGAATCGGGGTGGCGGTGAGGCTCAGCAGATGGCCGCTCGCCCCGGCGAGGTCACGCAACTTCGCCTTGTCCGCTGCGCCGAAGCGCTGCTCCTCGTCGATGACGACCAGCGCGAGTTTGGCATACTCGACATTCTCGGACGCCACCGCGCCAGTTCCGACGACGACCGAGATCGATCCATCCGCCAGCCCCGCCTTTACGCGCTTGCGATCCGCGGCGTCCGAGAGGCGTGACAGAGAGGCGACTTTCAGACCTGTCCGCTCGAAGCGCAGCTTGAATGTCTCAAAGTGCTGCCGCACCAGTACTGTTGTCGGCGCCGAAATCACAACCTGCTTGCCTGCCAGCGCAACCAGGGCGGCCGCCCGCAGGGCAACCTCTGTCTTGCCATAGCCGACATCGCCGACGACAAGCCGGTCCATAGGCTTTCCAGAGGCGAGATCATCCCTGACAGCGTTGATCGCCCGCGTCTGGTCCGGCGTTTCGGAGAACGGAAACCCCGTGACGAAATCCGCATAGGCGCCCGGATCGGGCTCGATCTTCACGCCCTTCCGTTTCGCGTTCTCCTTCGCGAGCCGCGTCATGTCAGCTGCGGTATCCGTCATGGCCTTATCGATGACGAGGCGGCGCTTCCGCCAGCTCGCGCCATCCAGCCCGTCAAGCGTCACGGCAGTCCGATCCGCGCCATAGCGCCAGATGCGGTCGGCTTCTTCCACCGGCACAAGACGCCGCGCACCGCCGGCGTACTCGAGCTCGATCGCCTCGACGACTGCGCTCGATCCCGACGGACGGCTCAGACCGGCGATGACGGCGATCCCGTGGTCTTCGTGGATGACCACGTCGCCGACGCAGACGTCACCGATTTCCAGCAGGTGCTCGCCATTGTCGCCAGCGGCCGCCGCAAGCCCTGCATTGCTGCCGAGGACTTCCCGGGCGGAGATTACGAGGCGCTTCTGTTCCCGCCAGCTGAGCTGCAGCCGCATATCCAGTAACTTGATGCGGTTCAGCCATCCGCTGTCCGCCTCGTTCCAGCCCGGGATGGGCCGAGCACCTTGCGCCAGCTTGCGCGGCAGGCGCTTCTTGATGAAACGCAGATCGTGGTCTGAGCCGGCGATGATGACGCGCGCCTTGTCCTTGAAGGCCGCCGCGATCTCCGCGTTCATGGCCTTTACGGGATCGGAATTGGCGGAGAAGCGGATCGTCCGTTCATCGACGCCAGCCGACAGGTCGATCGCACTGCGCTTCTTCGTGGCGGCGTCCCAGGTCGCTTGCTGCACAATGTTCTGTATTGCGGGCGAGTTTTTACGGCGCACACCCTGAATGGAATCCGAGGCAAGGCTAAGGTAGCGCGTGCGCTCCGCAACTGCGCCTGGATCGATCGCAATCAGTGCGTCGGGAAAATAGTCAAACAGAGTGTTGCTGCGGCCCAGCAGAACGGGCCAGGCGGCGCCGCCAAAATCGATGTGAGGCAAATCGCGCTTGCCGCGCTGGCTCACAGAGTCAAACTCCCGAATGCGCTGGATGACGCCGCCGTACAGCTCGATGCGGACGGGCCGCTCGGCATTGGCCGGGAAGATGTCGATGACTCGGCCGCGCATGGCAAACTCGGCCGGCTCGTCGACGCGATCGTCTTCGAAGTAACCGATGCTGCTGACGACTTTTCGGAAGGCGTCCGCGTCGAGGCGGCCGCCTTCAGAGAAGCGTGTGAGTGGACCATCGAAAGTGCCGGGCTTCGGCAGCATTTCGCTCGCAGCCTCGGCTGTGGTGACACACACGACCTTGCGCGCCTTCGCGCGGGCCAGTTCGCGGCTTCGCCTTAATGCCGCAAGGCGCACGCCAGTGTTTGCGGGCGTGGGAGGTTGGGTGTCGCCGGGCAATGCGTCACTGGGAGGAAAGAAGACGATTTCGGCCTTCGGCACGGCCCCTTGGAGCGCCGCGTAAACGTCGCGGGCACGGTAATCACTCGAGATGATCGCCAGCACATTCTTCCTGTTGAGCGCCTCCGCAATGCGCACGACCGCAACGCCGATCGCGCATTCCGCGCGCGCAACGACAACCTGTGCCTTTGAAGCAGGCCCATCGGCCATGACGAATCCCTTTTGGAAGGAGCGCCTGACTAGCGCATCGTGAGTCCGGCGCAAGCCATAGCTTTCAGGCGCGGGCGCACAACGGGCTGCGCCTTCGCTGTCAAGCTGCGTTTGCCGCTTTCACACATGAACGCGCAGGACGAACCCTACCTTCCAGTGGGCAAGTCCTTGTACGCGACCCCTTTGTCCACGCGTACATCCTGCGGAAGTCCAAGCACGCGCTCTGCGATGATGTTGCGCAGGATTTCGTCAGTGCCGCCTGCAATGCGCAGTCCGGGCGCCCACATGTAGGCGTTGTGGAAGGCGCCCTGCATCGGCGCGAGCGCCGGATCGCTGATGATCCCGAAATGATCCTCGGCCTCGATGGCGGCGTTGCCGATATCCTGCATCCGGTTGGCGTTCAGGATCTTGCCTATCGAGCTTTCGGGGCCCGGGGTCTGCCCCTTCGAGAGCGCAGTCATGGTGCGGTACTTCCCGAGCGTATAGCCCTCGGCGCTTACATACCAGCTGGCCAGCTTTTCGCGGAAAGCTTGATCCTGCAGGAGCGTGCCTTTGCCTGAGGGCGACGGCGTGTTGCGGGCAAGCTCCAGGATTTCCGCGTACTCCGGCCCGGACGACCCGCCCACGGCAAGCCGCTCATTCATCAGCGTGACGAGCGCAACGTTCCAGCCATTGCCGACCTCGCCGAGGCGTTCGGAGTCGGAAATCCGCACGTCGTTGAAATAGACTTCGTTGAAGTTCGATCCGCCAGACATCTGGTGGATCGGGCGGACATCTACCCCAGGCGCCTTCATGTTCACGACGAACATGGTGAGGCCCTTGTGCTTTTCCTTCTCGGGGTTCGTGCGCGCCAGGAGGATCCCGTAGTCGGAATAGTGCGCGCCTGACGTCCAGACCTTCTGACCGTTGACGACCCAGTCATTGCCATCCTTGACCGCACGCGTCTTGAGCCCAGCGACATCCGAGCCCGCGCTGGGTTCGGAGAACAGTTGGCACCAGATTTCCTCGCCGCGCAGCGCAGGGGCGACATAGCGCTTGATGCCCTCTGCTGAATGAAACGCGATGACCGTTGGAATGCACATGCCAAGGCCGATCGCGAAGGGGCCAGTCGGCGCCTGGAATTTCTGCTCTTCCTGCCCGAAGATCACGGAGAAGATCGGGGGCAGTTCGCGCCCGCCAACTTCCTTGCGCCAGGTGAGCCCGGCATAGCCCGCTTCGGCCTTCTTCGCCTGGTAGTCCTTCGCGGCCTTCAAGGCCTCGGCCCCCTCCACGCGAAGGCTCGCCTTCGCGTTGGGCGTTCCGAGCGTTTTCTCGAGCCAGCTGCGCGCTTCGGCGCGGAAGGCGGCTTCTTCGGGAGCGTCATTGAAATCCATCTGTATTCTCCCTAAGCGGCGTTCTTGAGTTCAAGGCGACGGACGAGCTTCTCTTTCCAGACGCCCGGCCCGCCAGCCTGCACGGCCAGCAGCTTTGCCCGGCGATAAAAGAGATGGCAGTCGACTTCCCAGGTGAAGCCCATCCCGCCATGCGCCTGGATGTTTTCCTTGGCGGCGAAATAGTAGGCGTCGCTCGCGGCGACCCGCGCCGCGGCGGCGGCCAGCGGCAGCTGCGACGACTCCGTAGATAGCGCCCATGCGCCATAATATGCGTTCGAACGACCAAGCTCGATCGCCACATACATGTCGGCCAGCTTGTGCTTGATGGCCTGGAACGAGCCAATCTGGCGCGAGAAGGCGTAGCGACCCTTCGCGTAATCGACCGCCATGTCGAGGCACGCCTGCGCGCCACCGAGTTGTTCGAACGCGATCAGCACAGCCGCGCGGTCGAACACCGCCTCGGTCAGCGACCAGCCCTCGCCGGCCTTGCCAAGCCGTTCCGCGCTCGCCTTGTCGAATATCAGCCGCGCATGGCCGCGCGTTGGATCAAGTGTGGTCAGCGTCTCACGCTTCACCCCCGCCTGATCGAGCGCCACGACAACCAGCGACAGCCCCTGCCCCTCACGCGCCAGAACAATTGCATGCGTGGCGATGTCGCCGTCAGTGACCGGGATCTTCACGCCGGAAAGCCGCGCTCCATCGAAGCTCGCTTCAATACTGTTGGGCGATGGTGCACCCGGACCTTCCGAGACCGCGAACGCGCCGACCAGCTCGCCGCTGACAAGCTTCGGCAGCAGGGCCTGCTTCTGCGCTGCTGACCCTGACGCGAGCACCGCCTCGGCAAAGAAGTACACGGTCGACGAGAACGGGATAGGCGCAACAGCGCGGCCGACCTCCTCGGCCAGAACACACAGTTCGAGGCCGCCGAGCCCCACCCCGCCGAACTCCTCCGGTATCGCAACCCCGAGCCAGCCTTGTTCCGCCACACCCTTCCACAGCGCAGCGTCATGCGACTTGCCTGCGTCGTTCAGCACCTCGCGCACAGCCTTCCGGCTGCACTTGTCATCGAGATACTTGCGCGCCTGATCCCGCAGCATCTTCTGGTCGTCGGAAAAATCGAAATTCATGTTCGGCCTCTCGTAATGACTAGATGCGTGTGGCGCGACCGGCCCAGAAGGGCTCGCGCAGCTTGCGCTTGAATATCTTGCCCGAGTCCTCGCGCGGAAGCTCGGCATGGAAGTCGATCGCCTTGGGTGTCTTGAACCCCGAGATATGCTGGCGCAGAAACGCCTTCACATCGGCGTCCGACAGTGAGGCGCCTGGCTGCAGTTGCACGCATGCATGCACCGCCTCGCCATACTCATCGTCGGGCACGCCGAAGACGGCGCAGTCCGCGACGCCGGGCATGCGGTGCAACACGGACTCGATCTCCGCGGGATAGATGTTGACGCCGCCGGAGATGATCATGTCCTTGGCGCGATCGCAGAGGAACAGGAATCCGTCGGCGTCGAGATAGCCCACATCGCCCGGCGCAATCAGCCCTGCCTTCTCGGATGCAACGCGCTTGGCGTGATCCTTGTGATAGGTGAAGTCGGCAATGCCGGGGAACTTCGCCACCACTTCGCCGATCTCTCCCGCGGGCAGCGAATTGCCATCTGCGTCGATGACCTTCACATCGGCGCCCGGCATCGCCTTGCCGACCGTTCCCGGGTGGGCGAGCCACTCCGCCGCCGTGCAGAAGGTCACGCTGCCGACCTCGGTCGAACCGTAGTATTCATTGATCACCGGGCCCCACCACTCGATCATCGCACGCTTGATGGGCGGCGGGCATGGCGCGGCGGCGTGAACCACGAACTCGAGCGATGACAGATCGTATTTCCGCTTCACCTCTTCCGGCAGCTTCAACAGCCGGTTGAACATGATCGGCACCATGTGGATGTGCGTGATCTTCCTTTCCTCGATCATCCTGAGGAGGTCTTCAGGGTCGAAGCGGGGCTGGAGCAGGATGGTCGCCCCGATGCGCGCCGCAACCATGCCGTAGGCGTTGGGCGCCGAATGATACATCGGCCCCACCATCGCCGCGACGATCTGCGGCGGCGGACGTGTCGTGAAGCCAAACACGTAGACGAGGTTGCGCATGCTGAGCTCATGCTGCTCCTGCGTCGGCTGCGCGCGGCGCACGCCCTTGGGCTGGCCTGTCGTTCCCGATGTGTAGATGATCGTACCCGGCGATGGCGCGGGAGGGGCTGTATAAGGCTCGAAACTGTCGACCCAGACGCTCCAGTTGACCATGCCGGCGGGAACGGCGCTCGCCTCCGGGCGCGCACCGTAAGCCTCCGCAAGTTCTGGGGGCGTCGGCACGACCAGGACAGCGACCCCGTCAGGGATCACGCGCTGGATCGGGCCGAGCAGGTCGGCGTGGACCACAATCACCTTCGCGCCGGAGTTCTCGAAGATATAGCGCGCCTCTTCGGCGGTGCCATGCCAGTTGACGGGCGTGGGATAAGCTCCAATGAGGCCCGCCGCGATGCTCGCCTCGAAGAAGGCAATGTCATTGCGCAGGAACAGGGCAATGATGTCGCCCCGCACCACGCCGAGACTGGCGAGTCCACTCGCCGCCCGGGCCGCGCGTAAATCCAATGCTGCGGTGTCGATGCGGCGCGCGCCGCTGACAATATCGCCCAAGGCGTTTCTCCCTTGACCCTACCCCGGTATCCCGGGTGCAGTCCGCAATGCACTCAGCTTCGCGGTGTGTAACGCACCCCTAGTTTGCTGATAGCATGAACAAAGCTGTTGGGCGCGATGTCGATCTCGCCGGTCCATTCGATATCCGGGAACCGTCCCAGGATCTGGCGATACGCTTCCTCGAGCTGGATCTGCGCCACGCGCTTGCCGAGACAGACGTGCGGCCCGTAACCAAAGGCAATGTGCTTGCTCGCATTTGCGCGCGCCACATCCAGCTTGTCCGGATTCTCGAAGACAGACGGATCGCGGTTGGCCGCGCCGTAGTACATTACCACCTTCTCGCCTTCCGCGATTTTCTGGCCTGCGATGTCCGCATCCTGCAAGGCGGTGCGCCGCATGTAGATCACCGGGCTGACCATGCGGATGAACTCGTCCGCCGCGTTGGCGAGCAGATCCGGCTCTGCAATCAGCTTCGCCTTCTGGTCGGGAAACTCGGTCAGCAGCTTCATTGCGCCCGACAGCGTATTCCGCGTCGTGTCGTTGCCGGCAAAGATGATCAGTAGCCACGACCCGTCGAGATACTCATCGCTCAGCAACTGGCCATCGACCTGAGCACGCGCAATTGCGCTCATCAGGTCCGGCTGCGGATCCAGCCTGCGCTTGTGGAGCATGTGCTGGCCGTAGGCGAACATCTCTTCCACATTCGCGTTGAAGTCCGCCACGAACTGCATGAGTTCGATGCTGGGTGTCAGCGGCGCGGCCATCTGCTCCGCCGCCAGATTCTGCGCCAGTTCAAGATAGTGCATCCAGTGCAGGAATTTCGGACGGTCCGCTTCCGGCACGCCAAGGATTTCGCAGAGCGTGTAGAGCGGCAGGCGCGAGGAAAACATCTCCACCATGTCGCCGCCGCCCTTCGGGGCCATGTCATCCAGCATGCGCCCGACTTCCGCCACCACCTTGGCCTTCAGCTGGTTGAGATAGGCTGGCGTGAAGAACGGCATGTGCTCGCGACGAAGCTGCAGGTGCTGCGGCGCATCGAGATTGATCATTGTATCAAGCGAGGCGCGCTGAAGCAGGATGTGCCCCTGTCCCGGCTTCGGCGTCACCATGAGGATGCCGCCGCGCTGCGAAGAAAATGTGGCGGGATCCCCATTCACCCGCATCACGTCGGCATGCCGCGTCACGGCCCAGAAGCCCGGCAGGTCGCCCGGCTCGGGATGCCAGCACACGGGGGACGACTCACGCAGCCGGGCAAACGTGTCGAAGGGTTGGCCGCGCGTGAAGGCCTTCCCATCGTGAAACTGCAGCCCCTCCAGCCTTGGGTATATCTCCTGAAAAACAGGGCCGGCCCGACCCTCGACGGCTGTCTCGCTGATCAGTTGCATTATCTAGGTCCGCCTGAACTTCCCTGGCAGCACCGTTGCGCGGATGCAGGGTGCCGCGCAAGTCATGCCCTTAGGTAAAGGCAAGCCATTGTTGCGCGGCATAGCATGCAATCTCTGCATGACGCCGGTTCTGTCAGGATCACTGTCGCAGCTGGAATTCCATGCAGTCCGCACGATTACTCTCAAGCGACTGCCCCTGCCGAGACTGGGTCCGTCCGCGCAAGCAAGATCCTGAGCGCCGGTCGGCTGATCAGATGTCGCTGCAAATCGAACGCGTTGCAGATAGCAGCATGCGTTGTCAGAAATCGCTGCGCTGAGGTCTGTGGTTAGAACCCGAGCATCTCCCGCTTGCGCCTTCGGATTGGCAGCTGCGAGTTCTCAGCCCCTTTTTCTCGCGCAGAAGACAAGACCGATGGACTTTTTATTGCCGATCGCCCGAAGCGCCGGGCTGCACGATGCAAGCACGAGCGCTCCGATGCTCTCCGACCCGACTGGCTGGCTGCGGAGCAGCAGCTTCAGCGCTGCTCGTGTGTTGCCTCGCTTCTGAACGAAGATGTCGAGACCCTCGCCCTCATCATCAACTGCACGCCATAGGAACACGCGTTCGCGTGCACTCCCGCAGATCATCTCGCCCAGGCGCCAGCGCGGCGATTGCGGCAGTTTACGATGGCGAAGACTGGCCGCGATCTTCCGACCGAACTTCACGGTCAAGGCACGCATCGGCTCGTCGCTCACATCGACGCCGCGGTGCGCCATAATCTCTTCGGCATCGCGCAAGCTGAGTGTCAAGCAGAAGCGCAGCCACATTGCGTAATGGATGACCGACGCCGGGAACCCGTAACATTTGCAGGAAATTCGAGTTATCGGCATCTCGTGGAGGCCACGATTACCGCCTTACACGAGACCCGCATGCGTTGGCCTGACAGTACACAACTTGCACCCTCGGGCTTCACAAGGACGCGTGGGCGTTGGTTTCAAGGCGCTGATTGTGTCTATCCTCTGCGAGGCAGCATTTGACGAGGCGCGTATGACCAGCACGATCAAGGAATTTCGTGTCGCGATTGAAGAAGAAGCTTTAAATGATTTGAAGCTTCGTATCGAGCGCACGCGCTGGCCAGACCGCGAGACTGTCGGGGACTGGTCGCAGGGAGCGCCCTTGGCGAACGTGCAGGCTCTCTGCGCCCATTGGCATAGCGGGTATGACTGGCGGCGGTTCGAGGCAAGGCTGAATGCGCTAGGTCAGTACAAAACTGAAATCGATGGCCTGAACATCCACTACCTTCACGTACGCTCACCACATCCTAAGGCGCTGCCACTTCTGATTACACACGGCTGGCCCGGCTCCGTTGCAGAATTCATGAAGGTAATCGGGCCATTGACGGATCCGCCCGCGTATGGCGGAGCGGCAAGCGACGCATTTGACGTCATCGCCCCATCTCTGCCCGGGTTCGGGTTCTCGGATAAACCGGTGGGAACAGGCTGGGGTGTGGCGCGCATTGCCCGCGCCTGGATCGAACTGATGTCCCGGCTCGGTTATTCCCGAT
>Ga0315902_10003472_pt1 | contig 23491 bp, 22 predicted proteins | sample LakEriMetagenome_9_FD_203523 | JGI IMG/M metagenome (GOLD analysis project Ga0315902, IMG submission 203523) | Freshwater fungal communities from buoy surface, Lake Erie, Ohio, United States - Buoy 12 MA117 | ecosystem: Environmental > Aquatic > Freshwater > Lake > Lake biofilm | place: USA... | reverse complement strand
ACAACGGCAGAATTATTAGCGCGACCACGTTGTGGGTTTTCTTCCCACCAATTTCCAAACTTACAAGTCAACATATCTTCATCATCCAAATCAAACAATGAAATTAATGCTGCTCTTCTAATACCACCACTTAATACAGCATCAGCAATGTGACAAGCCATATCGTGTGCTTCGATTGAGGTGATTTTATCGCCATTCTTTTTGCGATCAAATACCTTCTGGAGATTAAATAGACATTCTTTCAATGGTTCAGGGCCAGGTGCTTTACCACCTACAGTAATTAACTGAGCGCCTTTAGGGCGGATGTCTCTAAAGTCAAATAGTGGGAGTGGAGCGCCTTGAAAATATGCTTTACAAAGCATTCTGACGGCATCAGCCCATCCTTCAATACTATCTCCAATTAGATATCTTTTATGTTTAGTTGGTACTTTAATTTCTGGTAGTTGCTCAATATGGTGTGTTTGCACACTATATCCTACTCCACAACCAGACAAAAGCAGAAACATTATTTCGCTAAATGAACGCCAGTCATCAAGAGGAAGAAAAGAGCAATTAAATATACGAGCATTATTAAGTTCAATGGGCTTACCTGCAAATTGCAAGCTGCGCATTGACGGAAGTACTTTTTTATCGTACACGAGTTTGTATGCTTCTTCGATTTCATTTTTTAATTGAGGGAATTTAGTTTGATGCATTTCTTTATTACGCGTAACTAATTCATTCCATGTTTCTCTCCTGTTAAATTCAGGTCTAAACTTAGCGTATTTCATGTAAGTAGTGATCTCGCTAAGTATACTTTGCGTTACATCCATTTCTAATTCGGTTTTTTAAATAAGTGATTTAATAAAATTGCTATAAGTAGTTTTGGGGTTAAGACCCACATAACGTTGTACTGCTTTGCCATCGTGTTCAACTATAACAGTTGGAACAGAAGTAATCATATATTCCTGAACAGGATCAGGAGATGTATCTACATCAATAGTTTCAAAAGAAACATTGGGAAATTCATTTGCTAATTCATTAAATGCCGGAGCAAGCTGTCTACATGGGTTACACCATACGGCGGTGAACCTTTTAACCTTTACCATAATTTTCTGATTGTGTAGTTATAAATATAGTATATACTTCAATTAACTTTCAAGTTTAAAAAATTTCTTTTGGAGTAGTTGTCTTTCTTCTACATCTACACTTGAGAAATCATTTACCGGTTTATTGTTAGATATACTTGTTTCTATGTCGTCATCATCGATTGGATTAGCATCTACTTCAATGAATCCGTTTGATGTATTGATTTTTGTCCTAAACGTCATTCCATCAGCTCCATATCTGTTTTTCATAATATGGAAACGTCCTGTACCATCAATTTTATCTTTACGTTTACGGGCTAAGGATATAATTATATCCCCAATCATTATTTTTTCATATGATCCAGCTGCATTATCGCCTTCAATAATATCTGATTTTGCAGCACCTCTATTTGCTTGTGAAGGTGACACAAGCGGAATACCTTTTTCTTTAGCAAACGATTTAGCAGCAACATAAACATCATCAATTTCTTCTTTACGATCTTTTCTTGAGCGTGTACGCATATAATCAAGATAATCAATAATGATTAGGTCTGGTTTAAAATCGTTTTGGTGTTCTAGTTGCTGGAGGTGGGATTCTATTGTTTCAAATGATGCTCTTTTGGGTGGGTATTCTTTAATAATAACCTTACCTTTTACTTTTTTAACAATTTCATCTACTTCTGCTCTATGTAAATGAAGTTTATCTACTTCAATACCGGAAAAAACAGCATCGTATCTTTTACCAACATATCCTTCACCTAATTCAAGTGAATAATGTACTACGTTATACCCTAAAGCAGCAGCATAAGCACCCATTGCTGTAATAGCCCAGGATTTACCACCACCAGGATTACCAAACATTAATACTAGATCACCTTTGCCATATCCACCTTGTGTTAATTCATTAAATGTAGGCCAAGGGAATGGAATACACCCACGATCATCTTCACGGTATCTAGTTTCAATATCGATATTATAATCCAAACCGATTGTTTTATCTTCACCTGCTCGTACTGCTTTACTAATCAATTGAAGAATACTATCGAAATCATTCATTTCAAGTAACTGAACTGAATTTAGGATAGCGGTTTTTACTTGTTGGTTTCTACAGAATGAACTAAATTCAGCTTCAACCCATTCCAAATCACTTTGATCAGATAATCTATATGCTTCTTTAAGTGATTCTACAACTGATATTCTTAATACTTCATTATCAATTTTCTTCGCCTCAATAGACATTGTTTCTATTGTAGGTGTAGTATGATATTCTGAGAAGTATTTTTGGATATATTCTACAGTCCATTTATGAGCAGATGATTCAAAATAATCTGAATCGAGAGAATCTATAATATTAATAAGGAACTGTCTTTGTGTTAGTAAAGCACCTAGTACTTTTACTTGAAAGACAGGGCCATATTGGTTCAATTTATTTAATGTTGTCATAACCTAAATTTATTTAAAAGAATTTAGATAACCAAACAGTTGAGTTAACCATGATTGCACATTAGGAATACTTTCTCCTAATTTATCATTTGAATATAACTGTAAGAATATCGGCATATTTAATTCATAAGAATCGGTAAATGCTTTTTTAACTAATTGTTTATTCTCTGGTGATAGAAATTCTCCATTCAAAGACATCAGTTGTTGATTAACAAATAATTGTTGTCTTCTCTCTACAACTGAAAGATATAATTTGTTTTCATTTATTAATTCAGCTGATTTTTCTATGATACTTTCTAAAGTAACTTTATTATTGCCTGTTAATTCTGGGAATAGTTTAATTAGTTTTTTAGGACCTAATCCACTTACCCCAGGTATATTATCAGATGAATCACCCATTAGTATTTTATAATTGAGGAAATTAGTGCTTGTAACATTAAATTCTTCAAATACATCTTTTGGTTTGTATATTTTCTTTTTAGTTGGAGAATATACTTCTACCTTATCAGATACTAATTGTAGGAAGTCTTTATCAGCAGACATGATAGTTACCTTTTGAGTTTCCTCATGTGCTTCGAATTTATTAGCTAAATAACCTATAATATCATCTGCTTCTAATCCATCTACACTTATAACTGAAACAGGAATACATTTTAAGTATTGAATCAAACGTTCCATTTGATTATTTATACTTTCTTGTTCTTCAATTTTAGATTGAAATATAGAGTAATTAGTAATGCGATTAACATTACGATTAGCTTTATAACCAGGAAATAAATTTCGTCTTGCGTTTGACCCACCAACACCATCAAATACTACAACTACTTTAGTTGGATCTACCATTCGAATTGCATAACCAATTGACTTTAAAAACCCGGTAAGACCACCAATGTGGTGGCCATCCGGATTTATATGGTTAATCATGGTAAAATTCCTTAAGAAGGCATTTAACCCATCTATGATTAAGATTGAACTAAGTTCTTTGCGAATATCTGGTTGGATGTTGACGAGTAAATCTGTGTATTTACTCTTCGACATCTATTAAACCACTTATATCTTTTACGTTTTCAGTCATTTCATCTTCTTCAACAACATCAAAATCAGATGATCCAAGAATCTGGAGCCATTCGCTTGAATGTTCTTTCTTGTAAATATCAATTGCTTTTTTATCGTCTTCGATAAATCCATGAACTGTCATTACAGTGGTACCTTTGGTTTGTACACCCGTAATATGATTTTTATCTACTGAAATTTTAGTACGCTTAGCGAACTCAACGTCTTTACCGTTTTTGGTTGCTTTGATTTTACTTGTACCACTATTAGTTACATTACCAAATGTTACTACGAGTGAGGAATCAAAGAACATAGTATCACCACCTTTATTTTTCAACTTAGGCATTTCCATTGGTACTGATGGTTTTGCAACCCATACCTTATTAACTGCCACAAATGTATTTGTGTATGGTTGATTTTCTTTACGTGACAATATAATTTTCTGATTGATAAAGTTACCAAACTGTTGAGACATTGCTCCAGCATTCCATTCGTTGTTGTTCTTTTGTGATTCAACAGACAAACGACAAGGTACTGAACCTACTGAATCCCAAAGAAAACACAGGTCAAATGGTAATTTACCTTTTGCTTGTTCGTTAAGTAGATCAGCCATAAATGCTGCTACGTCTTCAATTGTATTTAGTGATCCTCTATCAACATAAATAAAGAAACCTTTATAATCGATAATTTCACCTGTTTCAGGATCAGCTACCGGTTGAATTTCAAAGCCCATTTGTACGGCATGCTCCCAATTCCACTTCATCTCAGTAACAATGAAAACAGGCAATACACCCATTTTTTGTGCTGCTACTGCTGCTTCAAGCATTGCTGTTGTTTTACCTGTATCCGAGTGACCACGTAATAAAGTTATGTGGCCCATCGGAATACCAGGAATAGACAATACATCTTGAAAAGCTTTAGACAGTGGAATCCATCTTTGCGGTTTAAATTTAACCGATTGATCTAAGAATTTAGATTTCTTGAAGGCATCTATATCGAATGACTTTTTAAGTGATTCCGATACTACTGATGTTAAACTGTCTTTACTTTTAGCCATTATTAGTCGTTAAAAAGGTCATTAAATTTGTCTGCATTGCTTGTTTTACCAGTATTGTTTTCCAAAGCATAAGCCGGAGTAACTGGTTTGTTAATTTCAGCAATAAAATCATCCTCTTCATCCTTAGATGCGATTGGAGTTTCGGTTGCAGCTGCTTCTTCTTCAGGATTCAACCATTTAGCCAAAATGTCTTTAAGTGCATCATAAGTATACTTACGATTAATAGACAAAATGTCAGGTTGTTCATCAAGTACCTTTTCTACCAACGCAGCATCTTCAGAGATGGAAGTTGATTTTACTTTAGGACGAAGAGCACATTTAATACCTTTTCTACCAGCAACTATATCTTCAGTTGCTTCAACTGTAAAGTCACGACCGTCAGTGATGTCTGTAAAGTCACCATAATCATCATCAGCAGCGATACCGAGAAGTTGATCGTGTGTCAATTTACCAAATTCCCACAAACGAGCACCCATATGCTCTTCACCACGTACAATTACAGCAGCAAAGAAACGAGATTTAGGGCTAATTTTGTTTGCCAATTGCCAATCTTCTTTATCAGATGATTTACGAAGTTGCTTTGCAAAATCAACAATCGGATCTGCTTCTTCCCAGTTAGTCAAAGACAAAATTGGTCCTTTAGCGAATCCATAATGGAATTGTACTTCGCGAATTGGCCATGCCTTATCAAACTTAGAAGGCAAAATGCGAATTTGGTGTTTGCCGGGCTTTGGTTTCCAGAAAATTTTTGTGTAATCGATTTTTTCACGTTGTTGCCCTTTATTTTGAGCAGCGGCTAACTTCTGCTTTACGAGGTTTAAATCCATAACTGTTTTATTTAGAATTAAATATAAGAACCCTTATTTAGACCACCAAACTAAGAGATAGTCAAACTAAAATTTCCTGTTCCTCTTAAATAATATGTTGTGCCTGTTACTGCTGAAGCAGGAGCAAATGTAAGTGCAGATGAGCCAGGAGGAACAACAACCGAGGCAATATACGAGGACGAAACAAAACCCATTGATGATGATACAACCCATGTTCCTACAGTATTAGTAGGAGTAGAACCAGTATAAAAGCCATTTGGTTCTCTAACTGTTTCTAAAGTAAAGTAAGCAGAACCACCTGAGTTGGTAAATGCAAATGTTTTAGTACCAGATAAGTTTTCGCCTAATACGCCCTGTCCGGTCATTTGAGCTGCTGTATATGTTGCCATTATTTACCTAAATCTATAATTTTATGAATAGAAGTGTCTAATTTGCGTAATTCAGGACCGGTATTGAGTAATATACAATTTTTATAATCAGCCCAATTAACAATAAATCTAGTATCTAACATACCATTATTTAATGATCTAATCAATGCATTAAGGGCATTAATTGTATATAATGTATTTGATTCTTTTTTGCGATGCAACAATATAGTGTTAGGCAATGGAGTATCTGCAGTATTACCCATATCGATATTATATGTGCACATTAATTCTTTGCTTTGAGGTGACTCAAGTACAAATATTTTATTGTACAATATTGTATATCGACGGTTTATGTCCGACAGCACAGTGTCTAGTTCGTCAGGTGTAGTAAATGTGCAGAATAGCTTGTTCAAATCGAAAAATATATTGTCTGTCATAAATATTTATATTTTAGTTAAACCATGGTATGATTTGCCTTGCTTGATGCTTATCGGATATTGCAACAGCTCTTTGATGGTAGTAAAAATTTCACCATCTTCTTTACTATAATCAAATAAAAACGCATCATAGGTATACAATACTATTTTGGTTTTTTTATCTTTTAAATAATCTAATACCAATTCGAGCAATTGAACATTAGTTAATGTTTCCGTGCTTTGGACCACATAATTAAATAATTTTTGTGGGTTTATATCCTCTAATTGGTCACGTATAAATATTTTATTTTCAGTAGTAATGACTCCACCATATTGAAATGTATCCCACAGATCATCAACATACATGGCTACTTCTTTAAAGAATGGCTTATCTTGATATTCGCTCCACACACCACCATATAACTGTTTAAATGTTAATTCTTTAGCTTCTTGTTGTGATACGCCGAGTAATTCACCTAAATAATCATATGTGTTTCTATCTTTAGGAAATTCAAATTTAACCATTTCACCTATCAAACGTGGATGATAACCCTGAAAATCGATTTCAACAAATTTATCATTTATTGGTCTATAACATTCACGTTCACCATTATCTTTATTTAATGCAGCAAAGTTGATACTATTACAGGTGTTAGAAGGGCGCGTAGTTGTATTGTATAAATTATATTGAGTGTATAATCTGCTCTTAGATAAGTTAAATTCGGGATATTGTATTTTATTTTGATAGTGGTTTATATAGCATTCTTTATCTACTTTAATGCCTTGTTTTTCAATTTGATAAAATATTTCAGTTGTTCTGAAGTTCTGGAATTGAAATGCTGTGTTAGTTAGGGTGTATTTTTGTATTGTGGGTAATGTAGCAGCAAATATTTTTTCACATTCCTCATAATGTTTGCTAATTGGAATTAGACAATTAATATTAGATAGATTAATGTGGTGTCTATAATAATAATCAATACAATTATTACCTAGTGCTTCTGTTAAATTAACAAATTCAATTAAATGGGCATCAAATAATTTATTGGGGTAAGGAAACCAATGCATTGCTTCCTTTTTATCTATCACCCATATTCTATCAGTGTTGTTTACTAACCAACCAAATAATTCATCTTTATCCAGACTAAATGATTCAGTATGATCTAGGCACAGTATGTATCCTTTCTTATCATCAAGTGGTCTGATGTAGATAAGGCTTAAATCAGTAAGTGTAGGATGGAAGTTGTCGTTTTTAGGAATAAACCTAATAAAGCAATCTCCAAATTTAGATGGAAGTTGAGAGGGTTTCTCTATAACGTAAAACATATTTCATAACCTTTGAATTAAATATAAGATAAAATCTTTGACTTACAAATTTAATCTGGAGGGGGTTCACTTATAATAAAAGACTTTATGCCGGGCATTTGTTTCTCAGCATCGTCTAGACTTTTTTGATTTCCAAAATAACCTCCTTCAGGAAACTCAATACTAATTACTTGATAATAAGGATTATTTTGAAACTTATCAAAAGTATTTTTATCAATTTCTCTTATTAATATGGGGTTAGAATTAATTTTTTTAGAAAAATATCTTATGCCTCCATTAATATTACTTTTATTAATAATAGAAGTAGGAATACTATTATTTAATTTTACTTTACTTAAAGATCCATAAATAAATGTTTTTGGATCTGTTAGTAGAGGATTTATATCTGTACTGTTTGCTTTAACTAGTTTTGGAGCATTAGTATTAAATGTTTTTCCTGCAAAGTATTTTCCATTAAATTCATAATAGTATCCTTGATAATATTTGTAATTATAATCAAATACGAATTCATTACCAGAGGTATATTTTGTTTCTATTATGTTTGATGGTATTCTCATATTAAAAAGGTGCATCGTTTATTTGAAAGTGCATCCAATCTTTTCCTAATTCTCTACCAAAACTTTTCCATCCATACTTATACCAAATATCAATAAATTGTTTATATTCTGGTTTAGAGAATAGGGCTTTTCCTGTTGGGGTATTTAATCCGTTTTCGGCGGCATAAAAATCTATGGCAATTCCCCAAGAGTGAATCGAAGGATTACCAGGACAACATCTTTTATCTCTAGGATTATATAGACCGGAATATTGATCTAGTTTTAATTTTTTAATTTTATCTAAACCATAAGTCGCTAATATATCTTTAAGTACTTTTTCTAAACTATCTTTTACTAATTTATGTACTTTAAAACTATTTACAGGAGTACTATCATAATATAAAGTATAAGGAAGAGTAAGAGTTACTAATTGGCTAGAATCACCAGGTTGGCCATATTTTGAAACTACACCAGATAAATTACTTCCTACTTTTAATTTAGATTTGTTTGCTTCAATTTTCATTGCATCTTGGGTTGTTATTTTTCCGTTATTAGGATTTATTTGTATTAATTCTGAGAAGCTAAGGGTTCCTTCAGGTTCATCTAATATTATTGTTTGGGCATCAATATTAGTTGTCCAATCATTGTTTTGAATTGAATGTCCAATACCTGTAATTGTATGTCCTAATTTTGATCCTAATGCATCTCCTTTATAGCCTCTAGGTAATAATTCTTCGGGAATTCTAAATAGGTGACCTATTACTAATCCTCCAATACCATCCATTGTGACTGATAGCTTAGTAGGGATGATGGCTCTATTTTTGGCTTTTGATTTGGTTAGATTTTTAAAGAAATTAATTAAATCTTTTAATGAATTTTTATAATCACCTGCTTTATCAGCATCAAATTTACCATCAATAAACCAACCATATTCTTGGTCTCCAAAAAAATCATATAATGATTGTAGAGCATCAGCTACATTTTGTGCTTGACTTTTAATTTTTTCAATATCAGGTTGATTTGGATCTATTGTTGGATCATCTTTTTTAGGAATAATTCTATCAACTAAACCTTTATTAAAATCTAACATTGTATTATTATCAGTTGCCATTGCTCCACCTCCAACTTGAGCACCAATTGCTACCGTAGAAGATTGGTCAGGAAATATTTGAGATTCTAATTTGTATGATCTAACTGTAGATTTAGTGTTATGCATTTCTAACTGAAATAAGTTATCATATACCTCCTTTTTAGATTTAGCATCAACATAATTTACATCTATAATATATGTTGTATCTCCTTTAATTGGGTCAATAAATAAATCAAAATTACTTACATTACCTGTTGCGGATGAAATTTCAGATAGAACACTTTTTAAAAAATTGTATAAATTAATATCTTTTTTTTCTTTAGTATCTAAAGCTTCTAAATTATTATCTAAAGCTAATCTAAATAAGAAATTTAAATTAACATATATATTTCCAATAATACCTAGTTCTGTATCCCAATTGTCTTGATAAAAATAGGGTCTAGAAATATTTTTTATATATTGTATATTTTCAATAGCTGTAGATTGGGATTTTTCTATTTCTTTTTTTTGCTTATCTAATTCTGCCTGTTGTTTAGCATCCTCAGCACGTTGAGCTGCTACAGGATCTGATTTGGTAGATTCAACATTAGATCCAAAAGCTTCGTTAACTTGTTGTGTACTTAAATTAGTAAGACGACTAGTTGTTAAGAAACTAAATAATGAGGTACTACCTCCAACACCAGAAGCAGCTAATGATTTTCCTAATTTAGTATTATCAATATTATCTCCTTCATCAATAGCAACATTAATTAAATCTGTATATTGTGGCTTAACAACTTTATAACTAACATCTTTTAACTTTTCGTAATGGCGTTTAGTTAACGCTTTAATTGTATCTGGATCTTGTTGGGTTACTCTTTCAAGATAATCTACAACTGCTTGTTTATCTTTAATTTTTTTAGTAGGAATTGATATATAGTATAATTGGTCTAATACACTATCTAATTGGACATCACTTAATTTACTTGGAAATGTTATTAAATTATTAGATCCTGTTACATTTGATGGTATTATAGTATCTGGATTGACTTTAAATCCATTAGCCCAAACGGGATTTTTGATAATGCAAATTGTTGGATCTACAGATAATTGAAGGGGATGAGCTGAGCAGAGTAAATAGCCGTCTCCAGTTAATGGGTTGGGTTTAGTATTGCCAATTGCATATTCTCTATCTAATACAGAGCATTTTAAAAATGCTTTTTTGCTATTAGAATCTACAAAAGTAACATAATTGTTGATTAAATTACATAAACCTTCTAAAGTAATATATACTTGTTCATCACTTGCTCCAATTTTTCCATTACTACTAGCCTCTCCTTGCCCTCCAGCAATGTTAAGAGTTTTTTTATATAAATCATAATAACTAGTAGTACCATCGGGGCGACCATCAGCAATTACAAAATTGGCTCCTTCATCTTGTGTGCCTGGTTTTTTTAGGTTCATTATAGTAAATAATTCATAGAATAATCCTGCAAGGATATTTTTAGAATATATTTTCTTTATATCAGGAAAACTTGATATTGATATTCCTTCTACTCTAGGTGCTATCAATCCTTTTTTAGATATCTCAGATATATTATTAAACGGAGCATAATTTACCTTTAATGATTCTAATACTTCTCCTACTGATATTATAGTGGTGGTGCAATCATATCCTCCATCTTCGCGGGCAGACCAGCTATAATTTTTAATATATCCAAACATTGCATCATAATTACCACCATAGGTTTCAACAGCGGTTTTATATATGCTTTCAAATAACTGATCTTTAGTTGGTTTCTTATTTATGATATCATTAGTAGAAAAATCTATATTGCTTTTTAATTTTTTATCACTACCTAAATAAGGTGCCCATCCCCATTCTATTAAAGCAGTATAGCCTGGGCGCATATATAGAAGTTCTAGGTCTTCTAGTTGTTTAATATCCCAAGCAACAAATTTAACTTCAACTTCTCTTAAAGAACCATATGCTGATTTGGGTTTTATGTCTACTCCTGTAATACCAGGCATGGGGCGAATACCCAATCTGTGGGGATTGCCATTAGGAGTAGCAATATCATATGAGGAATTTTTAGTCAAAACACCAGCTCTTAATTGGAGTTGATTTTCGTATAATACTCCTCCTTGTAATATATATTTTTTAGCTAGAGCCCCGTTATCTTCATTTACATCTACTGCAGAAGACATTCTTACCCATGCATTGCGAGCATTAAAATATTGAATAGCATCAGGAGTACGTTCAAATATGGCTTCTTGCCTAGCCTTTAATTGATTTTGTATTTCAGGTTTAAACGTATCTTTAAATATAGACATAACATTATCTTGCTTTATTGAACTGTTTAAATAAATTTAAAACACTATTTAAATCAGTAGGTATTCTTAATTGAGCACCAGGTGTAGGATATAAGGCTCCTTTAGTAGCATTATTATTTGCTGCTGCTATTACCCACCATAAAGTAGCATCTCGATAATAGCTATATGCTAATGAGTCTAGTCTATCACCTACAGTAGTAATAACATACACATCAGATTCTGATAAAGGAATGTTTGGGTAAAACTTTCCTTTATAGTATGGTCTGTAGTTTTTAGTTAATATAGTTGAATTTTCGTAGCGATCCATTTTAATTTATTTTAAAAATCCCCAGTTGCTCCACCACCACCAAAAGATCCTCCACCAAATTTTGTTACTTTTTTTAAATCATCTAATATATAAGGTTTTTTTACATATGTTTTATCAGGTCTATCTCTTAAATCAACACGACCTATAGGATCAAGGTAAGAACCTGTAGAAGGAGTAAGAGATGAAGTTACTGGTGGAGTTGGGGGTGGAGGAGGAGGAGAGGGTGGTGGTGGCGGAGGAGGAGTTATAGGGTCGGGTTCTTTAAAAATAAATCCACATTCTGTATATTGTGGAAGATAATTATGGATTAATGTAAATCCAAAATCAACTTTTAGGTAAAATGCTAATTGCGCATCTAAATCCCAAGATGAATCTTGAATAGGGGAAAAATTTAGATTAGTTATAATACCAGGTTGATTATTAATATAATTACCTACTTTTAATTTAGTTATGATTCCACCTAATAAAAGATTGTCTTTATATTTACCTGCTAACGTAGAAGCTAATTCACTTAAATGACAATGTTTTATAAGTAATTCATTGTAATTATAACATGGTATATTAAATGAAATATTAGCGGTGCGTTTGAATTCATTAAATATATAAAAATTTTCAGCACGACCTATATATTTTGTAGAATTCCATCCACTATTATAGTCTTCAGAATAATTATTTATATATCCTAAAAACTTTAATACTGTTAAAGCATCGCCAGTAAATGGATCTAAAGGAGTAAATTGTAAAGCTAAAGTATCATCTTTAACAATAGTATCGTTTGTTCTAACAAATACATTATATTGTTTTGCTTTTTTATTTACTTTATCAATAGGAGCTGTACTAAAGTAATTTTGATTAATGGTATTACCTTTATTTATTTTTTTTCTTAATTCAGTATATGTTTTTAAAGCAGGATTGCTATAATTTATAACATTCTGATTGAGACTTTTATTTATATCATTAATATCTTTTGGAATATCTGTAGATCCATTTATGTTTGATAGCCCTAAATCAGCGCTCGCTGTTAATCCCCCTTCTGGTTTCCCGCCATCATAAGTGATGGGGTTATTAATTAATGAAGATGGAATTGGTAGTTTAAATTTATTAGAAGATAAAGATGAAGAAGTATGATTAGATATTTCTATATCATTGCTTATTATTACTTTATTATCTTTTTTATTTTCTTTATATTGTTTAAAAGTATTATCTATAAAAGATCCATTAACTTTTAAATCAGTATCTTTTACTAAATTAAAACTAGAACTAGCTAAATTAGAATTAGTAAGTAAAGATATACCAAAATCAAAACTACTGCTTATTTTAACTTCAGGAATATGTTTAGCATTATAATTTTTATTTTTGGCTTCATCTATTCTAAGACTATCATTAGTGCGCTCAGGAGTTCTTTTAATTAGTGTTCTACCAATACCATAAACTGAATTAGGGCCGCCTATATAATCAGCAATTCTACTATTTTGAATATCATTGTAGACAGAATTTGCAAATGGGACACCTCCAGCAAAAGTAGCAGCTATTGCTCCTAGAGTTTTTTGTTCTTTTTTTCTTAATTTAATATTACCTTTATTAAGATCATAATTAGTACCTAAACCAAATCTATTTCTTAATCCAGTTAATCTGTTGTTTTCTTCGTTATTATTATTTTGAACAACAGCTAGGTATTTCGTTTGTTCATTTTGAACAGGTAATAAACCATGTCTATTAAAATGTTGACCAAAAGCATTGACAGGAATCTGTGCTAGTGTATTAATACCTAAATTGTAAATGCGGGTAGGTCCAACAGCGTTAACTATTTTATTTGCTGTATTTAAAACAAAATTACCAACATTTCTTAATAACCCACCACCTTTAGTAGGATTATTTGTTGATAATTTTTTAGTTTCTAATTGAGGATTAGATAATTGTAAACCAATTTGTTTAACAATAAATAAAGGACCTTTTGGAAAGTCCTTAAGAAATTTCCCTATACGGAAAGTATCAACAATTGAAGCATTAGCAGCACCTACAACACCACCTCTAACTAAACCATCATCAAATTTAGTCATTCGAAAACGATTAAAGCCTCTATCAACGGTGTTGATATCGACTTGTTGGTATGGTTGACCACTGTCACCTCCGCCTGGTCGATCTTTTCCGTACTTAAGTGATTTTAAGTCGGTTTTTAAATCAAGTAGGGGCATTTATATTATATTAGTAACGTCCTTCAGTTGGTCCTAGGTCCTTATATCTACGGCCTTGCTTAGATTTGTATACTTGTGATACAACTCCGTTTGGTTTAAGATTTGGAGCTTTAGTATCTAATTCATCCAGAGTAGATGGCTGTGGTTTGTTGGATAAATTGCCTTTAATTAGGCGCCAATCAACATTTGGATTACCATCAACTGAATATAATTGATGAAGTGAATCAGGTGGGATTGGGTTTACACCAAATTGTTGTGGTTTGTTACCACCTAATCCTAAAATGCTACTTTTTAATTTGTCTAATAATCCCATGGTTTATCTATTTTATACGAATAAATATTTAATTATGCTACTTTATATGAGCCTTGTACTAGTGTTGAACCTACTTTTTTACCATCCATGTTGATTGATGTATCTTTACTATACAATCTATCAACAGCTGCTCTTACTTCATTGATTGCTGCTATCATTGGGGTAAGATCTATTGATGGAGAACCATCCCCACCTAATATTTTATCAGCTTTGGGGGAATTTAGGGGAATTATTGCTTCAGGACCGGCTTCACCAACAGTTGCATTATTAATTTCACCAGTTACAATACCTCCTTCAGCAAATGCTGTTCCTTTAGCTAATCTTGTTACTAAACCAACACCAGCCAATGTAGCAGCTGTTGCTAAAATAGGACCTACAGGAAATATACCTCCTAAAGCCTTCCAAGCCCCTTGAGCCACAGAAAGAACAGCATTTATTAATAATTTAGCATTCATTGCTGCTATTAAACCCCCAATGCCTAATAATATTGGAGATAATGTTTTAAATCCTTCTACTATTAAACCAACAACATAAGAAATCCCTGTAATTACAGGGCTGATAATGTTAGTAAATATAGAAGCTATATTTGATACTAGATCAAATAATTGACCAAAAGGTCCAGCTACTAGATTACCTACTACATCCTGTATTTTTAATAAAGCCGCACTAAATTTCTCTTGTATTTGTTGTCTTTCAAGAGCTTGTTTTGCTTCTTCTTCTTGTATTTGAACTAATGATTTACCACTAGCTAGTGCTTCTTCTCTTTTTCTTAATGTTTCAGCTAATTGATCTGAGGTCATACCTACAGATTCAGCTAAGGCATTTTGTTGTAACCTATTCATTTTAGTAAACTCAGCTGCTGTACCTATATTTTTAGATAATTCTTCAGCTAAAGTAACTTGATCACCAGCTAATGCTGCTGCTCTTGCTCTTTCAAGATTTATTTGTTTACCAGTTAATAATTCAGCTTTTAATTCATTTTCAATTGATGAACCGAAATCAAGTAATTTATCACCAGCAGCAGCAACTTGTTCTAATGTCATACCAAATGCTTTAGCAGCTACTACTGCTTTAGCAATTTGTTCTGGGTTGTTTCCTAGATTTGCTGCTAATTGTCCCGATACTTTGGAAGCTTCAGCTAATGCTGATTTAAAGTTAATTCCGACTTTAAGTTGATTTCTTGCTGCTGTTAATCCCCTAACAAAAGAAGAATAAGTTTCTTCAGAAGTTTTACCATTCAAAACAGCAAAACGTTGAATTTGAGCAGCTTCATCTGCTTGTAGACCAACTTGTTTAGTTAATTTAACTTGTGTTTCAAGCTGATCGGCAGAATATTGGGAAACATATCCAGTTGATTGGGCTAATTCTCCAAAAGCCTCAGTTATTGATTTAGAATTAACATTAATGTTAGGAGTAACCCCTGCTATAAAAGCAAAATTTTCTCTAAGTCTATCAGATCTGTCAGCTCCATATCCTATAATTTTACCTAAATTAACAGCCTGTTCATTGGCTTGCAGAGCTTTATCTATAATAAAAGTAAGTATTGTGACTGGGTCTGTTAGTGATTTTTTAAGGCCAACCCCCAATCCTTTAACAAATACTCCTAATGATTTAAATTTATTACCTAGATTGTCAGTTGAAGCAACGGCTTCTTGTTTTATTTTATATGATTCTTTTTCTAATGCTATTAATCGTTCTTGAGCTTGTTCTTGTGTTATAGAATTTCCTGCTTCATCTTTACCTATTTCTGCTAATCTTTTTTTTCTTTCATTTTCTAAAAGGTCATTTTTTACTTTTTCAGTAGATAAAGCATCTTGAATAAGCTTTTTATTAAAATCTTCAACAGCTTCTGTTGCTTCACCTACATTTAAAAAACTAGCTAATGAACCTCCATATTGAGAAACAAGTTTACCTGCAGCTTGGGCTAATCCTCCTAGATCTTTTCTAGTATCAGCTATTTGCTTAGTTAAATTTAATTCTTTTTCTAAAATAGGAATACCCGAAGATATAGCTTCAGTAGCATTAATTAGAAGTTCATTTTCTTTTAGTAGTTCTTGTAGTCTAGCTTTTTGTTTTGGGGTTCTTTCATCTAATGCATTTAATGCTTCGACTTCTCTTTGACGACTTGCTTCACTAGCTTTTAATCTCTGTACAACAAAATCTAATTCTTTTTTTTCAGCAGCAAGATTATTTTTTAATTTTTTAAATTTATTATCAGTAAGGTCATTATATCCTTTTTGATAAGAATTTAAATCCTGGGCAATGTTTGTAAATTCTTTAAATGCTCCTTTGCCTATTTTTAATAAAACATTTTGATTTTTTAATTCAGCTGTTATGTCTTGAAATGTTCTATAAATATAATCAGCATTATCTACAATATCTTCATATTGTTTGTTTAATCTATCAACATATTCATTAAGTTTTTTAGTATCATTTCCGGCATTGCGAAATGCTTCTTGAAGGTCAATACCTAAGCCACCTGCTTCTCTTAATTTTTTGTTAAGATCTGTTAATTGTTGTTGTAATTCTTGTACTGTAGGTTCTGCCATGATATAATGTTACATCATATAAATATTTAAAGCGCCTATTTTTTAGGCGCTTTAGCTACGTATGTTGGTGATTTAGATGGGGATATATTAGGACGAGATATATCTTTTCCTGATTTATTTTTCAACATATTTTGTTGCTTTTCTGTTTCTTCTTTTTGTTTTTCGTAATATTCTCTTAATTTTTCAAATGTAAATTTACGCAACCAAAGAGGCATATTATAAACAGTATCCCAATCATATCCACCATTACTATGAAATACTATTTCATGTATTTGGGAAAATAGTATAGGTCTATATTCCAGAATCAGGCCAAAAAAAGTTAACAGATATTGGAATATCTATGCCCTCCCCTACATAATCTACATCTTCTGGTATATATTTTAAATTAATGTCTGGGGATACTTTTGCATAGTATTGGCGTAGTGCTCTTGAATCTTTAGCGATTAAGTAATTATCAACAAAATCACGAATATCTTTAGCATCACGCTTACCTTCAACAGATGTAACCATATATTTTAAACGAGTTGTAACATCAGTAGTTACATTTGGGTTAATTTTTTGCAACCCCTTAATTTCAGCTTCAATTTTTTGTTCATCACCATGTGTTAATAACTTAAAAGTAATATTGTTACCAGAATGAGGTAGAGTGAAGGGAAATTCATTTATTCCGCGCTTATATAAAGATTCATCAATTATTTTATCTTCTAGCTTGGATAGATCAATAGTAATTTCTTTACCACCATAATTAATATTATAGTCTTTACCATAACCTAAAACACGAGCAGCAACTAATATTGCGTTTTTATCACCAATTAACAATTCGTTATAATCAATTGGTGTAACAATTAATGATTGAAGTAATTTATCAATAACAATACCACTTTTAATGTAGTTTACATTGGTAAGGATATCTTCTTCCTTAGCTGTCATATACTTCATTTCAATTTCGCCTTTAGCAAGCGGTGAGGTCTCGGGGTACAATAAACCTTTTGAGGGTAATGTAACTGTTTCTGTTGGGATTTTTAATTCGGCCATAAACTATTTTATTTGTGTATATATAAATATATGCAGAAAAAAGGTGTCTGCGAAAGCAGACACCAAAAGAAAAAAATATGAAGGATCTTTTAGAAGTTGAGTACACAGTAATCCATAGCGATTGTTAAGGATAAAGTAATTGCAGCATCACCCTGGCTCCAGTCATATTCTCCGAAAGTAGCTGTTTTGCAATAAGCACCTTTGATAATCCACTCACCTACTACATCACCTACTGGGCCTAGAATGTCTAGTGTTAAATCTTTCTTATAAAAGTCGGAATATCCATCACGGCCTGTTACTGATTCGTGTGCTAAACGAGCCCACTCCATTACTGCTTGTGCGCCTGATGGGGTTACGGGATCGTATAATTCTAAAGTCATATCATTCCATTCAACTTTACCTTTTACTTTACGGTAAACGTTGATGTGATCGAGTTTAATCATATTGGCTTCAAATCCAGGAGCTGATGCCTTTTTAATTAAATATGATGGAATACCATCAATGTACATTATGAACCTATTGGGAACTTTTGGTTCAAAAGCGGTGAACATTATTTCGTTAGCGTCTAATACTGCCATTTTATTTTAATTTTTTATTGCTATCAATAAATATTAGCAACTACATCCCCTTATGCAGGGAATGTAGCGCCGGTTGGTTGTACGTTAAAGTTCAAGATAATGAATTCAGCAGTCTTAGTTGGTTGGATGTAGATCTGGCCTACTAATTGGTTGCGATCAATTACATCAGGTGTATTATTGGAATCATCCATTACTACCTTGTAAGCATATAAACCTTGACGTTGTACTACTGATTCAAGGTATGGATTAACTTGAGATAAAAAGCGATTGCGAGTAACGTTAGTGTTTTGTTCAAATACTAAATTATTACCTACTTGACCAATATAGTCTTTTAATGCAATCAACAAACGACGAACGTTTACACGGTCAAGAGCTGTTTGTTTTTTCTGCAATGTTTTCTGACCAAATACTACAACCCCTTCTCCAGGGAATGTAGCTAATGGGTTAACATTTGCTTCATATAATGTATCGCGATCGCTTTGAGATAATTTTCTTTCAGCACGTAATACTGAAGGAACACCACCACGATTTAAACCGGCAGGTGCAAACCATTCAGCACCAACTTGGTCGTTGAATGCAAATACACCACCCATTACTGTTGGAGCGGGAGCCCATACTGCTTTACCTAAACCTGAGCTGAATAATTGAACCCAGGGATAGTAAGTAGCTGCGTAGTTGCTTGGTTGGCCAGCAGCAGCATTAGCAGCAGCTGAAATTGAAGTACCATAAACACCGGTTCCTACAATTGCAATTGCATCACCACGTCCTTCAGCTGTTGAGATTAATTGTGAAGCAGCGCTACAATCTAAACCAACACCAGGAGCAAGCAATACATTAAATTGGTATTCATCCTTATTAGTTAAAATACCAAAAGCAGTAACATAATCAGCCGGAGCAAATCCTTGAATATTAGTTGTAGTAATATTTTCGTTCATAAGTTGAACAGTAGCTGTTGCTGCAACAGCACCCCCAAATGAACCACTTCCTAGAGCTGGTAGGCTACCACTGTATTGGGTTGCTTTAAAATTACCGTTATTGTCAATAGAATCTACTTGTGGTTTAGATATAGATTTAACACGAATGTATTGAGAAGCATTTGCGTAAGAACCAACGTAATTGATGATATTGTTTGTAGCATCATATACTGGTTTTGAATCGCCTATTACACGAGAAATGTAGTTAGGTAACATTGGATCTAATGATAAGTTAGCCCAAGTTTCTAGATAATTCCTTTGAGCATTATTATCATTACCAGCACGAACTGCTAAAGTAAAGGTACCGCTTCCAGTATTTACATTTGTAACTTCCCAACGAACATTCATTGCACTACCACTAGGTAAGGCACCACCAACTTCAGTACCACCAGCACTGTTCATTTGATTGCCCCAAGCTAATGTTTCAAGTACAAATGAATTATCAATAGAATCATCATCAATATCAGCTACTGAAGAACTTGCATAAGTACTAAGATTAGCACTGCCACTAATAATTCTGGTAACTAATAATGTCTGACCGCCATTTTGGAAGAAATCCTTAGCGGCTAAAGAAGTTAAATATTCATAGTAGTAACTACCACTTTTGAATGTTTCTCCGAATTTGGATACATATTCACTATAAGAAGTAACATAGGTAGGAACAAATGGTTGACCCATTACGGTTGGACCAACAACAGCGGTTGCTGCACCTACGATACCTCTTTGAACCAATGATTGATCTGATTCATTTTGGAATACGCCAGGAGATAAGATTTTTTCTGCCATTTTGTATAATTGTTTTTGAAAATTTTAATAGGATTGACCTAATAATAAATATCCAAAAATCACTATAAAACGCAGATTACTGTTGAATAGGCGTGATTTCTCCCGTTTCGGGATTAATAGAACCCGTTCCGTATTTATCCTGAAGGGATTTAATTAGGTCGTTTTCTTTTTGTTCAATTGTAGCAAGATCACTTAGCAATGTTTTTTTATTGCTTTCAAGTTTTTCGGCTTGCTCTACCAATGCTAAACGCTGCGCTTCAGCTACACCAATTTCGAATAGTGTTTGGTTGTACTTAGACTGGAGGTCTTTAATTGATTGTAATTCTTCTTGTGTTAGTTGTGTCATAACGTTTTATTTCTCCCATTTAGCTAATGGGCAAGCTTGAGGACCTGGTTTAGGGGAAAATACTTTTTTACTTAGTGGACAACCACATTGACCACAAATAAATGAATTAATTGCAGTAATGTAAGTTTTTTTCTCACATGAATCACAAACAGTAGCACGATATTCGGCCACTGCTTGTTGTTCAGGTGTTGGGTTAGTAGCAGTAACCCACGATTTAAATATTTCAGATATTTTGTTCATCGGTATTAAAAGGAATAATTTCACCTGTATTTAAATCAAGACTACCATCACCATATTTAATAGAAAGTTTATTATAATATTCCTGCTCTTGATTAGCAACATTTTTAAAAGAAGCAAGTAATGTTTCTTTTTCAATGCGATTTTTACCTAAAGCAAAAGTAATATTATCTTTTTGAGCCTTAAATGATTTAATCTGAAGTAATTCTTCTTCAGCAATAAACTTAGATTCGTCACTCATTATTTGGTCTTTTTAGAAGATTTTTTATTAGATGTTTTTGCAGATTGCTTTGCAGGTTGTTGAACTGGTTGTTTTTTAGTTAAAACCTTTTTTTTAGCTTCTTTTAAAGTAGCAAGTTCTTCATCTGATGCAATAGGTTCAACTGGTACTAATACTGGTGTTTCAGCTAGAACAACTGTTGGACGATCAGCGCCGTTGTCAGATACAACATCTTGTGGTGGGAATGAAGATTTCTTTTTGCTGTTTAAAATAACTGCAGCTACAATACCAGCTACAATAAGTACAATGATAAGTAATGTCATAAAATTGTTTTTGTTTCGTATATAAATATATAATAAGATTATGAGACAACCAAAATTTTCTCTAAGGTTTTTATTACTCTATCTGAAGATATTTCTTTAGAACATTCAAATTGGTGTTGTGTTCCTTTATGTACGGGGCACCAATTCCAATCACCTGCATCTAGCCTATGTGAGTTGAAACAACCCCTACATTTACCTAAAGGTGCATCAATGTGGTAACAACTAGTAGGTTCAGTATATTCTTCAGTAAAGCCAGATACTATTATTGTAGGTGTATCTGTAGCCCATGATAGCCAACTTAATCCACTGCTAATTCCTATAAATGCTTCAGATTCATTAAGTACTTTTACAGTTGATTCCATATCAAATGAGTCAGGATACTTAATTCCAGTTGGGTTTTTATTTCCCATATATCCGTTTTCTTCTCTAGATAACATTACTACTTCATATCCTTGATCTTTACACCAATCAACTACTTCTTGCCACCCTGTTGGATTATTCCAATATTTAGCTTGTGCTGTACTGTGAACAGCAATAGCAATTTGTTTTTTCTTTGCAACTAATGGCTTTTTTAATTTTGGTTTTACTTCTATAAAATCTAATCCTAGAATATCAGATGCTGTTTTCTGAAGGTTTTGTTGTTTAATGTCAAAAGGATTTTTATTAAAGTCAACATTATCATCACTATTGTAAAACCACCCTATAACATACATTGCGTATAAATTGTAAACTGTATCTCCCGGTTTAACAAATTCAATTTCTGGGTATTGTGATTGGAAGAAATAATTATGAAATGTAGAGCAAATAACTTTACATTTGTGTTTTTTTCTAAATTCTTCAACATATGGAAACCAAGCTAAAGTATCACCCAATGATTTAGAATCTAAAGCAATATATACTCTTTTATCTTTAAGATCTAAATCATGTTGATATAATAAATTACCATTCTCATCTTCAATCTTTATTCTCCAATCTATATAATATTGTTTACTTGTTCTAACCCAACAATTACTTTCTATTTCTTGAGAATATTCTACTGTGTTTGTTTTTTTATTAATAAAGCTTACTTTATGTTTTTTATAAGGTGAGTCTAACACTTCAGCAAAAGGACCATTAATAAAATTAATATTAAATTTAGGAATGTTTACTTTTGAAGGTATTCCTAGTTTTTTTGTTGATTTATAAATAGATATTAATTGATCTTTCATATTTATTTTATTGTCTTCATATTTTTTTAATAAATCTTTTGTTCTATTTTTCCAAGATAAATCTAATGCCTGTTGTCTTGCCCTAGATGAATATAATGTATGTGAATTAAATTTAATTTTATTAAAAGCATCAACAATTTCATCTACATCTCGATTTACAGCTATCATTCCCTTTAGTAAGTTATTATCCTCAAAAGTTCCAATAACAGGTAAGCCAGAAGCTAACGCTTCTAATAATGTTAAATTAGGATGTCCAGCCTCTAATATAGAAGCATGGATAAATACACTATGTTCTTTGTATATATTTTTTAATTGTTCTTCATTAAGATCATATAAAATAGTTAATTTATCATAATCTGAAGGGAAGGTATCAAAATAGTTTTTATTATTACTTGGTCCGGCTATTGTAATAGGTAAATCTAGTTGTTTTGCTGCTTCAATAGCATATCCAAATCCTTTTCTGTCTTCGGCTTGATTATGAATAAATCCATTATTTGCTACACATAATAATTTGTGTTCTTTAAATTCTCCCGGAGTAAAATAGTCTGTATTTACTCCATGTGAAAAATATTCAGGTATTCCTTCAAAGTAATCAACTAAAAATTTAGCAGGCACAAAGGCTTTTTTAGCATTCTTGATTGCTTGTAAATTTTCTTTATAGGCAGTAGAATCTTTTCCATATAAAAAGGCATGATGGTCATGCATAGTAAAATAATATGGTATTCCACGTTCATGTGCTAAATTAGCTAAATTAGCAACATGAATATGTACTACATCATAATCTTTTACATCATCTAAATATAATATTTGTGAATCATGTCCTAATTCTAATAGGGCATTGTGTGTCTCCCATATAATTTTTTCTACGGCTCCCCATCCATTTGGGGGAATAGGAATTAAACCAGGCGTAACATTAATTATTTTCAT
>Ga0315902_10003469_pt1 | contig 23518 bp, 17 predicted proteins | sample LakEriMetagenome_9_FD_203523 | JGI IMG/M metagenome (GOLD analysis project Ga0315902, IMG submission 203523) | Freshwater fungal communities from buoy surface, Lake Erie, Ohio, United States - Buoy 12 MA117 | ecosystem: Environmental > Aquatic > Freshwater > Lake > Lake biofilm | place: USA... | reverse complement strand
TTGCCGATAAATTTGACAAAGAAAATATACAGGACTTCTACTACGACGTATTTCCTATTCCTGATATTTCTCTTCTTCCTGAATTGTTTAACATGTATCCCAATCTCCTTGGGGTTAACGTAACTATTCCTTATAAAAAGGCTGTCATACCTTATTTGGATGATTTGAATGAGGAGGCTGCTGCTGTGGGTGCGGTAAATGTAATAAAACGCACGCAGATGGGCTTGGTGGGTTACAATTCTGATGTATTTGGATTTGGAGAATCTTTGAACAAATTCCTTCAGCACAAAGATGCATCTATGATAAATAATGCATTGGTTTTGGGAAATGGAGGTGCGGCCAAAGCCGTTCTCTATCAGTTGCCCAAAATGGGTATTCTTCCAACGCTTGTTTCCAGAACCCCTACTCCAGATGGCATTACTTATGATGATTTGACACCTGATATCATGAATTTGAACAGGTTGATTATTCAAACTACACCGCTCGGAATGTCGCCCCATGTCGATGAATATCCCAATATCCCATATTCCCTTTTAACTCCAAGGCACTTTTTATACGACCTTATTTATAATCCAGAGGAAACGCTGTTCCTAAAGCAAGGTAAGGCCAGAGGAGCAAAAACTTGTAACGGATACGAAATGCTTGTGCTTCAAGCTATTAAATCATGGGATATTTGGACTTCAGATCTTTAATATGGATAATAAGGTTTTTATTCCCGACTTTAAGGACATTTCTATCGCTTTCCGCGATAAGAATAATACCGAGTTGAAGCAGAGTTATTGGCTCTTCAAAGGTATGAACGTACCTTTCCTCGTAAATGTAGGATCTAAAATAGGTATGTTTGCTCTACATTGGTCTTTCCCTTTTGTAGGAGACATCATTAAAAAGACTATTTTTAAACAATTTTGTGGGGGAACTTCTCTCATAGAAAGTTTACCCGTCATTGAAAGATTAGGCAAACAGCAAATCTTTTCTGTCCTCGATTATGGAGCAGAAGGTAAAAGTTCGGAGGAGGAATTCGATTTTACCTTGCAGGAAGCTAAAAGAGCCATTAATTTTGCTCAAAGCTCAGGATTCAATCCCTTCGTTAGTACCAAGTTGACAGGTCTTATTAAACATGAAATTTTAGAAGATATCGCATCGGGGAAAATATTGTTCGATGAAGCTAAAATGGCCTTTGACAGATTTAAAGTTCGAGTAGATAGCTTATGTGCTTTGGCCGCAGAGAAAAATGTATCCGTTTTAATCGATGCGGAAGAATCCTGGATTCAACAACCTATCGATGACCTGGCGAATGCCATGATGGAAAAATATAACGGAAAAAAGGCAATCATATATAATACTTTTCAAATGTACAGGAAAGATCGTCTCTCTTTTCTAAAGGAAAGTTTCCATCTTTCAAAAGAAAAAAAGTTTGTCCTCGGTGCTAAATTGGTTAGAGGTGCTTACATGGAAAAAGAGAATAAAAGGGCAGAAGATTTACATTATGAATCTCCTATTCATACTTCCAAAGAATTTACAGACCAGTCGTTCAATGATGGTATCCAGTTCTGCCTGGACCATTATCAGGAAATGGCTTCCATGAATGCTTCCCATAATGTTCAGAGCGTGTCTATTCAAGTTGAAGAAATGGCCAAAAAATCCATTCCATTCAATCACCATAACTTATATTTCTGCCAATTAATGGGGATGAGTGACATTCTTACATTCAATCTGGCTAATTCGGGCTTTAATGTAGGTAAATACGTAGTTTATGGTCAGATTAAAGAGGTAATTCCTTACCTGATTCGCCGTGCCGAGGAAAACAGTAGTGTTACCGGGGATATGTCCAGAGAATTAGGTCTGGTCAAAGCTGAAATGGCCCGTCGGAAATTACTTTAATGTAGGTTCATCGGTACTTCCATAAGCAGTATTTCTGCATCATCTTCCCTGGCTGAAATAGCCACTTGATTCGTTCCTGTGATACCAAGTCCATCTCGAAGCCCCATTTCTTGTTCTTCAATGACAAATGAGCCTTTTAGTATAAAAGCATAAAGACCGTTGCCTTCTTTTTTCATTTGGTATTGTACATTTTGCCCTTTGTCAAAATTACCCAGATGAAACCACGCGTCCTGATGAATCCAAACGCCCTCATCCTCTGCATTAGGCGAAAGAATCTGCTGTAACTTATTTTTCCTTTCCTCTATATTCAAGCTAATCTGATCATACCGGGGCGTTACGTTTTTCTTATTTGGAAAAACCCATATTTGCAGGAATTTTACCGTTTCATCTTTATTTTTATTGTATTCACTATGGTAAACACCTGTTCCAGCACTCATTACCTGTATATCCCCTTTCCTTATTATCGTTGTATTGTTCATACTGTCCTGATGCTCCAAATCACCCTCTAATGGAATACTTATTATTTCCATATTATCATGTGGGTGTTTTCCAAAACCCATTCCACCAGAAACGGTATCATCGTTTAAAACGCGTAATACCCCAAAATTCATTCTTTCCGGATTATAATAATTTGCAAAGCTGAAAGAATGAAAACTTTTAAGCCAGCCATGATTCGCTTCTCCTCTTGTATTAGCCTGATGAAAGATTAGTTTTTTCATGTTACTTTTTGGTTTTAGCAAGTTATAACGAAACTAGACTTTATTTTGTTTCGTTTTCAAACTCCTCTTTAGTGGCTTTATATTCAGTTTGTTTAGGTTTGGTTGCCCTGCGTCAACCCAAGCTGTGTACCAACTACTGCTAATGGCCTGAATTGTTTTTTTCATTTGCTTTTCGACCATTCCATCCATAGCCTGTTGATAAGCTTTAGAAAAATCTATACAGGGTTTTTTAATAGTTCCCTTTCCCTGAATGACATAACACCACTGTTTGTCCGTTGGAAATGTATCCCGAACTTGTTTCTCCAGTAATAGTACATCAGCAACCAACTGTTGACTTTCCTTACAGATTTCCCAAAACACATTTTCAGGGTTTTCCCAATATAGAGCTTTTCCTGTCCAGAGTTGGTAGGTTGATTCTGCGAAGTATTCTGGAATGTTACTTTCCCATAGGGCATGGATTCCAATCTGGTCAGTGAGTTGTCCATTATAATTTTGGGTGGTGTGCAAGGGAACATGTGCATCGCCGATATAATGTCCAATTTCAGCAGAAAGCTGTAAAATACGTGGCTTATCCATTTTTATAAATGCCTCAGTAAGCCTTCTTTGCATACGCATCAGGTGCCATGGTAAAATTCCATGTCCATTTAATTGGTCTTCAAAAATGAATTCTCCCGTTTTTTCTTTCCCCCCTGATAAAAGTTGAAATAAACTATCCCTTGGCATTTCCCACACTCCGTCGGGCAATTTAGGCGCTATGTATTTTTTAAAAATTTGCTTGTATCCCATCATTTCCAGACCCTCCTTTTTAAAATGAATGGTATCCTTATTTTGAACCAGATATAAAGTGTGATATTTAAAAATGGCATCAGTATATTTTGTCGGTAAGGAATCATAAGGGGCAGAGCCATATTTTTCAAAATCTATGTAGTGACGCGCGGCTTCAAAAGGAGAGGCGTAGCGTCGTTTATCCGGATCAACGGCATGTTCCATAATGTAAGCTTCCTCCATTTGGTAAAAGGAAATCATGGGTGCCGGTAATGCATAAATAGCCAGATTATTTAATAGTCGGTGGGCATAAAATCCCCAAAAAAGTAAGACAATGAACATGGGCATTTTTCACGCAAGTTGGACTAAACTTCTGATATATGAATCTAATGTTGAATTAGAAGGGTTTAACCCATTTTTATTTTATGGAAAACTGTCCAAATAAAAAAATAATCCTTAATTTACCAAATATTCCTTTTTCTAAAACATTGATATGTTTCGCATTTTATCGTACTTACTTTTTTTTGGATGCCTGTTTAATTTGGCGGGTTGTAAGACTTTTAAGGATAATGCTACCTTGTTTCAACGGGAGGATGTTGTCGCAGAAGGTTTATTTACCTCTGGCATAGAAGGACCTTCCTTTCATGAAAATGGTAATATTTATCTGGTGAATTTCCAGAAAGAGGGTACTGTTGGTGTGCTTTCACCTGAACATAAGGTAAATGAGTTGATTCAATTACCGCAAGGTAGTGTCGGAAATGGTATTCGGGTTCATCCCGATGGGGATTTATTAGTTGCAGATTATGTTGGGCATAACATATTGAAAGTTAATATTTTAAATAAAAAAATTCAGGTTTTTGCTCACAATAAGGATATGAATCAACCCAATGATCTGGCCTTTCATCCCAATGGATTCCTTTACGCTTCTGATCCGAATTGGAAAATGAGTACGGGACAATTATGGCTTATCAGGTCGGATGGAGCCACTTTCTGTCTTGAAAAAAATATGGGAACTACCAATGGTATTGAAGTTAGCCCGGATGGAAAGTATCTTTTTGTGAATGAGAGTGTCCAAAGGAAAATTTGGAAGTATAAAATTGATAAAGAGGGGTTCATTTCTGACAAAAGATTGTTTCATGCATTTTCTGATTTTGGATTGGACGGCATGCGTTGCGATAGAAAAGGTAATCTATATGTTACAAGATATGGGAAGGGTACCGTGGTTTGTTTAAATAGTTCGGGAAAAATAGTCAAAGAAATTCAACTGAAGGGAAGTAAACCTTCTAATATCACTTTCGGGGGTAAGGACGGAAAATGGGCTTATGTTACCTTACAAGACAGAGGTATGTTGGAATCATTTCTGGTACCTTTTTCTGGTCAGGATTGGTTTAGGTTTCAAAAAAATTAAAATACATGGCAGCACTAATTAAAAATTGTTTTTTTTCTCTACTCCTTACACTATGGTCTTTTTATTCCTTTGCTCAGGAGATTGACCTCATGTTGAAAGGAGGAACCGTCATTGATCCAAAAAATAAGATAAACCTACGTTTGGATGTGGCTATAGATGATGGCATTATCGTACAGGTAGGCCCGAATTTATCCACAAAGAATGTTTTTCAAGTGGTTGATGTGACTGGATTATATGTTGTACCTGGCATTATTGATATGCACGGACATCATTTTTATGGAACGGAATCAGATGCTTATTTAAGTAATGGTTCAAGTGCCCTCGCTCCAGATGGTTATACCTTCAGGTCAGGTGTTACCACGGTCGTTGATGTAGGCGGATCTGGCTGGAGAAATTTCAAAACATTTAAAAAGCAAACCATTGAAACTTCTCAAACCCGGGTTCTTTCTTTTTTGAATATTGTTGGTACGGGGATGAAAGGTGGTCCAATCGAACAAAATTTACTCGATATGGATGCCAGACTTACGGCTATGGAGGCCCTTGCATTTCCCGATTATATAGTAGGGGTTAAAGTGGCACATTATGCAGGCCCTGAATGGACACCTGTTGACCAGGCAGTCCAGGCGGGTAAATTGGCAAATATTCCGGTGATGATCGATTTTGGAGGGGTGGAACCAGAACTTTCTTTAGAAACTTTATTTAATGAAAAATTAAGGCCTGGAGATATTTTTACCCATTGTTATGCTAAAGTTAAAGGAAGAATTCCCTTGGTGGATGAAAAAAGGAAATTAAAACCTTTTGTCCTTCCAGCTCAAAAAAAAGGGATTATTTTTGATGTGGGTCATGGTGGGGGTAGTTTCCTTTGGGATCAGGCCATTCCAGCGATTGAACAAGGTTTCAAACCCAATACTATAAGTACCGATTTACATACAGGTAGTATGAATGGAGGCATGAAAGACCAGTTGAATGTGATGTCCAAATTATTGAATGTAGGACTAACAATGGACGAAGTCATTGAAGCTTCCACATGGAAACCTGCTCAGGTAATCAACCGGCCCGCCTTAGGACATTTAACGGTAGGTGCAGGTGCAGATATTGCGGTTCTGAAATTAGAAAACGGCACTTTTGGATATACCGATGTCATGGGCTGGAAGGTTATTGGGAATAAAAAACTGGTTTGTGAACTGACACTAAGGGATGGAAAAACAGTATGGGATTTGAATGGCGTTTCCAAACCTTTATGGGAAAAATAAGTTGAGAATAATGAAATGGTGTCCCCTTTTTTTTTGTTTCCTTGGGGTATTCTCCTGTACTAAGAAACCCTTGAAAGTACCCTTTTCGGTGGCTAAAGACGTTACAGTTAAGCATTTTTTGTCGATTGGTCCCAATGGTGTTCGCATTACTCAAGACCCTAAAACGAAACAGATTGTTTATACAACCTTTGATGGTTCTGTTTTTGAGGTTAACTTAAATCGTTTTGGTATGCCTGAATCTACATTGCGTTTTTCTGTAAGAGATCATGGTATAAATGAACTGCAGGGTATTGATTTTCTTGGAGATACGATGTTTTTAGTTGGCAATATCAAGGTAAATAACGGAAAAGGTACACGAGGGATTGGCATGAGGGCTATTAGATTAAAGAAAAATCAATATGCCTGGACTCCTCTTTTTATAACAGAGGAAATGGGTGGGAATAAAACTATTTTCAACCATGGGTTTAATGCAACGGTAGTAAGTCCTGATGGAAAGTATTTATTTGTTAATAGCGGTGCAAGAACAGATCATGGAGAATTACAAGAAAATGACGGTTTTTATCCCAATCAAAGAGATGTCGCGCTGACTGCTTGTATCTTGAGAATTCCTGTCAATGCCTTTGCTTTGACTTTTCGAAATGATAGAGATTGGTTAATAAAGGAAGGCTATCTTTTTGCTGAGGGTGTAAGAAACGCTTATGATATGGCATTTTCCCATGATCACAGACTTTTTGCTGTGGTCAATTCCAGTGATTATGATCACCCTGAAGATATGTTTGAAATTCAGCAGGGGCATCATTATGGCTTTCCGTGGGTGATGGGCCAGTTGGACAATCCACAACAATTTGCGGATTGGGTACCTGATGCTGCAGTTGATCCTTTTATTCCTGAAACGAGTCATGCCTATCAGCAAAAATATTTTATGGTTGATACTTCATTTCCTAAAAGACCTGAAAATTTGAAGATATCAACTCCTGTATTGAATTTAGGGCCTCGGTTAAACCATTACAGAGATTTAAAATCGGGAAAAGTGATGGATGCAGATACCACTGGTGTACTATTAGGAACCTTTACACCTCATTCTTGCCCATTAGGTTTATTGTTTGATACAAAAGGTAGTCTGGGTGGTAAATATCGGTATTCTGGTTTTGCACTTTCCTGGACAGATGGTGAGAATTTTGAATTAATGTCCCGAATTTCTAAAGAAGGAGAAGAACTTGTACATTTGGAAATGTTCCTTGATAAGACTTCAAACCAGTTTAAAGTTAGAACTAACCGTTTAGTAGATAATTTCTTGTCTCCAACTGACGCAGTACTTATTGATAATCAGATATTTGTAATAGAATATGGCCAAAGGGCCAATATATGGCAAGTTATCCTGCCTTCATCTGAAAATCCTAATTAACATGAAAAAACTTTTTCAAATTTCTTTGATTTTGTCTTGCCTTTTATTCGTTGGTGTAGCCATTTTAGCCATGTCTGGAAATGGAAGTGAAGCTGGAATTCCTTTAAGTCTGGCCTTCTTTTTACTAGCTTTGGGCATCCGATTACACCCATTTTTAAAAGGATTTACCTTTACGGTGCTTATTTTTAGTGCTGTTTCTCTGGCGATGTTTTACCCAGGCTATTTTGTTCAGATAGGCACTTTTAAACCAAAAGTACTCATCATTCCTTTACTTCAGATTATTATGTTTGGCATGGGAACCACCATGTCGATACAAGATTTTTTAGGTGTTCTTAAAATGCCAAAGGCCGTATTGGTAGGACTCGTTTGTCAATTTACCATCATGCCTTTCTTAGGATTTGGATTGGCAAAATTATTTAATTTCCCACCGGAAATTGCTGCTGGTGTTATTCTTATTGGTTGTGCACCCAGTGGTTTGGCCTCTAACGTAATGTCGTATATTGCCAATGCAAATGTTCCTTTATCCGTTACGCTTACAGCTATTGCTACTATTGCAGCACCTTTTATCACCCCTTTTCTGATGCAGCAGCTGGCTGGTCAATATATTCCGATTGATTTATGGAAAATGATGTTAGATATTGCCAAAATGGTGATTTTACCCATAGGCGCAGGTTTATTATTTAACTATTTTTTTCATGGAAAGGCCAAATGGCTAGATCTCGCCATGCCTATCATTTCCATGGCCGGTATCGCTATTATCGTTACGGTTATAACCGCAAATGGTCGGGATGGCTTACTTCAGATTGGCTTCACCCTCATTCTTGCAGCTATCCTTCATAACGTATTAGGTTATTTCTTAGGGTATTTAGGCGCAAAATTAGTTGGTCTTAATCAGCGCGATTGCCGTACTATTGCCATCGAGGTGGGTATGCAAAATGGTGGATTGGCTTCGGGTATTGCGCTCACCATGAATAAAATTGCAACCGTAGGTCTTGCTCCTGCCGTTTTCGGACCCTGGATGAATATTTCGGGCTCCTCATTAGCCACCTGGTGGCGAAGTATTCCTATTAAGGATGAAGAAAAATAGTTAACAAAAAAATAATAAAATGGAATCAAACAGACGATTGGCTTTTAAGAAAATAGGTGCCGGATTGGCCACCATTTTTGGCTTTTCCCTTTCGGCAAAAGCAACTGAAAAATCTTCCCTTTCTTCAAAAAAGGAAGTGGTGGGGGAAATTGTAGCAGATGAACAAGGTATCCCCCTTTTTTCCAGTGCTGTAAAATATGGAAATCTCCTTTTTATAGCAGGAAAAGGGGCTCATTTTGAGGGCGATATAAAAGCTCATACCAAGCATGTTTTGGATGAATTGGAAAAGGAATTAGTCAAAAATGGTTCTTCCATGCAAAAAGTACTCAAAGTTAGCGTCTTTTTGCACGATTTGAATGATTATGCTGCCATGAATGAGGTTTTTAGAGGCCGTTTTGGTGAAAAACCGCCTGTGAGAACTACCGTTGCTGCTTATGGAGGAATACCCGGAGATTCCCTGGTAGAAATGGATTGTATTGCCGCTTTAGATTAATTTTAAAACGTAAAATCATGCTTTCAAGAAGAAATTTGATTAAAAATCTGTCGGCAATTCCTTTTATTGGTGGACTTTTAAATGTTAAGAAATTAGCGGAATCTCCTTCAACAAAGGATAGTTATCCACGTGATTTTTTTAAGGAATTGGGTGTCCGCACTTTCATTAATGCAGCAGGTACCTACACAGCGTTAACGAGTAGTCTGATGACAGAAGAAGTTAAAAATGCTTATCTATACGCAAGTACTCAATTTGTAAATTTAAATGAATTACACGACCGGGTCGGAGAACGGCTGGCACAATTACTTCGATGTGAGGCAGCAATGGTTACTTCTGGAGCTGCTTCAGCTATAACTTTAGGCACAGCGGGTGTTTTAACAGGCATAGATGTGGCGAAAATAGATAAAATACCAGGCGATTTATCTGGTATGAAGTCTGAGGTGATTATTCAAAAATCACATCGGGTAGGCTATGATCACGCCATTAGAAATACGGGAATTAAATTAATCGAAGTGGAAACTCTGGCACAGTTCGAGAGGGCTGTTTCGGAAAAAACAGCAATGTTTTGGTTCCTTAATTATGCCAATCCTGTTGGTCAAATTAAAGATAAAGAATTTGTTGCCCTTGGAAAAAAATATGGTATTCCTACTTTTAATGATTGCGCTGCGGATGTTCCTCCAGTTGAAAATCTTTGGAAATATACCGAAATGGGCTTTGATTTGGTCGCTTTTTCAGGGGGAAAAGGTCTGCAGGGTCCTCAAAGTGCTGGTTTGCTTCTAGGTAGAAAAGATTTGATCCAGGCAGCAAGGGCTAATGCTGTGCCTAATGGTAATACCATAGGAAGAGGTATGAAAGTAAATAAGGAAGAAATGCTTTCTCTTTTAGTTGCCGTGGAAAATTACCTTAATAAGGATTTTGACTCAGAATGGAAAATGTGGGAAAACCAGATTAATCATATTCATCAAGTGGTTTCATCGGTTCCAGGCGTGAAAACGGAAATTCATATTCCAGAAATTGCGAATCATGTGCCTTCTATCCGCTTGTATCTTGATGCACAAAAATTAAGACATTCACCTGATAGCCTTCGTATTGCACTAAGAAATGGTCACCCGTCTATTGAAACAGTGGGCGGTAGCGATTCCCTTGATATGACTACTTGGATGTTAAATCCTGGGGAAGAAAGAATTGTTGCACGACGAATAAAAGAAATTTTATTAACTTAGTGTTTATTTTTAAAAAAAGGATTGAAAATGAAATATTGGTCTTGTTTGTTTGTTGTCATTTTAACTCATTTTAGTATGGAGGCACAGGAGAATTATAATCCTGAGGAGAAATTGAAAGCGTTGGGTATTACTCTACAGGCGCCTTCAAGTCCCGTGGCAAATTATGTCAATGTGGTTCGCGTGGGAAATTTATTGTTCCTCTCCGGGAAAGGTCCGCAACTGTCTGATGGTACCTTTATTACTGGTAAAGTAGGAGAGAATCTGACTATTCAACAGGGCTATGATGCCGCGCGATGGACAGGTATCAGTCAGCTGGCTGTCTTAAAAGCTGAGCTAGGTGATTTGAAAAAAGTGAAAAGGATTGTGAAAGTACTTGGTATGGTTAATTCAACAGCTTCCTTTACCGATCATCCTAAAGTTATAAATGGATTTTCAGACCTTATGGTTGCCGTCTTTGGTGAAAAAGGAAAACATGCCAGGTCTGCCGTTGGTATGGGCTCTTTGCCCAATGATATTGCTGTCGAAGTGGAATTGATTGTTGAAGTTGAAAATCCTTAATTTTGTCAGTAGTTGTTCCTAATTGGCGCGATTTTCATAGCCTTTACTCGAAATCCTTAACGGAAAATGTCATTCCCTTTTGGGAAAAATATAGTCTTGATAATGTGGATGGCGGTTACTTTACTTGTCTCCTTCGCGACGGTAACGTTTTTGATACAGATAAATTTATCTGGCTACAGGCCAGAGAAGTCTGGATGTTCGCAAAATTGTTTAACGAATGGGAGGCTAATCCTTCCTGGCTTAAAATAGCCATTCATGGTGCTGATTTTCTTGAAAAATTTGGAAGAAATGAAGATGGTGACTGGTATTTTTCGTTAAGAAAAGATGGAAAACCACTGGTTAGTGCTTATAATATTTTTTCCGATTGTTTCGCTGTAATGGCTTTTGCTCAATTGGCCAAAGCTTCGGGGGAAGATAGATATGCCCAAATAGCCATTCAATCCTTTGAACGTATTCTTCAAAGACAAGCCAATCCTAAAGGCAAATTCTCAAAAGCTATTCCTGAAAATAGAGCGCTCAAGAATTTTGCGCTCCCAATGATTCTTTGCAACCTGGCCCTGGAATTGGAAAGTCTGTCCGATTCGTTCGATATTGAATCGTTGATTGATACTTGCGTAAATGAGGTCATGGTCGATTTTTATAACGAGGAATATGATATTACGCTGGAGAACGTGAAACCCGATGGCTCTTTTTCTGACACTTTTGAAGGACGTTGTGTGAATCCGGGGCACGTAATTGAAAGTATGTGGTTCATCATGGATATAGCAGAAAGAAGGCAGGATAAAACGTTAATGAAACTGGCCGTGGATAGAACCATTCGTACTTTGTCTTATGGATGGGACGAAAAATACGGTGGCATCCTTTATTTTATGGATGTGAAAAATTATCCTCCTCAGGCATTGGAATGGGACCAAAAACTATGGTGGGTGCATGTGGAAACGTTAATTGCTTTGCTTAAAGGGTACAAACATACAGGAGATTCTCGCTGTTTAGATTGGTTTAATAAAGTGCACCAATATACCTGGTCTCATTTCCCCGATGCTGAATATGGTGAGTGGTTTGGATACCTAAACAGACAAGGAGAAGTCCTTCTGCCTCTGAAAGGAGGTAAATGGAAAGGCTGTTTCCATGTTCCCAGAGGTTTGTTTCAGTGCAGTAAAATTTTAGCAAAGTTAGCAAATCCTATCATCGGTTAATCTTTGCAATAAGCTGTCAAGGAATAAAAACAGGGTTCAGGAAAACGACCCTTCTCTTGATTTATAATCGTATCTTCATCTTTTACATTAACACAATAAAAAGATGAAAGCGAAGTATATAAATCCTTTTACAGACTTTGGGTTTAAGAAAATTTTTGGAGAAGAAGCCAGTAAAGAACTTCTCATTGATTTTCTCAATGCTTTGATTCCACAGGCTAATAAAATAATAGATTTAAAATTTAAGAATACAGAACATCTTGGTCTGAGAGAAGCAGACAGATATGCCATTTTTGATATTTATTGCGAAAATGAGTCAAACGAAAAGTTTATAGTTGAACTACAAAAAGCAAAGCAAAATTATTTTAAAGAGAGAACTATTTATTATTCCACCTTTCCGATAAGGGAGCAAGCTGAGAAGGGACAATGGAATTATAACCTTGCGGCCGTTTTTTGTATCGGAATACTTGATTTTACTTTCGATGATTATGAAAGTGAGCCTGAGAAGAGTGAGGTAGTGCATACCATAAAATTGAAAAATCAGAATGGAAAAACCTTCTATGACAAGTTGACTTACATCTACGTTGAAATGCCAAATTTCAATAAACCAGAAGAAAATCTATCCTCAAGACTTGATAAATGGCTGTTTTTTATCAAAAATCTGGAGGATTTTCAATCAATTCCTTCTATTTTTTCTGATGAAATTTTTGCAAAAGCTTTTGAGAAGGCTGAATTAGCAAAGTTTGGGCAGGAAGAAATGGATAATTATGAATCAAGTTTAAAAGTATATAGGGATTTATATTCAGTTATTGATTCAGCATTTATTGAAGGTAAATCAGAAGGAATTGAAGAAGGCAGACTAGAAGGATTACAAGTAGGTAGACAGGAAGGTTTGCAGGAAAGTAAAAGGGATATGGCTAAACTTCTGAAGGATAATGGTGCACAAGTTGATTTAATCATTCTTACAACTGGATTTACAGAGGCAGAAATAAATCTGCTATAAAACCAAAATTTACAGCATGTTGTCTATGACAAAAATATTTTGAATAATTTACCTACATATATTTTTATGGTTAATTTGTCAATATAAAAGTTGAATGTTGTATAGTGGTAAAATAATTTTATACCTTAGCTTCACAATATAATTTATAGTCTTGGAACCATTGAAATTTACTGTAGGGATTGATATTGGAGGCACAAATACTAAATTAGGTTTAGTTGATTCCGACGGACATTTACTTAGACGAGTTAATTTTTCCACTAATCCTCTATTGAGTTTTGCAGATTACCAACTACTTTTAACCAGTGCTTTGGTGGAAGTTACCCACGACATTCCAAGGGAGGACTTACTTGGTGTTGGAATGGGGGTGCCAGGTGCCAACAGCAAAACAGGTAGCATTCCGGAAGCTGCCAATATCCCATTTTTAACGGAAATTCCTCTACAAAGTGTCTTGACAAAGCAATGGAACTTACCTGTTTTTGTCGCTAAAGATGCTAACGCCGCCGCTTTGGGTGAAATGTTGTTCGGTAGTGCCAAAGGTATGGATCATTTCATTTTACTTACTTTGGGTACTGGTTTGGGGTCCGGCTTAGTTATAAATGGAAAAGTTGTGTCAGGTTCTCATGGCTTAGCTGCTGAGTACGGTCATTCTGTTTTAGTGAAGAATGGTAGGTCGTGTAATTGCGGTCAACGGGGTTGCTTTGAAACCTATGTCTCCGCGACAGGTTTGAAAAGAACGGCTATTTCTTTGTTGGCAAAATCTAATCTGCAGAGTATTTTACGGGACATACCACCCAATCAGCTCGATGCACTAAAAATAGCGGAAGCATCAGAAAATGGAGATGAGATAGCTAAAATGGCTATTAAGAAAACCGCACAATGGCTAGGTTTGAAAATGGTCGATCTGATAGTGCTTACCGATCCCGAAGCTATTATCTTAGCGGGTGGCCTTTCTAAGATCGGAGATTATTTTCTACATACCGTAAGAGAATCATTAGATAAAAAGTTGTTGCCGATGTTCAATGGTAAAGTTAAAGTAGTATATTCAAGTTTGGGGAGCGATGATGCAGCTATTTTGGGTGCAGCCTCATTGGTAATGAATTTAAAAAACTAATATTGTTATATTTTAAGTTATTTTTCACTAATATTTTTTACTTATGATGAAGCATTTGTTCCTTTTTGGGATGCTTTTGAGTTGTTGCTCCATTGGAGCTTTAGCCCAAGCATCTATTCGGGGAACGGTGACTAGTTCAGATGGAGAACCTATTATCGGTGCCAATGTCATCGAATTAGGTTCTAACAACGGAACGGTCACTGATCTTGACGGCAATTACCAATTAAAAGTTGGGGTTAATGCCATACTGGAATTCACTTACACGGGATATGTTTCCCAGAAATTTACTGTGGGTACTCAAACAATCATTAATGTTACCATGACAGAAGGTGTGGCACTGAGCGAAATCGTGGTTACCGCCTTAGGTATTTCCCGGGAAAAGAAATCCTTGACTTATGCTGCACAAACTATTCAGGGAGGTCAGCTAACCCAGGTTAGAGATGCTAACTTTGCTAATACTTTACAAGGTAAAGTAGCAGGATTAGTTGTTACCAATGCTTCATCTGGTGTAGGTGGTGCCACTCGTGTAAATCTTAGGGGTAATCGCTCTATTCAAAGTAGTAATAATGCACTCTTTGTCATCGATGGTGTTCCCGTGGATAACTCAACGCCAGGACAAGTGGGTAACGATTTCGGTGGTTACAATGGAAGTGACGGTGTTGCAAATATTAATCCTGATGATATTGAATCCATCAGTGTTTTAAAAGGTGCCGCCGCATCAGTACTTTACGGAAGCCGAGCCGCAAATGGTGTTATTTTAATAACAACTAAAAAGGGTGGTGCCGGAGCTATTACTGTCGATGTAAATTCAGGGGCTCAATTTGATGCTCCTCTAACTTTGCCTTATTTACAAAATGAATACGGGCAGGGAAATGGGGGTGTTTTTGGTGCCAGAGCAAGTGGTAGCTGGGGACCAAAAATGAATAATCAAGCGGTAACTGATTGGACAGGGAAGTCTCAAGGTATGGAGCCTCAACCAAATAATATTTCTGATTTTTTTCAATTGGGTTCTTCATTTAATAATTCTGTGGGTATTAAAGGTGGTACAGATAAAGTACAATCTTATTTTTCATTCACTAATAATCAGGCAGCAGGTGTTGTGCCAGGAAATACCCTCGACAGAAATACCGTTAATTTGAGGATTTCTACTAACTTAAGTAAGAAGTTTTCTACCGATGCTAAAGTTACTTATGTGAATCAAATCCTGAATAATAAATTAAGGTCAGGGGAAGAGAGTTCTGAAGTTATGAATCTTTATAAAACGCCAAGAAGTGTTCGTAATGTGGATATGCAAAATTACGAGTCTGCATCGGGCGCACCAAATTATTGGACTTCTTCCTCCATTTACATGAATCCTTATTGGACGATAAACAGAACTTCTGCCGATGAGGAAAGAACGAGAACCACAGGCCTGGTTTCTGCTACCTACAACATAAATGACGATATGAAGGTGTTGGCCAGAGTGAGTTTGGATCAATATACAGACAGGGGGGAAAATACTTTTTATAATAATACCTTACTTTTTGCACAAGCAGGGGGTTCTTTCCAAAAGTATTTCAGACAGGTTCAGGAAAGGAATGCTGAGCTTTTGCTTATTGGTAATAAAAAAATCAATAGTAATCTTAAACTTTCCTATACTTTCGGTATAGCCGATTTAGCAAGAAAATCAGATTTTACACAAACTAGTGCCAATGGACTTTTAGTGCCAAATAAATTTGACCTTGGTTTTGCCAGGACTCTTTCTGTAGGTACTGGATTCGTTGAAAGAGATCTTCAATCCGTTTTTGGTTCCGTTCAGGTTAGTTTGAAAGATTATTTATACCTTGATGTAACGACCAGAAATGATTGGTCTTCGACTCTACCAGCGCCACATTCCTATTTTTATCCATCCTTAGGTCTTACCGCTGTATTATCAGATATGATTGAATTACCTTCTTTCGTAAGCTTCGCAAAATTAAGAGGTTCTTATACCCGAGTGGGTAACGATGCAGCTCCTTATTTGTTGACCCAAACCTATAGCTTTAGCCAAGGTGGTATTGGTGGATTTATTAACAGGGACGGCACTCAAGCCATTGGTGATTTGAAGCCAGAACTTACTACCTCTGTTGAATTTGGTTTTGATGGTCGCTTTTTTGATAACCGTATTGGTCTGGATGTCACCTTTTACAGGACTAATTCTGTAAACCAATTGTTAAGTCTTCCTTTGGCTCCCGCTTCGGGATTTTCAAATCAGTATATCAATGCCGGAGATATCCAAAATTCAGGTGTTGAATTAACTTTAACGGGTTCTCCTGTTAAGAAAGATGATTTTTCCTGGGATATTACCCTGAATTATGCCAGAAACGTGAATACAATTGTTTCTTTGCATCCGGATATTAAACAAACTTTCCTTTCAAGTGGATATGGCAGAACTGCTGGTGTTTTAGTTAAGGAAGGAGGTGCTTATGGCGATTTATATGCTGATGGATGGGCTCAGGCACCAGATGGAAAGTTTATTATGGATGCATCTGGTAAACCTGTGTTAACTGCTACACAAGAATTTTTAGGCAATTTTAATCCTAAATTCACATTGGGATTAAATAATGCCTTCTCTTTTGGAAAAATGAGTGTGAATATATTAATTGATGCCAGAATTGGTGGCGTTATGACTTCTGGTTCTGATGCAAATCTTGCTTTTGACGGCAATGCAGCATATACTACAGCATATAGAGAAGGAGGTTGGGTTATACCTGGTGTTGTTAAGAACGGCGAAAGTTATACCCCCAATACTACACCTATTAATGCTGAGACTTTTTGGACTACCGTTTCTAACGGACGATACTCATGGGGACAGTTATTCACTTACGATGCGACCAATGTCCGTATTCGTGAAGCTGCTGTTGGTTATGATTTTACGGTCAATAATAGTTTTGTAAAAAAGGCTAAATTATCGATTGTTGCCAGAAATTTGTTTTTCCTGGCTAAAGGAAATGCCATTATGGATATACCTGGTGTACCAACCAGGAAAATGTGGTTTGACCCGGACGTGAATCTTGGCGCAGGTAACTATCAAGGTATTGAATATGGTACTTTACCTTCAGCCCGCAGTATTGGCTTGAATCTTAATCTTTCTTTCTAAATCAAATGTTCATGAATATGTTTATCAAAAATTACCGCGTGGCCGTACTTAGTATGCTGACTGCCATCGTAGTGTCGGTGAGCTCGTGTACGCAGGATTTTGAAGAGCTTAATACGGACAAGACAAAACTTACCGTATTAACCTCTACAGAATTACCTTACCTTTTTTCAAAGGCGCAGTCTGCCTCCTCTTACGCCTTTTGGCGCTATCAGGTAGCTCAAAATCTATTTTCCGATTTATATTCTCAATATTTTGCTACTTCTGCTACTTATTTTCCTTCAGATCGATATACTATCCGATTTGATTGGTTACAATGGCATTGGATTCCCATTTATACCGAAGCTGTACCTCAGTTGAAAACTTTGTTAAAGGAAACTGATGCAAATTCTGCTGAAAATGCATTAGCCAAAATTATGTGGGTGTATGCTTTCCATCGTCTGACTGACTACTACGGACCCGTACCTTATTTTAAGGCGGGTGAACCAGCCAGTAGCGTAGCTTACGATGGTCAGAAAGAAATTTACTTTGATATGTTCACCAAATTGGACGAAGCTGTGAAAGTACTAAATGCCAATAAGGGGAAAACCCCTTATGGTAGCTTTGACTTGATGTATAATGGTGATGTTAGTAAATGGATTAAATTTGCCAATACTCTTCGACTTCGTTTAGCCCTGCGTATTTCAAAAGTGGAACCAGCAAAAGCTAAAGCGGAAGCTGAATCAGCAGTTTCTTCTGGTGTTATGTTAACAACAGCCGATGACGCTTATATGGTGAAAAGTGAAAATGGAGGAGATTTTAACGGTCTCGCAGGTATCTCCGTTTGGAATGAATTTCGTATGAGTGCCTCTATGGAGTCTGTTCTTAAAGGGTATGAGGATCCCAGAATGTCTGTTTATTTTCAACCTGCCGTGGGTACAGGTAAATATGATGGTCTCAGAAATGGGCTACTTCCCTCGCAATTGAATATTTCAGGGAATGGAAATGACGAAAATTCTAATGTGGGAACGCGTTGGACAAAATGGTCGGGTTCCTCTTGGGGTGGACAAAATACTACCCCACAAAATATTATGCATGCCGCTGAAGCTTATTTCCTTCGTGCTGAAGGTGCCTTAAATGGTTGGAATATGCAAGGTACCGCTCAGGATTTATACGAGAAAGGAATTGAAACTTCTATGCGTCAATGGGGTATAAATGATGCTGCGGCTATTGCCGCCTATCAGAAAAGCGCTGCTACGCCAATTCCTCCAATGGATGGAATTAATTCTCCAGCAATGGCTTCTATTTCAGTTAAATGGGGTGGATCCGTAGCCGTTCAAAGAGAACAAATTGGTACTCAAAAATGGCTCGCTCTTTATCCTGATGGTATTGAAGCCTGGGCGGAGTTTCGTCGTACCCGCTTTCCAAAACTTTACCCTGTCGTAAATTCCGATAACGCGGATTTGCCTTCAGGTACTTTTATTAGAAGAATTCCCTTCCTGGTGCTTGAGAAAAATACTAACGCTGCAGCCGTTAAGGCAGCAGAAGCCCTACTGGGTGGTCCCGATAAACCAACTACGCCGCTTTGGTGGGATAAAAATTAAGTTATAACCGTAAAACAACTCCTGCCTTTTTTCAATAGATGATTTGCAGGAGTTGTTTCTTTTATCTAAATACCCTTATTATGGCATTAGAAGACAGAATAGGTGATGCTTTTGGATTTAGCTTTGTCGATGATAAAAAGTCGAAAAAGAAAATTTCGCTTAAAAATGAAAAGCAGAAAAAGGAAAATAAATCAAAGGATACTCCTAAGGGAAATGCTTAGGTTTATTCTTTTGTTAATTTTTTCTAAGCTTAGTTTCATACACAATCTGAATGTGCTCATAGTTTGATTGATAATTTCAGGATTCTTTCTTTTTACTTTTTTAACAATGGCTATCATGCGCTTTGTGTCTGTTATTATGTTGTTTGCCTTCCTTTTTTCTTGCGAAAATGCGAAAGATGGATACTCTAAAAAGTGGAGATTTGCTCTCGTTTCACCTAATTATTCCAATATTCATTTTAATAATAGAATTCAAGAATCAGCATCCTTTAATGTTCTTCAATACGGTTATTTATACAACGGAGGAGGGGTAGCTATTGGAGATATAGATAATGATGGCCTGGATGACATTTATTTTTCTTCCAATATGGCTTCCAATAGATTATATAAAAATCTGGGGAATCTTACATTTGAGGATATTACGGAATCTGCAGGTGTTGCCGCTAATGATGCATGGAATACGGGTGTTTCTATGGCTGACGTTAATAACGATGGTTTTCTCGATATTTATGTTTGTCGTTCAGCTGATGCCTATCCGGAAAATCGTAAAAATCTACTTTTTATTAATGATAAGAAGAGCGGATTTATAGAAATGGCAGCAGCTTGGGGAATTGATGACGCAGCATATTCAACGCAGGCCGCTTTTTTCGATTATGATAAAGATGGTGATCTAGATCTATTTTTACTCAATCATTCTGTTCAGCAATTTGCAGGCTTTAATCAGTATCTCTCAAATTATAAACAAGATTTGAATCCTTTTTATGGCGATAAATTGTATCGCAATGAAGGGAATAAGTTTATCGATGTGACGCAACAGTCGGGTATAATTGGTAATGTACTCGGCTTCGGCTTAGGTGTTTCAATCTCTGATTTTAACGGAGATTCCTGGCCTGATATTTATATTGGAAATGATTATCACGAGCAGGATTATTACTATCTGAATAATAAAAATGGCACTTTTACAGAGGCCCTGTCAACCTATTTTGACCATGTATCCCTTTTTTCTATGGGAAATGATGCTGCTGATATAAATAATGACGGTCAAACTGATCTTGTAACCTTAGATATGCTTCCCTCAGACCATTTTCGTCAGAGTATGACTTCCGGACCTGATAATTTTGATAAATACCAAGTGTTAGTCAAGGGTGGTTTCTATCAACAATCCATGAGAAATATGCTGCATGTAAATAATGGATCTTTTGGCTTTTCTGAAATTGGTCAAATAAGTGGTATCTCTAATACGGATTGGAGTTGGTCCGCCTTAATTGCAGATTACGACAATGATGGCTGGCAAGATTTATATGTAACTAATGGATATAAAAGAGATTATACCAATATGGATTTTTTGTTATTCGCAGCAGACGCTCAGGTAAAATCACAAAAATCAGGGGAAAAGATAGATATATCTACCATTTTAAATAAAATGCCTGAAATAAAAATTCCCAATTTTATTTTTAAAAATAATAAAAATTTGACTTTTTCCTCGGCTTTAAATGAATGGATGCAACCTGCTCCCTCTATGTCAAATGGAGCCGCTTATGCTGATTTGGATAATGACGGAGATCTCGATTTGGTTGTTAATAATGTAGATCAAAAAGCTTTTGTCTATAGAAATAATACGAGAGAAAATAATCAGGGAAATTATCTGGAGATTAAACTCATTGGCACAAAAAGTAATACTGAGTCTATCGGTGCTAAGGTGTCGTTATTTACAGGTAAAGAAATTCAAACCAGAGAAGCCTTTTTCGTACGCGGATTTCAATCGTCGGTAGCGCCTCGTATCCATTTTGGCTTGGGAGCTACCTCTAAGATTGATTCCGTAAAGGTTCTTTGGCCCGATGGGAAAATTCAAGTGGTAAGGGAAATTTTACCAAATCAAATAGTGGACATTAAAAAAAATGGAATAATTGAGAAGACGGAAATTATAGGGAAAAAGGTGCTTTTTCAACCTGTAAAGCCAATGGATTCCTTAATAAATTGGAGACATATTGAAGACCGGGCTAATGATTTTAAAATACAGAGTTTGTTACCTCAACAATATTCTTTTCAAGGTCCTTCTTTAGCTTTAGGAGATGTAAATGGCGACGGCTTTGATGATATTTATCTTTGCGGTGCCGCAAATCAAAGTGGAACTTTGCTTTATCAAGATAATAAGGGGCATTTTAATAAATTAAATAGAACTGATTTTCAAAAAAATAAGGCGGCGGAAGAGGTGGATGCCGTCTTTTTTGATGCTGATGCCGATGGAGACTTAGATCTTTATGTGGTCACCGGGGCTTATAATCAAATAGCTAATTCTCCGCTATTACAGGATTTGTATTATCATAATGATGGGAAAGGACATTTTACTCAGGTGAAAAACGCTATACCTAATCTTAAGTATTGTGGAAGTCGCATTATTGTTTTTGATTTGGAAAATGATGGAGATGCAGATCTTTTTATTCCTTCAAGGCTTGTTCCTGGTCGCTATCCTGAGTTACCTGAACACGCCCTGTTAATCAACGATGGTAAAGGGCATTTTACCAATGAAATAAATAAAATAGCTCCTGGTTTGAATAAATCCGGTCTAATTACTGACGCAAAATGGGTAGATATGGACAAGGATGGTAAAAGTGAGTTGATTACAGTGGGGGAGTGGATGCCTGTTCAAAGTTGGCATTTTAATAATAATCAACTTGTAGTAGGGAAAACGCTGGGAAATACCGGATTTTGGAATTGTCTTTTAGTATTGGATGCAAATAATGATGGAAAATTGGATTTGATTGCAGGGAATAAAGGGTTAAATACCCAGTTAAAGGCACCTGTTACACTTCTTTATGATGATTTTGATGCTAATGGTACCAAAGATCCCCTCATGGCTTACCAATATGATGATAAACTTTATCCAATGCTATCAAGAGATGATGTATTAAGTCAATTACCTGGATTTAAAAAGAGATTTGTCACGTATGAGACTTATGCAAAAACTTCATTTAACGATCTTTTAACGGCCAAACAGAGGAAAAATGCCCAATATTTTGAAGCGAAAACCCTGGAAACCCAACTTTTTTTGAATAAGGGTAAAGGTCAGTTCACGATAGGGAAATTGCCCATAGAAGCTCAATTTTCGACGACTTCGGCTATAATTTCCGGAGATTGGAATAATGATGGGAAAATAGATCTTCTTTTAGCGGGGAATGATAGTTATCAGCGCGTCAAATTTGGCAGAATAGATGCGAATAAAGGGCAGATTTTTTTAGGTGATGGAAAAGGAGGCTTTCACTATTTGCCTCAATCAATAAGCAACCTAAATTTTCCCGGTGATACCCGTAAGATTCATTTTTTGCAAAATGGCGTATTGTTATTTCTCCGAAACAATGATTTTCCGCTTATTTATAAGGTAAATCGATAGGGACGTTTGATTAATTCGCACTTTGCACCCATACCACCTTAGAGACGCGACGCCTCGCGTCTTCTCTTCGATAGGTTTCAATGTATTTTTACCCGCTTTCACCTTATTTTGAATCAGGATTTACAGGATTTTGAGGAATATAGGGACTTCTTCGTTTTGAGCTTGAGTGTTATTTGTAGAGACGAGCTGCTTTGCGTCTTTTCTCCAACGACTACATTTTCAGGATCTGCCAATTATGACGTATCTTTAAGGAAATATATTAAAATGGCCCTAAAAAATCTTCCCTTAGGGATGAGTACATTAAGTAAACTTTTAGAAAACAACTGTATATATGTTGATAAAACGGAGTATGCCTATCATTTAACCACTCAACCTGGGGCATTCTTCCTCTCCCGTCCTCGCCGATTTGGTAAGAGTTTGTTTGTGGATACATTAAAGGAGATTTTTGAAGGTAATCAGAAATTGTTTGAGGGTCTGTATATTCATGACAAATGGGATTGGTCAAAGAAACATCCTGTGATTAAACTTGATTTTGCAGGGGGGGAAGTAAGGAATCGGGAAGAATTGGATGTTCGTATTATGAATATGTTGAGGAAGAATGGGGAACAACTTGGGGTTACTTTTGATTCAACTGATTTGGTTGGAAAATTTGGTGATCTTATTTCTGGAGCAGCATTAAAATATGGACAAAGGGCAGTGGTCTTAGTGGACGAATACGACAAACCTTTGCTTGATAACGTACATAATTCAGAAATGGCAAAGGAGATAAGATCTGGATTGAAAAATGTATATTCCGTTTTAAAAAGCCAAGATGCCAATTTGCAATTTATATTCATGACTGGCGTGACCAAATTCTCAAAAGTAAGCCTGTTCAGTGGGGTAAATCAGTTGATAGATATCACTATTGACGAAGAATTTTCTTCCATTTGCGGTTATACAGACAAAGATCTTGAAGAATATTTCAGCGAACATCTCTCAGGTAGTAATCCTGAAGAGGTAAGAAACTGGTACAATGGCTATAACTGGACAGGTTCGGAATCCGTTTACAATCCTTACGATATTTTATTGTTTTTAAGCAAAAAATTCAGTTTTCAAAATTACTGGTTTGAGAC
>Ga0315902_10003468_pt1 | contig 23523 bp, 26 predicted proteins | sample LakEriMetagenome_9_FD_203523 | JGI IMG/M metagenome (GOLD analysis project Ga0315902, IMG submission 203523) | Freshwater fungal communities from buoy surface, Lake Erie, Ohio, United States - Buoy 12 MA117 | ecosystem: Environmental > Aquatic > Freshwater > Lake > Lake biofilm | place: USA... | reverse complement strand
TGCTTGACGACCCAGCCGCGCGAACGCTCCAGCCGCTCGGCCAGCGCGTCGACGCGGCTCGCCAGCTCGGTGGGGACATGGGCGGTCAGGACGCGGGTGTCGGGGGAGGGCATGGGATCGATGCCTAATCGAAATGAATCAGAGTTAATCATATCCCGTCCCCCGAGGTTGTCCAGCGTTGCGAGACCGGTAGGAAAGCAAGCAGGAGATCGGTCAGGGAAGCGATGAATCTGGCTAAAACCCCCGAAAGACGAAATCCATCGCCGCCGTCACCCGCGCCCGTTCCGCGGCGAGCGAGAGCAGCGGTGCGCCGAGCGCGCGGCGCGGCACCGCGCCCATCTTCGGCGTCTCGAGCATGTACTCCGCGCCCTCGATGCGTACCGTCGGCGTCAGCCGGTCGGCGAGCGGCACGGCCGGAAAGCGCTCGCGCCGCCGCAAGGGGATGACGACACAGCTCTCCAAGCCATCGAGCAGATCGCTCTGCACATCGAGCAGGTAGGGCGTCGAGTCGGCGTGGCGCCCGGGGTTTGCGTAGACATCGAACCGGGCCATCAGAACGACCGCCACTCATCGAGCGGCAGCCCCTCGGCCTCGAGCGTCTGGTTGTAGGCGGCGATGAACGGCGCGTTCTCGTCGCGCCAGCGCCGCTCCTGCTCGCGGCGCACGAACTCCCGCAGGTAGTCGTCGCAGACCTGCGAGAGGTTGATCTTCAGGCGCTTGGCCGCCTCGAGGGTGTCGCAGCTGAGGGTGAGGTTAGTCGCGCGTTTGGTGGCCATGAGGGAATCTATGTGCATCTGATAATACGCATGATTCTATGTGCGCCTCCGTGGCTGAGCAACGGGTACAGCCTACCCGGCCGATCGCCGCCCGCCCAAGCGACGTTCCGACCCAGAACACGCAGAAATGCGGGGCCGCGGCAGGGCCATAGAGGTACGATTCCTCCCCCATGCACTGGCTGCTCGCCTACACCAAGCCCCGCCAGGAGGCCCTCGCCGAGGAGCACCTGCGCCGCCAGGGCTTCGAGGTCCTCTGTCCCCAGCTGCGGGTGCAGAAACTGCGCCGCCGCAAGTGGACCTGGGTCGAGGAGCCGCTCTTCCCCCGCTACCTCTTCGTGGGGGCGACCGACGAGCAGTCCTGGGCGCCGGTGCGCAGTACCGTGGGCGTCGCCGCCCTGGTGCGGTTCGGGGGGCAGGTGGCCGAGGTGCCGCAGGGACTCATCGAGGGCCTGCGCGATGCCGCCGAGGAACCCCGCGCCGCCCGACCGCTCTTCAAGCAGGGCCAGAAGGTGCGGATCGTCGCCGGCGACTACGCCACCCTCGAGGCCGTGTTCGACATCGCCGAGGGCGAGGAGCGGGCGACGGTGCTGCTGGAACTGCTCGGGAGGCAGAGCAGGGTGCGGGTGGGGGTGGGGGAAATCGTCAACGCTGACTGACGCTTAGCGGCGATTCACGACAAAAGTCATGCAAGTTGCCGAAGTTGTCATTATCCTCCGTTCACGTTTGAACGCTCCGGCATGGGCCTCATGGCCGACCGGCGCCGCGCCCCAGCCCTCGGCTGCACGGGTGCGGCGGTAGCCTGCGCGCAACCATCTGAACAACAAAGCAAAAATCCAGGACGAGGCGCGGTTCAAGATTCTGCGCCTGCTGCATGAGAACCCGGAACTGACCCAACGGGAGTTGGGCGAGCGGGTGGGTATTAGTCTGGGTGCGGTGAACTACTGCCTGCGGGCACTCATCGAGCGGGGACTCGTCAAGGCCAGCAACTTCTCGCGGAACCCGAACAAGCTCGGTTACGCGTACGTACTCACGCCGGCGGGAATCGCCGAGAAGACGCTGCTGACGGGGCGTTTTCTTAAGCGCAAGGTTGAGGAGTACGAGGCTTTGAAGTTGGAGATTGACGCTTTGTCGAGGGAGACGGGTTGATCGACCATGAACCGAGTCCTGATAATCCGGTTGAACAACGCGGGGCTATGGCTAACATCTTCCTCCGCAACGTGATGCCTCGGTCCGAGGTTCAAGGGTTCAAATCGGAAGCGGGTTTTGTCGCCACCCGTCGCAGCGAGCACTCCCGTTCGGCGGGCCGGCCCTGATGAAACTCCTCATCGTCTTCGGCACCCGTCCCGAAGCCATAAAGATGGCGCCGATCGTCAAGACATTGCGGGATTCTCCGTTGCTGCAGGTGAAGGTCTGTGTCACAGCCCAACATCGACAGATGCTTGATCAGGTGTTGCATCTCTTCGGCATCGAACCCGACTTCGACCTTGATCTGATGCGCCCCGGACAAACTCTCACTCAGCTCACATGCAATATCCTCAATGGCATGGATGAGGTCTTTGCGAAATTCACGCCCGATTGGGTGCTGGTCCATGGTGATACAACCACCACGATGGCGACGAGCTTGGCAGCCTACTACCGACAGGTTGGGGTCGCACATGTCGAGGCGGGACTTCGTACCTACAACCTCTTTTCGCCATGGCCGGAGGAGGCTAACCGTCAACTCACCGGGCGGCTGGCCGGGCTGCATTTCGCGCCTACCGAAGCATCACGCCAGAACCTGTTGAGGGAGGGTGTGGACCCGACGACCATCCATGTGACGGGCAACACCGTCATTGACGCGCTACTTGGTGTGAGCGGAAAGTTGGCGACCGATGACTTGCTCGTTGCCAAGCTCGCAGAGAGATTCCCATTTCTGGACGCGTCAAAGCGGATGGTACTGGTCACGGGACACCGTCGGGAAAACTTCGGCGAAGGCTTCGAGTCCATCTGCCAGGCTCTGCGCGAGATCGCGAGCGTGCCCGGCGTGCAGGTCGTCTATCCCGTGCACCTGAACCCTCAAGTGCAGGAGCCGGTACGACGCATTCTGGGTGCACTGGCGGATGTACATCTCATCGAGCCGCAGGACTATCTTCCCTTCGTTTTCCTGATGGGTCGAAGCTACATCATCCTCACGGACTCCGGCGGTATTCAAGAAGAGGCGCCCTCGCTCGGAAAACCGGTGCTCGTCATGCGCGACACTACTGAGCGACCTGAGGCGGTGACGGCGGGTACAGTCGTATTGGTCGGAACGGACACGCGACGGATAGTGACCGAGACCCTGCGCCTGCTTAATGACGCCGACGCGTATCGGAAAATGTCGTTCGCACACAACCCTTACGGCGATGGCTCGGCTTGCGAGCGGATCAGGAACACTTTCGAAACCCTTGCGGGATCACCACTATGACCCAACCGTACGAAACAGTATCGATCATCGGCCTTGGCTACATCGGTCTGCCTACTGCCGCCGTGTTTGCGAGCCGCAAAGTCAAGGTCATCGGTGTTGATGTGAATCCGCATGCGGTGGACACCATAAATCGCGGTGAGATCCATATCGTCGAGCCCGATCTCGACATGGTCGTCCACGCGGCTGTGAAGGAGGGGTACTTGCGCGCTACCACGCGGCCCGAGCCGGCTGACGCATTCCTTATCGCTGTGCCGACGCCCTTCAAGGATGGACCCACCGGTCCTCACCACCCTGACATGGACTACATTGAGGCTGCATCCAAGTCTGTCGCGCCGGTGCTCAAGAAGGGCGACTTGATCATCCTTGAGTCTACATCGCCGGTCGGTGCCACCGAGCAGATGGCAGCGTGGCTTGCTGAAGCCCGGCCCGACCTGACGTTCCCGCAGTCTAACGGCGAAGAGAGCGACATCCGTGTTGCCTACTGTCCAGAGCGGGTGCTGCCCGGTCAAGTGCTGCGAGAGCTCGTCCACAATGACCGAGTGATCGGCGGGATGACCCCGAAGTGCTCGGAAGCGGCAGCAAAACTCTACAAGACGTTCGTTCAGGGCGCTTGCGTCATCACGGATGCCCGCACAGCCGAGATGTGTAAGCTGACCGAGAACAGCTTCCGAGACGTGAACATCGCTTTCGCGAACGAGCTATCGGTGATCTGCGACAAGCTCGGGATAGATGTGTGGGAGCTTATCCGGCTAGCAAATCGGCACCCCCGGGTGAAAATCCTCCAGCCGGGCCCAGGTGTCGGTGGACACTGCATCGCGGTGGACCCATGGTTCATCGTGAGCAAAACGCCCGAACACGCCAAGTTAATACGGCTCGCCCGAGAGGTAAACGATAGCAAGCCGCAATGGGTGGCGGAGAAAATAAAACAGGCTGCGGAGGAGTTTATTCGACGTTATCCTCTAAAGTTGATCTCCGATATGAAAATCGCGTGTTTTGGGCTCGCTTTCAAGCCCGATATCGACGATTTCCGCGAAAGCCCAGCATTACAGATCGCTTTAAATATTGCCTCTGAATACGATTCCCAACTACTCATTGTAGAGCCAAATATTACGGAGTTGCCGCTTGCCCTAAGGCAAAAAAAGACAAAGCTTGTTGAAATTAGAACCGCTATAGATCAAGCGGATTTACTTGTTCTTTTGGTCGATCATAATCAATTTAAGCAGATTAACCCGCGACTATTCTCCAGCAAGCTAATTGTTGATACGCGTGGTATTTGGACTTCCTGATGTGATGTCCTTGCGCACGGTTTGTTTTTCAAAAAATTATAGTCAGATGTGAAAAATCTCACCTAGGCGTCCCTGAATAATTAATTGAACCCTTGTTTTCACACGACTTTTTATAAGAATAGCGGTACGTCGATTGCTAGAAATTTATAAAATTGGAGCGGCTTCCTGGCAAAACCAGAGCACTGTCATGCGGTATTTGAGCACGGCGAGTGAGGGAGCGCAGGGGCTGAGCCAGGATATTTTTCGAGCAACGCTTGATGGACTGATCGATCTCTCTCATCCGCTGGCGAGCTCGCTCGAGTGATGCCGTGGGCGGAGATCGACGTGGCGGTATCGGCGACGTTGCCACCTGCGTCGGCGTGTACCGACTCGCTGATTTCCTGCTCAGGTGTTATGTTCCCAAAGGAGATAGCACATGAGTATCGAGAAGGACGAAGAGGTCAAGCGCTAGACGGCGCGTCGGAAGTCGGCTCTGTTTCCGGACATCATTCAAAGAAAGACGATCGTTAGTGAGTCGTCCCGTCAGTTCGATGTTCCGCCTTCGGAGATCGAGTACTGGATTGACCAAGTAAAAGCCGTGATGGAAGACGCGCTGAAGGCAAGACCGGAAGACGTTCACGAACACTACGAGATGCCGCTCAAAGCGCTGCAGAAGGCGTGCGGCGAAGCGATGTTGGAGCTACGTGCCCGAAAAATGGGACGCCCTGCTGGCGAAGAAGGACGAAACATGATCCTTCAAATCCAGCGGGGCTTGAAAGATGACGGAATCAGCGTCCCGATCACCAAGCTTTGCGCTTGGTTCGATGTTCCTCGCCGTGCGGTGTACTACAAGCCCGTGAAATCTCCGCAAAATATTCAAGAGCAATTTGCGGTGCCGGTCAAACAAATAATCGAGGCCGAGCCGTCGTTCGGTTATCGCAACTTTGCAGGCTTGCTGACGTTTATTAAAAACACCGCACAGCGAATTTTCCAGTTGATGCACAGGCAAGTTCGTAAAAGAGCGGCCGGTCATCAGCCGCGTATCGAAGCATTATCGTCGGTGGCGGTGTCACCGAACGAACGCTGGGCGACGGATGTCTGCCGCATCGGGGCGGGCCGTGATGAGTGGCAGACCTAAGCGCTAATTATCGATTGCCACACAAGTGAAATTCTTGGCTGGCAGCTCTCGAGAAGCGGCAGAGCGACTACGGCTCTGGCGGCGCTCGAGCAGGCGTTGATCGCGAGGCTCGGGACGTTGAGACGTGTTCCTACACCGTTTCTGTTGAGGTCGGACAACGGGCTCGTTTTTACCTCTCGGGCCTACAAGCGCCTCGTGCTTATATACGGTCGGAAGCAGGAGTTCATCACGCCGCACTGCCCGCAGCGAAATGGAATGATCGAGCGCGTCAGCCGCACTTTGAAAGAGCAAGGCGTTCATCGTCATCGCTTTGAAACCCAACAACACGCCTCACGCGTCATCGGCGACTGGATCCGTTTCTACAACACCCGTCGGCCCTATCAGGCCCTCGGCATGAAAACCCCCGCTATGGCGTATGCTTTAGCGGCCTGACCTGAGCGGAAAACGGTGGGTCAGTACAAACTGCCGCCGGCCCCGCTCCGTGTGCTGCTGGCCAGCAGCGCTTATTTCAATGGTAATTGCGAGGCGTCACCTATTTCTGAAGGCCAGCCGCCGCCCCGCTCGACCACTACGCCATGAGCACGCTCGCCATGAAGCAAATGTCGCGCAGCTATGCTGACCGGCTGCCGATGGTCATCACTCGCCCGTTCAACAACACGGGACCGGGAGAGGCCTTGAACGCGGCATTCCAAAGTTGGTGGCCCATTTCGCTCGACGTGCGCCTGCCATCGCATTAGGCAACCTTCATGTGGAACGGGAATTCAATGACGTGCAAACCGTCTTCAGCGTCTACTTGCAAATGCTGCAACATGACGAGGCGGGCGAGACACACAACGTATGATCCGTTCATGCTTACACGCTGCAGCATGGCATAGATACGCTAAAACGCCTTACGGGCCACGAGATTTAAATGACGGTGAACCCCGCTTTTGTACGTGCCGGCGCGGTACACCGTTTGTGCGGCAGACCGGACAAGCTACAGACATAACTGGGCAGGCAAGGCTGGGTCTCAAACATCCGTCCGCTGGAAGACACACCACGACGCATGATGGTGGCAATGAAAGGGACTGAGTTTTGAAAACACCCATCTCCTTTTCACTGTTATCCGAAAAAACTACGAAAATACTATGAAATCACCACTACTTGCCGGCGGACTGAGCACGCGGATCAGCGAAGAAATCCGCACTAAACCCATGATCGAGATGGGGGCAGGCCTAGTCTTTGGCACATACTTAAAATCGAATCCCACAGATTTTGCGCCTGAGCAAGAGCGATGCGTTGCGTTTGGTGACCTTGTGATTGGTATTGAATGGTCTCTGACACAGCAAGACATTAGTTCCTTGCAGCCTTCCAGGAAAGACGTGCCCATGTTCAGTTTGAACAATGTAACGACGGGTGGCTTGTGACCTCTCCGCTTGACCAAGATTGGCCTGCCGAGGATCTTGAGCATGTCGACGCATGCCCTTACTGCGGCTCGAACGAGCGCACACTGGCGTACGAGGGTGTGCAGGACTGGTCCTTTTACTGCGCCCCGGGTCGATGGAACTATTGGGACTGCGCGGGATGCCAGTCGCTTTATCTTGATCCGAGGCCTACTCAAATGACCATCGGCGCCGCCTATGCGAAGTATTACACGCACGGTAAAGGCGAGCCCGGTTTTTTCTTGCAGTCGATTAAGACGCGATTGAGAAACGAGTGCCTGAGTCTCAAACTGAATGCCAACATTAAACCGCGGTTGCACTTACCAAAATTGCTAGATGGTGTCGTGGCGTTTATCGGTAAGTGTGTTTCGGTGCCGTTTGGCTGGAGGTCGTTGGCAGACCGTCCTAGGGGTCGTTTTCTAGATGTGGGCTGTGGAGCTGGTCTGACTGTGGCCTTCGCGCGGCACTTAGGCTGGGATGCAATGGGGCTTGAGATTGACCCGGCTGCGGTTCGCGAAGCCCGGCGATGTGGATTAAATATCGTGGAGGGTACCTACGCGCAGTTGACGCAGTATGAAGGACAATTTGAATGCATCATGTGTTCGCACGTACTTGAGCATGTGCATGAGCCACGAGATTTGTTGGCAAAGTTGAAAATAGCAATCAAGCCCGGCGGCGTGCTGTTGCTCACCTTGCCTAATGCGCTCAGTCCCATGCGCAGTCATTTCGGGAATAATTGGCGTGGCCTTGAGGCACCGCGACATATTTCTATTCCCTCTGAATTACGTCTATCAAAACTTTTGACAGAGGCCGGTTTCTCGATTAAATCAATTGCGGGGACCGGGTTTGAGACCGCGGCGGAGTCTTACCGAATCCAGCGACGAGGCAAGGTGCTCAGTCGTCTGGACGTCACAAAGGCGCGCCAACTTGAAATGCAGTCGCTGTCTGCGCCAGCAGGTAATGACTTCATTCAGTTCATCTGCGAAGCAGAGGCCGTTGGGCCCAAATGATCAGATGCTGCGCCGTTGCGTACGGATGGGAATGGGTATCTGAATGTCGTTGAAGCGCAACACAGCCTGGAATCTGGCAGGTACCGGATTGCCCCTTTTGCTAGGCGCAGTCACCATCCCGTATTTGATCAGGACGACCGGTATCGAAGCATTTGGGGTTCTCACTCTCGTGTGGGCGCTGATTGGTTACTTCAGCCTGTTTGACTTTGGCTTGGGTCGTGCTCTCACCCAGCAAGTTGCTGTAGCGCGTTCAGCCGAGCTAGTAGCAGAATTGCCCGGTTTGGTGAAAACAGGATTGTGGTTCACTGTCTTTACCGGCGTGGTGGGCGGCATCATTCTCACGGTATTAGCCAGCCAGCTGGCTCTTCATTGGCTTAACGTAAGCGTTCCGCTCCAATTCAGCACCCACCAGGCGCTACTCATTGCGGCTATTGGTATACCGCTAACAACCGTCACAACCGGCCTGCGCGGCATCCTTGAAGGATTTGAGGACTTCACGGCGGTCAACTTGATGCGTATCAGCCTTGGCGTAGCAAATTTTGGTTTGCCCGCGCTCAGTGTCACACTGATTGGAAACTCACTTACATGGATGGTTGCCAGCCTGGTCGCCGTGCGCGCTGTGGTCCTGATTGGGCATATGTGGCTTGTTCACCAGAGATTGCCTGTCGGTTGGGCATCGGCTCATTTCGACAAGGCAAAAATGCGAGGTCTTCTTTCTTTCGGTGCATGGATGACTGTGACAAATATTGTCGGACCATTGATGGTCACTGCAGACCGATTCATCATCTCGGCTGTGCTTGGTGCCAGCGTGGTTGCCTACTACACTGTGCCTTCTGAGATGGTAACCCGTGGAATGATATTGCCCGGTGCATTGACTGCAGCCTTGTTCCCTCGGCTAGCCTTTGAAATGAACACCAATCCCGTCGAAGCTCGGCATCTTTATAAAAAATGTCTTGCGATGACAACCGCTGTGATGCTGCCGATTTGCCTGGTTCTTGCCGTTGGCTCTAAGTGGGGACTGATGCTCTGGCTAGGCAATGACTTCGCCCAGCAATCTTGGTTAATTGTTAGCATCTTAGCGGCCGGGCTACTGCTAAATGGGGTTGCATACATACCATTTGTGACTATTCAGGCATCAGGTGATGCTCGCAGCACGGCGTTATTGCATATCGCCGAACTAATAATTTATCTTCCTTTGTTATTCCTTGCTTTAAAGGCGTATGGTTTGGTGGGGGCGGCGGCGATTTGGACTTTCCGCGTAGGAATTGACTTGATCGCATTGCTATTTATTGCCAATAAGAAGTTCTGCAGGGCTGTGTAAATGCCCAAGATGTTTTTTTATACATAAAAATCTAGAGGCTTACGAAAAAATGTCGGTGGGGCGTTTTCTTGGCAACGTTAAATAGTTAACTAGATATTTTTTTCGAGGTTTTTCCGTTTCCACGCCTCTACTTCGTTTGATGTTCCGGGTAGCTATACTTTTCTCAGTAAGTGCGACTAAGATTTTTTAAAAATTGATGGCAATTTCGGTCGGTAGATCGTTTCATTGATTAATGGCGTAGACAGTTTCTGCTCGATTTTCTTTTCTGAAAGTCGGAAAATATTTCCACCGCAGCTTCGCGTCATCGCGTGAATAACTCTTCGCTTATCGGCTTCTCAATGACCATCCTGATGATGATGATTTTCATCATCCCACAGTCCTTCTTTTTTCTAAAGTTGCCGTTCATAGCCGTGGTGCTTGCAGGTGTTCTAGTTGGTGGTCTGCGTGGCCACTTAAAGATAAGATCGGCCGCGTTTGTTTCGTACTATTTGATCTTCTGTCTGATTGCTACGATCTGGAGCTTCATTGGTTTAGCAAAAGGCAACCCTCAGGTCGCGGTTGTGGAATCCCTTAGGGTCTATGTGGCATATATGGTTTGCTACTTCGCTCTAACCATCTACGTGTCGAACACGGCCTACCAGACTCATGTCGACGGAATCGTTATTGCCGGCTCTTTAGGTATTGGAGTGATCACCGCGCTCACGCCTATAGATGAGCTGTTTCAACTCGGCTGGATACCTGAGTTCGTTAAAGACGAGATGTTCCTCGGAGTGGGCTTTCATGACGGCTACATTCAGATGAACAATGTCAATATTGGCATGCTCGCATTTGTTGTGCCCTATCTACTTAGTCGACTTTTTTTCAACGCGGGAAAAAAAGTTCGTCTATATCTATTATTGGGTTTAATAGTGGCGGTGATCAGCGCCATCGCAGCTTCGCGCCGAATTATCGTGTTCCTGATCTTTATCGTCCCGTTGCTCGTATATGTTCTGAGCTTTCTAACCAATCAAGAGATTGCTCACGACGGGCGTAAATGGGGCCGAGCTTATTTCTTGCTTCTTCTGGCTGGAGCGGGAAGTCTCATGTTTGGGTTTTTTTCGGGACTAGATTTTCAGACGGGGATTCTCGGCAGATTCATGGAAGTTTTCGACTCTAGCTCGGAATCCCCTCGTGCATTGCAGCATGCTGCTCTGTTATCAGGGTTCTACGATAGTTTTGTATGGGGTTCTGGATTCGGCGGCTTGACTGAGGTGGTGCGTTCCGATGAAAGGCCTTGGACCTACGAGCTGACGTATTCAAGGCTACTGTTCAATGGGGGTGTACTTGGGTTCAGTTTGATTATGCTTTTCTTTCTCGTCTATTTGCTACTTGCTCTGCGTGCGATAAGAGGCAGTGCACACGGCGGGGTTTACATACCACTTCTTATTGGCTTTCTTTCGGTTTCGATCGCCGCGGCCTCAAATCCATACCTGTCTTCTTTCGATTTTATTTTTTGCCTCTCCATAATCCCGTTGATTTTAAATAGCCAAGAATATCCCGGCCAACTATCAACGACTTTGAGGAGCTGGGGTTGATTTCCCCCGAAAAGGTGGCGGCGATCGTCACGACATTTCACCCAAGTGCGGCGATAGTTCGTAATCTCGAACGTATAGCGAAGCAGGTGTTAATTGTAATCGTTGTTGATGACACGGGCACTGGCACTCCTATCCCCGAGCTGGTCAACGCCGGTATTGGAAATGTTGTACTCCTCCGGAACGAGAAAAACGTTGGCATAGCAGCCGCGTTAAATTCCGGAGTTAGGCATGCAGCGCAGCTAGGGTGTGACTGGGTAGTTACATTTGATGATGACACGCTGATTTCTGAGACTTATGTAGACGATATCGCCGCTTTCGCGGGTGCTTGGGGCTGTGGGCGTCCGCTAGGCGTGATTGCGTGCTCTCGAGTTCCCCATTTAACTAGCTCTAAAGGTCATGGCGGGTACAAATTTAAGCGAACGTTGATTACTTCAGGGTCAATGTTTTCCATCGATACGTATCGCAAGGTTGGGGGATTCGATGAGACATTCTTTATTGATCTTGTCGACTTCGATTTCTGCTTGCGGATTCGGCGACTTGGGCTTGAGGTCGTCCAGCTCGACAAGCCAGGCATGGATCACAAGGTGGGAAATATCAAACTCATTAGTGTGTTTGGAAAAAAATTTATTGCCTATAATCACTCCCCCTTCAGACTCTATTATCAAACGCGAAATGTTTTTCTGTTCCTAAGAAAGCACTTTAGATTTGATCCTTGGCTATCGCTGTATCTTCTAGGCGATGTTTTTCGGGTACCGCTGAGGGTCATTTTTTTTGAGCAGGACAAAAAACTACGGTTTCGACACGTTTTTTTTGGAATAAAAGATGGGTTTCTCAATCGTGGAGGAAGATTGGTGCAGTGATTCTGGGCGCACCAGTAAAACTATTCATATGAAAATAGGCTATGTCTGCACCAACTTTAATAATAGTCTTTTCACGTTAAAGGCTGTAGAGACGCTGTTTTCGAACCCTGGTTACGCCTATGAAGTCGTGGTTGTGGACAACAACTCTGGCGAGGATGACGTGGCATTGCTCAAGCGCCTCAATGAGAGGTGGCCGAAAGTCGAAATAATTTATTGCGACTCCAACCTGGGGTACTTCCGCGGCCTCAATGTCGGGATTCAAGCGCTGCGTGAGAGACATAGGGATGTCGAGTGGATTATCGTAGGCAATAACGATTTAGAGTTTCCCACCGACTTTTCAGCTAAACTTGCGCATGCTTTACCGAGGCTTCGGGAGTGCCCTGTGGTGTCGCCTGATGTGGTGACAGTCGAAGGGGAGCACCAGAATCCGCACGTGATTTCTAGCATCAGCCCGATGCGCGAGATTTTTTACGATCTCTATTATTCGAATTATTTGGTTGGGTTGTTGATTCAAAGGCTAGCTAGGCTATTTCCAGGGCTGTCGGAACGAAGGGACGAGGAGCAATGGCGCATCGCTCGGTTTATCTACCAGGGGCACGGTTCGTGTTATCTGCTCGGACCGCGGTTTTTTGAAGTTTTTCGGGACCTCTGGGCTCCTACTTTCCTGATGTCTGAGGAGTTCTTTCTTAGCAAGCAGTTAAGCGACAAAGGATTCAAAGTTTATTATGAACCTGCCATTACCGTCATCCATCATTGGCATGGATCACTTGCGAAGGTCGCCAGTCGTCAGCGCTGGGGCTTCGCACGCGAAGCGCATCGCGAGTATCGAAAATACGTTCGATGGTTCTGACGTTTGAATTGAGGCCTGGATGATTTTAACCGAGAGCGCACTTGAGGACTAAGGCGGACTTTATTCGGAAGCAGTATCAGCACCGCAGTCGTTGCGCGGTGGATACGTGCGATAGAGAGAAAGTGGCCTTTCCCGCTGTTCTCTGCGTCCGCTCTGCCTATTTTCGCAGTGGGATGGTCTCTGGCGGGCGGCCGAACTAGCGAGTCGCCATATTTTGGAGAGAGCAGCGTGTAGTGTGCAGAGTATGGTCTCATAAATTTTTCTGACAACCACCACCAACGACACTGATTGCCTCGAATGAAACGTTATCAAGTCTGCTCCAACTGCGTGATGGATACAACGGACACCAAGATTGTGTTCGATAGCGGTGGCGTCTGCGACCATTGCCACGGCTTCGAGCGCGACGTGTTGCCCAACTGGCATCCCAATGACACGGGAGCGGCGATGTTTCGCGAGACCGTGAAGCAGATCAAGAAATCTGGGGCAGGTAAGCAATTCGACTGCATCATGGGTATGAGCGGGGGCCTCGACAGTTCCTACCTGCTGCATTTAGCCGTCACGCAATTCGGCCTTCGCCCGCTCGTCTTTCATGTGGATGGAGGTTGGAACACCGACCTAGCGGTCAATAACATCCAGATGCTGGTCGATAAACTCGGGCTAGACCTCTATACGGACGTGATCAACTGGAATGAGATGCGCGACTTTCAGCTCGCGTTCTTCAAGGCCGGGGTTCCGCACCTCGACATTCCCCAGGATCATGCTTTCGTCGCAACGCTGTACTACTTCGCGAACAAGCACGGCATCAGTTACATCCTCAACGGCGGCAACTATTCGACGGAGTGCGTGAGAAATCCGAAAGAGTGGTTGTACTACGGTACAGACATGGCGCAGTTGAGGGACATCCATCGTCAGTTCGGCACCGTGGAGCTCCGCACCTATCCGTTCAGTTCGATCTTGTTCCATAAGGTATATCTGCGTTATTTCCGCGGGGTGAGGGTGATAAAGCCCTTGAACTTGATGCCTTACACCAAGGCTCATGCGAGCAGGGAGCTGCAAGAGCTTTATGGGTGGCGACCGTACCCGCAGAAGCATTTCGAGTCGCGGTTCACCCGTTTTTATGAAGGATATTGGTTGCCGACGCGGTTCGGCTACGACACGCGGCGCGTACAGTATTCAAGCCTTATATTGACCGGCCAGATGACTCGGAAAGACGCGCTAGCGCGGCTCCAGCAACCCGCATATGATCCGGCGACCATCGACGAGGACTTCGAATACATCGCAACAAAACTCGGGATCAGTGTCGAAGAGCTGCGCCGATATCATGAGATGCCCAAGAAGACCTACAAGGACTACAAGAACCAAGAGTGGCTCTTCGATATGGGTGCGAAAGTTTTGAAGGCGCTTGGCGTGGAGCGAGCGGTCAAGAGATGATCGCCATCGTCGATTACGGGTCGGGGAATGTCGCAGCAATTGCGGATATCTATAAGCGGCTTAAGGTCCCGCACATCATCACCCGCGATCATACTCAGATCAGGTCCGCCGATAGGTACGTATTGCCGGGAGTCGGGGCCTTCGACTCCACCATGCGATCACTGGACGAGTCCGGGTTGATCGCGGTCCTTAATGAGCAGGTACGAGTTGTCGGGAAAAAGATAATGGGTGTCTGCGTGGGAATGCAGATCTTGGGCGATTCGAGCGATGAGGGTGTCCTCCCCGGGCTTGGCTGGATACCTGGTCGAATCCGCCGCATCGATGTGACGTCGTTGGCTCGTCCGCCGAAGTTGCCGCATATGGGTTGGAATTCCGTCACGGTAGCTCGACCATCACCACTTTTCGATAGTGTGGACTGCGAGCGTGGTTTTTATTTCCTGCACAGCTATTTTTTCGATGCTGTCGAACCGGCAGATGTGGCTGCAAAGGTGTCTTACGGGAAAGAGTTTCCTTGTGCCGTGTCCCGCGGCAACGTCTTCGGCTTCCAATTCCATCCTGAGAAAAGCCACGCGAACGGTGTAGCGGTTTTCCGGAATTTCTCGTTGATCTGAATATGCTTCGGTCTCGGGTCATCCCTTGTCTTCTTCTGCATCAAGGTGGTCTGGTGAAGACCCGGCAATTCCAGCAGCCGAAGTACGTGGGCGATCCGTTGAATGCTGTGAAAATATTCAATGAGAAGGCGGTCGATGAGTTGATATTCATCGATATCGACGCTACGGTTGCGTCGCGCGGGCCGGACATGACCTTGCTCAGAAGTTTGGCCATCGAATCGCGTATGCCGCTGTGCTACGGCGGGGGCGTCACCGGCGCCGAGCAGGCGTTGCGCATAGTGAACACCGGCTTTGAGAAGGTGTCTGTGAGCGCCGCCGCTCTGTCCCGCCCGGCGCTCATCAAGGAGATGGCGGAAGCGATCGGTGGTCAAAGCGTAGTGGTGACGATCGATGTGAAGGCCAATCGTCTGTTCGGCGGCTACACCATCTATACCCACAACGGGCAGAGGAAGCAGAAGGTGCCGTTGATCGAGTTCTGTCAGCAGGCGGTTGCCTTCGGCGCGGGCGAGATCGTCATCAACTCTATCGATCGGGATGGTGAGATGCAGGGGTACGATCTCTCGCTCGCGAAGCAGGTCAGGGCAGCGGTTGAGTCACCGATGACCATGCTAGGAGGGGCGGGCAGTATCGACCACATGCAAGCGCTCATCGACGAGGTGGGCGTGGTCGGCGCCGCTGCAGGCAGCTTTTTCGTGTTCAAAGGGCCCTTCAGGGCGGTGTTGATCAATTACGCGCGTCCAGCGCGGCTTACGAGGGATGTTGGATGATCATCGTCACGGGCGGGGCCGGTTTCATCGGTAGCAACTTCGTACTCGAGTGGTTCGGTGACCCTGCCACCTGTCAAGAGCCGATCATCAACATCGACGCGCTGAGTTACGCGGGAAACCTCGAAAACTTGTCCAGACTGGAAGGGGATCCCCGTCACGTCTTTGTGAAAGGCGACATCTGTGATCGGGCGTTGCTCGACCGGTTGTTTGCGGAACATCGGCCGAAAGCGGTGGTGCACTTCGCTGCTGAAAGCCACGTAGATCGGAGCATCCACGGGCCGGGCACATTCGTGAAGACGAATATCGAAGGAACCTACACCCTCTTGGAGGCGGCACGCGCCCATTGGGCGGGGCTTCCGGAAGCCGATCGGCGGAATTTCCGTTTCCATCATGTCAGCACCGACGAAGTCTACGGAAGCCTCCGTCCTGACGATCCGGCCTTTTCAGAGGATAACCCGTACGCTCCTAATAGCCCGTACTCTGCGAGCAAAGCGGCGAGTGACCATTTGGTCCGGGCGTGGCATCACACCTACGGGCTCCCGGTGGTGACGACGAATTGCTCGAACAATTATGGGCCATACCATTTCCCAGAGAAGCTGATCCCTCTCATGATCGTCAATGCGTTGGCTGGCAAGCCGCTTCCGGTGTACGGAGACGGCCAACAGATACGGGATTGGCTTTACGTGGCTGACCACTGCAGCGCGATCCGGACGGTGTTGGCGAACGGCCGTCTCGGGGAAACTTACAATATCGGAGGCTGGAACGAGAAAGCCAACATCGATATCGTCAAGACCATCTGCGACCTTCTCGATGAGCTACGTCCGAACCCCGCGGGCGGCTACGCGCGCCTCATCACATATGTGAAGGACCGCCCTGGCCACGATCGGCGGTACGCCATCGATGCCCGAAAGATTGAACGCGAGTTGGGGTGGCGTCCGTCGGAATCCTTCGAGACCGGTATTCGGAAGACCGTCCACTGGTACCTCGATAACGAGGATTGGGTGTCAAGGGTTCAAAGTGGCGCGTACCGCAACTGGGTGGCGACCAACTACGGGACGAGATGATGAAGATCTTGCTCCTGGGTTGCGGTGGACAGGTCGGCTGGGAATTGCAACGCAGCCTTTCGCCTCTGGGAGAGGTGATCGCCTGCGACTTCGATTCAGCAACGGATCGACGGGCCGACTTCTCGAGACCGGCGCTCGTTGCCGACCTCGTCGGAAGGGTTCGAGCCGATTTCATAGTCAACGCGGCGGCCTATACGGCGGTCGATAAAGCCGAAAGCGAACCGGATGTCGCTCGGTTGGTCAATGCGAGCACGGTAGGCGTCATCGCTCAGTGCGCGAGGAAGTTCGGTTCGACTGTCGTGCATTACAGCACCGACTACGTCTTCGATGGCGGCGGTTCCGCCCCCAGAGACGAGACGGCGCCCACCGGTCCGTTGTCTGTATACGGAGCGACCAAGCTCGAAGGCGAGGAGTTGATCCGGTCCAGCGGTTGTCGGCATGTGATCCTGCGTACCAGTTGGGTTTACGCGTCGCGGGGCGACAACTTCATGAAGACGATGTTGAGGCTTGCAGGCGAGCGGGAGCAACTCTCGGTCATCGACGATCAGATCGGTGCTCCGACAGGTGCGGATCTGCTGGCGGACGTGACGGCTCATGTTGTCCGCCAACTCGGGCGCGGCGAAGGTGAGGAGGGTACCTTCCACTGCGTAGCGGGCGGTGAAACATCCTGGTTCGGTTTCGCTCGATATGTCATCGAATGGGCGCGCGCCGATGGGCAGAGCATCAAGGTGGCGGCGGATCGAATCCGTCCGATTCCTACATCGGATTACCCGACCCCCGCCATGAGGCCGCTGAACTCGCGCCTGTCAACAGAGAAACTGAGAGGATCGTATTCATTGATTCTGCCGCAGTGGCAGTTGGGCGTGGAGCGTGCGCTTCGCGAAATACACGGACGCTGAACAGGCGACTCAGAAAATGAACAGACGTGGCATCATCTTGGCCGGCGGGTCCGGTACCCGGCTACATCCCGCGACATTGGCAGTCAGCAAGCAGCTGTTGCCGGTGTATGACAAACCGATGGTCTACTATCCCTTGACCACGCTGATGCTGGCGGGGATACGTGACATCCTGGTGATCAGTACCCCGCAGGACACGCCTCGGTTCGAGGCGCTGTTGGGTGATGGGTCCAAGTGGGGATTGAATCTTTCCTACTGCGTTCAACCCAGTCCAGATGGGCTCGCGCAAGCGTTCATACTAGGGCGACGCTTCGTCGATGGGCGACCTAGTGCCTTGGTGCTCGGTGACAACATCTTCTATGGGCACGACCTGCGGACCGCCGTTGCGCGGGCTGCATCGCAACCGGTCGGAGCGACGGTGTTCGCCTATCACGTGCATGACCCCGAGCGTTATGGGGTGGTCGAATTCGATGCGGAAAAGAGAGCACTGAGCATCGAGGAGAAGCCGCGATCGCCGAAGAGCAATTACGCCGTCACGGGCCTTTACTTCTACGATGAACAGGTCTGTGATATCGCCGCCTCCATCGCGCCGTCTGCGCGTGGTGAACTGGAGATCACGACCGTCAACGCCCGTTATCTTGAGCAGAAGCAGTTGAGCGTGGAGATCATGGGCCGCGGTTACGCATGGCTTGATACCGGGACCCACGACAGTCTGCTCGAGGCCGGGCAGTTCATCGCGACGCTTGAGAAGCGGCAAGGTCTGAAGGTGGCCTGCCCCGAGGAGATCGCCTACCGCTCGGGATGGATCAGCGCAGCGGACCTTGAGAGACAGGCGCAGCCTTTGTTGAAGAACGGCTACGGACAGTATCTGTTGCAGATACTCCGAGAGAAGGTGTTCTGATGCCCTTCTCCAGGACTGCGATACCCGATGTGGTGCTGTTCGAGCCGAAGATCTTCGGCGATGAGCGCGGGTTCTTCTTCGAAAGCTTCAATGATCGTGAGTTCTCGGAAGCGGCTGGTGTGAGTCACCGTTTCGTGCAGGACAATCACTCGAGATCATGCCGAGGCGTATTGAGGGGGCTCCACTACCAATTACCGCCGTTCGCCCAGGGAAAATTGGTGAGGGTGGTGTCGGGTGAGGTCTTCGACGTAGCCGTCGACATCCGAAAGGGGTCGCCGACTTTCGGTCGCTGGGTCGGCGAGATACTGTCCGAGACGAACAAGCGTCAGCTGTGGATCCCGCCGGGCTTCGCCCATGCGTTCCTGACGCTGAGCGAGACAGCTGATTTCCTCTACAAGACCACCGATTTTTACGCTCCGAAGTCGGAACGCTGCATCCGGTGGGACGACTCAGCGGTGGGTATCGAGTGGCCGCTGAATGGTACCCCCACGCTCTCTGAGAAAGACTTGAAGGGGGTCATGTTGAGGGACGCGGAGGTTTTCGTTTGATCCGCGCACCGATTGTTTGGGGCGTCGGTACGACGTCATAGAGAGTTCAATGAAGCAGATATTGCAGGACATGGCGAGCGGGGCGACCACTGTGACGGAGGCGCCGGCGCCCACATGCAGTGCGGGCCATGTGCTCGTCCGTTCGACCGTCTCGCTGATCTCGGCGGGGACGGAGCGGATGCTAGTGGGTTTCGGCAAGGCGGGGTATCTCGAGAAGGCTCGCCAGCAGCCGGAAAAGGTCCGGATGGTGCTCGAGAAAGTGCGCACCGATGGTTTGCTGACCACTGTCGAGGCGGTGCAGTCCAAGTTGTCCCAGCCGCTGCCCCTCGGTTATTGCAATGTGGGCGAGGTCATCGAGGTCGGCGCGGGCGTCCCCGACATCGCGCCCGGCGATCGGGTCGTGTCGAACGGTCCGCACGCGGATATCGTCAAGGTACCGCGTAACCTCTGCGCAGTGATCCCGGAGTCGGTCAGCGACGAGGCGGCGACCTTTGTCGTCGTCGCGAGCATCGGACTGCAGGGCATCCGGCTGGCGCAGCCGACCCTCGGCGAGTCGTTCGTCGTCACCGGTGTCGGGTTGATCGGCTTGCTCACCGTCCAGTTGCTTCGTGCGCAGGGATGCCGTGTACTCGCAGTGGACTTCGACGAGACCAAGCTCGCGTTGGCCCGTGCGTTCGGCGCCGATACCTGTAACCCGGGAGCCGGCGAGGACCCTGTCGCTGCCGGTCTGGCGTTCAGCCGCGGGGTCGGTGTCGATGGCGTGATCATCACGGCTTCCACCCAATCCACCGACCCGGTGACCCAGGCGGCCCGGATGAGTCGGAAGCGAGGACGGATTGTCCTCGTGGGCGTAACTGGGCTCGAGCTCAACAGAGCCGACTTCTACGAGAAGGAATTGACCTTCCAGGTCAGTTGTTCGTACGGTCCCGGTCGTTACGACGCCGAGTACGAACAAGGCGGCCACGACTACCCGGTCGGCTTCGTCCGTTGGACGGAGCGCCGTAACTTCGAGGCGGTGCTGGACCTGATGGCGAGCGGCGCCGTCGATATCGGACCGCTGGTGACCCACCGTTTCGCATTCGAGGATGCGCCCAAGGCCTACCAGGCCTTGACGGAGGACAAGGCGGGTCTCGGGATGCTGCTGCAATACGACTCGCCGGTGGAGCAGCGGCTCGTCCGTTCGGTGGCGCTTGGTCCGCCCGTCACTTTCGCACCGGATGATCCCGTGCTCGGTTTTATCGGTGCGGGTAATTACGCGTCGCGCATGCTCATCCCAGCCTTCAAGGCATCGGGGGCACGCTTGCGCACCATCGTGACTGCGGGGGGCATCAACGGCGTGATCCACGGCAGCCGAGCCGGATTCTCCGTGGCGAGCACCGATGTCGACGAGTTGCTGATGGACTCTGCCGTGAATGCCGTGGCGATCGTCACCCGCCATGACTCCCATGCGCCCTTCGTGGCCCGTGCCCTGGGGGCCGGCAAGCACGTCTTCGTCGAGAAGCCGTTGGCCATCGATGACGCAGGACTCGCGCAGGTCAAGGAGGCCTATGACGCCGCGGTGGCGAAGGGCACGCCGCGGCAACTGATGGTCGGCTTCAATCGCAGGTTCTCGCCGCAGATCCGGAAGATGAAGTCGTTGTTGATGTCCATCCGCGAGCCCAAGAGCTTCATCATGACGATGAACGCCGGTGCTATCCCGCCGGACCACTGGACACAGGATCCCGCCGTCGGCGGCGGTCGTATCATCGGCGAAGCCTGCCACTTCATCGATCTGATGCGACACCTTGCCGGTTGTCGCGTGGTGTCCGTGCAGGCCCGACGCATGGGCGATTCGCCATCCGTTGCGGTCACCGAAGACAAGGCGTCGATCACTCTGGGTTTCGAGGATGGATCCTTCGGTACCATCCTATATCTGGCAAACGGGGCGGCGAGTTTCCCGAAGGAGCGTGTCGAGGTCTTCGCGGCGGGTCGTGTGTTGCAGCTCGACAACTTCCGCAAGCTCCGTGGTTACGGTTGGCCCGGTTTCAGCCGGATGAATCTCTGGCGGCAGGACAAGGGTCAAACCGCTTGCGCGGCGGGCTTCCTAGAAGCGGTCAAGAGCGGTCGGCCGGCAATCGCCCCGGATGAGATCTTCGAGGTGGCGGAGATCACCTTGAAGGTCGCGGGGTTGTTGCGCGAGCGATGACCGGCTTCCTGGTCCGCGCACGTACCCTTTGGGCATTGGGTGTCCGCAATCTGCTGCGGGTCGCCGTCTACCGTATCGGCCTGCGTACGGGTCTGCATCCGGTGTGTCGTATACACGCCGAGCCGCCTAAGGGGCCGTTCTTCAACTGGCCGGTTCAGGGTTCACCCGAAGGTGTGAGTGGTCGCTCCGACTGGCGAGACCAAGTGATGCTGTTCGGACACATCCGGATCGATGTGGGAGACACTCCGCCCGATTGGATGACGGGTGTATCGACGGGGCGTCGCCACCCCGGCGCAGCGCATCCGTGGTGGCGTATCGGCGATTTCGATCCCGCGGTCGGCGATATCAAGGCGATCTGGGAACTCTCGCGGTTCGACTGGCTGTTGGCGATGGCGCAGCGCGCCTGCTTGGGTGAGGAGTCGGAGTTCCGCAGGCTCGAGCGTTGGCTGCAGGACTGGGTGGAGCGCAATCCGCCGTATCTCGGACCCAACTGGAAGTGCGGTCAGGAGGCCTCCCTGCGTGTGCTGCACCTTGCGGCCACGGCGATGATCTTCGGGCAGGTCGCCACGGCTTCCCCCGCGCTGATTCAACTGGTTCGGATCCATCTCGCACGGGTGGCTCCGACGATCGATTACGCGGTTGCCCAAGACAACAACCACGGTACCTCTGAGGCAGCCGCGTTATTCGTCGGCGGCTCTTGGCTGTCGGCTGCTGGGCATCCCGAAGGGCGGCGTTGGATGCAGATGGGTCGGAAGTGGCTTGAGGAACGGACAGTGCGTCTCATCGGTGCCGACGGTACCTTCAGTCAGTATTCGCTGAACTACCATCGCCTGATGCTCGATACGATGAGTTTCGCCGAGGCCTGGCGCCGACGTCTTGGTCTGCCGACGCTGCCCGAGTCGTTCACCGAAAGATGCCGTGCTGCGGTGAGGTGGTTGCGGGCGGCGGTCGATGAGACCTCCGGAGACGGACCGAACGTCGGCGCGAACGACGGTGCGCATATCCTGAGATGGGATGATTCGCCTTATCGCGACTTTCGTCCGTCCCTCCAAGTTGCGATGGCCGTATTCGACGGCCGGAGTGATCGGCGGCTGGATATCGGCGGACATCAAGCGCTCCGATGGCTGGGTATCCCTCATCCGACTCAGCATGCAGAGCCGAACTCCGATTTCGTTGCTGATGATGGTGGGTTCGCTTGGCTTCGTCGCGGGTCGGCGATGGTGTTGCTGCGTTATCCGCGCTTCCGCTTTCGTCCAAGCCAAGCGGACGTCCTGCATCTCGATCTGTGGGTCCGCGGTCGTAATGTGCTCCGTGATGGCGGCTCGTTCGGCTACAACACGGATGCGGATCTGATGTCGTATTTCAATGGCGCACCGGCCCACAACACGGTCGAGTTCGATGATCGGGACGCGATGCCGCGCATCAGCCGGTTCCTTTATGGGCGGTGGGCCAAGACCAGCGCCGTCGAGGATTTGAAGGTGACCGACCGGCATTCGGGTTTCGGTGCGTGCTATGTCGACTATGCGGCTGCTCGCCACGATAGGCGCGTGGAGTTGAGCGCGGATGGATTGACGGTCATCGACGCGGTGTCCGGCTTCCGCAAGGCCGCATGTCTTCGTTGGCGGTTGGTGCCTGGCGACTGGCGCCTCGATCTGCGCGACGGTATCGCCGTGTTGCGGGATGCCGAGACGGAAGTTGAGATCCGTGTCGAGGCAACGCCGCCATGGTCGGACGCACGTCTTGTCAACGGTTGGGAATCCCGTCACTACCTCGAGAAGACCTGCTTGCCTGTATTTGAGCTGTCCGTGCACCGTGAAGCCATCATCCGCACGGTCGTCCGGTGGGCTGCGTGAGGATCCTCTACTTCCATCAGCATTTCTCGACGCCGCGCGGTTCGGTCGGCACCCGTTCCTATGAAATGGCCCGTCGGCTAATCGAGAGGGGGCACTCCGTGACCATGGTCTGCGGGAGCTATCGTGGCGGCGAAACGGGGCTGCAAGGCGGATTCGTCTCCGGCATGCGTCGTGGCACGGTCGACGGCATCGATGTCATCGAGTTCGACCTCGCCTATGCCAACGCCGACGGATTCCTGCGACGGTCGATGACTTTTCTGAGTTTCGCGTTGCGCAGCATCGTGATCGCCATGACGGAGCGTTACGATGTGGTGTTCGCGACGACCACGCCGCTGACGGCTGGCATACCTGGAATGTTCGCGCGGTGGCTCCGGCGGAAGCCCTTCGTCTTCGAGGTCCGGGATCTGTGGCCTGAGTTGCCCCGGGCTATGGGGGTCATACGTAATCCTGTTGTCCTATGGGCGATGAGTGTACTCGAGTGGATGAGTTACCGGTCCGCATCCCGTTTGGTCGGACTCTCACCCGGGATCGTCGAAGGCATCGTCCGACGCGGCGTGTCCCGCGAACGGGTGACGATGATACCGAACGGCTGTGATCTGGAGGTGTTCG
>Ga0315902_10003466_pt1 | contig 23536 bp, 17 predicted proteins | sample LakEriMetagenome_9_FD_203523 | JGI IMG/M metagenome (GOLD analysis project Ga0315902, IMG submission 203523) | Freshwater fungal communities from buoy surface, Lake Erie, Ohio, United States - Buoy 12 MA117 | ecosystem: Environmental > Aquatic > Freshwater > Lake > Lake biofilm | place: USA... | reverse complement strand
AAGATCTTTGTTCAATTCGGCGCAGACCCAGACATACTTGTAGATGCCCACCCGCATATTGGTACAAACAAACTACCACAGATTATTGTCGCCATGCGCGAAAAAATTATCGAATGTGGCGGTGAAGTTCACTTTGGTTCGAAGTTAACGGATTTAAGAGTGGAAAACGGAAAACTGACTGGGATTAGTATCAACGGGTCGGACTGGTTGAATACTGAACATTTGATATTGGCCACAGGACACTCGGCGCGTGATATTTTTGAACTCTTATACAAAAGAAAGATTCGGATCGATGCAAAACCTTTTGCAGTTGGTGTGCGCATCGAACATAGGCAGCAATTGATTGATACTATCCAGTACCATGGCCGCTTGAATGATGAATATCTGCCTCCGGCATCTTATTCGTTGGTGACTCAAGTAAATGGGAGAGGAGTATATTCCTTTTGTATGTGTCCCGGAGGAATAATTGCTCCATGTGCTACTGCTGATGGTGAAGTTGTGACAAACGGATGGTCTCCTTCTAAAAGGAACAATCCCTATTCAAATTCGGGCATTGTGGTGGGTGTATCTCCAGAGGATTTTCCCGGAAAAGAGAGCGATCCATTTGTGTGTCTTGACTTTCAAAAGGAGATAGAACATTCCTGTTGGATAGCAGCAGGAAAGAATCAGAAAGTCCCAGCACAGCGAATGATCGATTTTGTTCAGGGTAAAAAGTCAAGCGACTTTCCGAGGTCATCGTATCAGCCTGGGATTGTATCGGTAGAGCTGCACACTGTCTTCCCTCCGTTCATTGCAGATCGTTTGCGCAAGGCATTGGTCGATTTTGGCAAGAAAATGAACGGTTTTCTTACCAATGATGCCGTGCTTCACGCACCGGAATCTCGAACATCCTCACCGATCTCTATTCCCCGTAACCCAATTACTTTCGAACATGTCGAGTTAAAGGGTTTATATCCTTGTGCCGAAGGAGCAGGTTACGCAGGAGGAATTGTTTCGGCAGCCATCGATGGAATGAAATGTGTTGATGCTATCCAAAAAATAAAACATGCTTAAAAGGATTCTTACCTCAATCACCTTGTTTGTTGTTCATGCATTCGAAGCTCAAACTGTTCCTACTGATTATACCACTGCCTTGAATTGGGCTGTTCTGCCGGTAAATTATCCGGAGCAACTGTTGGATTATTCGATCTTGCCAGCGATAGATTCTATTGATGTCTTTTACATTTATCCGACTCTTCTCACAGATGAAAAGGATGTTCGTTGGAACATCGAAATAGATGATCAGAAACACAGGACAGAGGTGCTTAATTCTGCTGTGAAATTTCAGGCTTCGGCATGGGCAAGTGCAGGATCGGTCTTTGTTCCTTACTATCGCCAGGCTCACATTCGTTCTTATTCATCACTGGATGGAAGAGGGAGAGAAGCATTGCTTTTGGCATACTCTGATATAAAGGCAGCATTTCAGGAGTATTTGGCGAAATACAACAAAGGAAAAGGCATCATCCTGGCTGGTCACAGTCAGGGAGGAACACATGTTTCACTTTTGCTCAAAGAGTTCTTCGATGGGAAGCCTTTACAAGATCAATTGGTTGCAGCATATCTTCCAGGAATAGGCGTGGATGAAAACGAATTCGGAACTGTTAGGCTCATGACCAAACCGAATGAGACTAATGGATTTGTTGCGTGGAATACCTTTAAAAAACGGTTTGATGAGGCCCAGTATAAATGGTACAAGGGCAAGGCGGTGATTAATCCTGTAAGTTGGGACACAACTGCCTTTTCTGCCAGGATTGATCACAAAGGTTTTTTATTTTCCAATGGAAAACTCTATGATGAAAGTTTTAATACGCATCTTTCTGATGGTGTGGTGTGGATTTCTTTACCTCACTTCCCATATCGATATCTTTCTTTCAGCATGAAGAACTATCATGTTGGAGATGTTAATTTATTCTGGGAAGATATCAGACAAAATGCGATACTGCGCGCAAATACATATCTCCAGAATAGGAAGTAGAACTTGATGAAAAATTAGAAGGTTCTTTACAGGGTTTCTTGTTATTTTATTTGGCAGGTATAATTGACCTGTCTTCATTGAAAAATTATCTTCGTTTGAATTCTGAAACAAGAATTCCTGCAGCAACAGAAACGTTCAATGATTCTGCCCGCCCAAAGCGAGGGATCTTGATTGGAAATTCTATTATTTTTTGAATTTCACTGGATATACCCTTCCCTTCATTACCTACAATGAGTACAGCGTTCTTAGGAAGATCCGTGCTATAAACGGATTCACCTTGCAGAAGTGCTCCATAGACCGGCTTCTTTATTTCAGACAACCAGACAGAAAGATCACAATAGTGAATATTGATCCTTAAAATGGCACCCATTGAGGCTTGAACTACCTTTGGGTTGTAACATTCCACAGTATTATTTGAGCAGATAACGTCTTCTATCCCGAACCAGTCTGCAATCCGCAGAATAGTCCCAAAGTTCCCCGGATCTTGTATTCCGTCCAAAACGATTGTCAGTCCTTCTGCCACTGGATTGTAGGTAGAAATTGGCTTTTTTAGCACTGCAATGGCTTTATTTGGTGTTTTCAAGCCAGAGATCTGTTCCAATTCTTTTTCAGAAATGACCGTTGAATCTAAAGATTCAGGCAGGTTCAATGAACCATCAATGTAATAGACTGAATCAATGTAATTTGGAAACAGTTCAACAGCCTCCAAAACCATTTTTTCACCTTCAACGATGAACAACTCCAAATCATCTCTGACTTTTTTTTGTTGCAGGGATCTGATCCACTTAATCTTATTCTTTGAAAGTCCTGTCAAAACCGCTTTATTACTATTTTTGTTTAATTAGTAATGCTTTACAGGTCCAAACTTACATATATTCTTTTAATCAATGTTTTGATTTTTGCGAGCTGCAAGCAGACCCGCTATGTTCCTGAAGGAAAGTTTTTGCTCAAGAAGAATTCTGTGAAAGTCACAGGAGGTAAATTGGATACAGATGACATTGCAGAAATAATTCGTCAAAAGGAAAATTTCAAGACCTTCCGTTTAAACTTGAAACTTGCCGCATTCAATTTGGTCGATTCCGCAGGAGTAGCAGAAAAACGTTTTCGCAAGAATGAAGTATTACGTGTTAAGAATCAAAAAAAGATTAAAAGACAGAATGAGATCAACCAAAGAAGGATCGATCGCGCAAGAAGGAAAGGTAGTGCTTTATACACTCAAAAGATAGTTAAATTAAAAGATACTATAAATCCAAAGCTCTTTTTAAGAGAATGGTTCAAATATAGGTTCGGAGAAAAACCGGTTGTTTTTGATAGTGTTCCTTTTAATAAAACAATTGAACAACTTTCTATATACTTGCAGAATCGAGGGTTTTATTACGGTAATGTGAAAGGAGCTGTGGAGTATCGTAATAATCGAAAAGTGAAAGTTCGATACGATCTTAATACCGGCCCGCAATATATCATTGATACTGTGATCGTTTCAGGAAATGACCAATTGATAAAGTCAAATTATAGTAAATTCTTAACGAAGGAAGAGCACACATCGTTGGTCGGATTACCATTTGATAAAGATCAGTTGAATGATTACCGAGGAAGAGTCGCAAAATACATGCGTGATAACGCAGTCTACGGTTTTAGCAGCAGTCATGTAAATTTTGTTGCAGACACCAATGAGTGCAAGGACATGAAGATGAAACTGGAGATCGTCTTCAGTGAGCGTCTGGTTCGTTCTGATCAGAACAGGGATTCTTTAGTACCGGTAAAACATGCTGAATTTAAGGTTCGCGATGTCTATTTTCACATTTCTGATACGGCTTATTTTGAAGGGAATTTTAAAAAAACGGTTGAGGAAATGGGGCTAACGATGCTGGATGGACAGTTTATTCGCACCATTGACACCTTTTATTATGCCAAGATCACGAAGTCGAGGTCGGATGAACTTGATCCTCACAGGGAAGCAACATTTTTATACAATGGATTATTATCCATCGACCCAGAAGTTATTGAAATCCAGAACTATCTTGAGCATGAGAACTGGTACAAGGACTATTATTTAGAAAGGTCCTATACCAGGTTGCTGCAGCTCGGCTTGTTCCAGGTGATTAAACCTGTACTTGTCGAGATACCCGGTAAAAAAATGATCGACGTGCACTATTACCTTGTTCCAGCTAAGCGACAGAATTATAGTTTCGAACCGCGAACAACTACTTCCAATGGATTTCTTGGAGTTTCAGCGTCGGTAAATTATACGAATAAAAATTTGTTCGGTGGTGCCGAAAAGTTGACCTTTTCAGTAGGCGGGGGATTCGAATCACAACCTCCAGTATTTACAACATTAGACGGTAAAAAGGTAAAAACAGCAGGTCGAAGCTTCAATACATTCGAGATCGGTCCGAGCGTCAAACTTGATCTCCCTGGGTTGTTTCCGACGAAGGTTACAGCCTTATCTAAACGTCAAAGGCCACGAACAGTTATATCCGCAGCATATAATTATCAGGCGCGATCGGAGTTTACACGTCATATTTTTCAGTTGAATTATCTGTGGAAATTTTATGTTTCAAAAACCCAGATCTTCCAAATTGGATTACCCGGTCTATCAACAATCAAGTATGTAAATGTCCGGCCATCCAACGATTTTCAAAGTAAGATAGAAGCATTGAATGATCTTTTTCTGCGAAATTCCTACAGTAACCAATTTATCTGGCAAGACCTCAAGCTTACATTTGAATACAATAACAAAGATAAGGACAACAAGACAAGCCGGTCCTTGTTCTATATGAATTCTGCTTTTGATCTTGCAGGTAATACACTTAACATATTCAAAGGTAGTCAGGATACAATAGTCGGTGGACAATATTCCATATTTGGTGTAGGCTATTCCGAATTTGCCAGATTGGATAATGAAATGATTTATTCCCTTCCACTGCCCTATAAGACTAGTTTACACGCCAGGGTTCAGGTGGGGGCAGGTGTTCCTTATGGCAATACGGTGACATCATTGCCCTATGATTACGGTTTCTTTGGTGGAGGAGCGAATGACAACAGAGGCTGGCGTTCTCGGTCACTTGGTCCTGGAGCTTACAAATATTATCTTGATTCCAATCGCACTGTGACACAAATTGGAGACATGCGTTTGGGTGGATCGGTTGAGTTCAGGTTCTCGATGGGAGATATGTTCAAGGGAGCTTTGTTCATGGATGCAGGCAATATCTGGACCTTCAAAGAGGATGTGAACCGTCCGGGAAGTCAGTTCTCCGGAAACTGGTACCGTGAGATTGCTTTGTCCGCAGGTGCAGGACTAAGACTTGATTTGGATTTCTTTATTTTAAGATTTGATTTTGGATGGCCTTTAACGGAGCCATCTATGCCGAAAGGCGAAAAGTGGATCTTTAACAAAAAAAGAACCCAGTACAATCAAGAAATAGCTTCCTATTACCTGGTAGGTCACCAAGCGGTAATACCAAAACCTTTCAGCTTCGTGTATCATTTCGGTATAGGATTCCCATTCTAAAAAGATCAATCTTCGAGAATAGCCAAGTTTGCAAATCTCAGGAGAACAGTTTTTGCACCGTGATGAGGAAAGAAGATTGTCGCTTTTTTGTCTGCACCTTCACCTTCTAATTTCGTTACTTTCCCTTTTCCGAATCTGTCATGCATGACATTGTAACCAACTTTTATATCAGTTGTTGAGCCAGATCTTGAAGTAGAAGGATTTGAATCTTGAACAGATTTGAAGTTTGGAGCCGGCGCGCCCAACGAACGGTTGAGTCCGCCACTTAAAGGTCTTTCAAAATCAGTTATTTTCCCCGTTAATGATCGTCCACCCGCTCGCTGTGGTGTTTCATAATGCAAATACTTCTGATCAATCTCGTCGATGAATCGGCTGGGCTCGGAAGTAACTAGATTGCCCCAGTTGAATCGTGATGTAGCATATGATAAGGTACATGTATCTTTCGCACGAGTTATGGCGACATAGAATAATCGACGCTCTTCTTCGAGTTCCGTTCGGGAATTAAGAGCCATTTGTGAAGGGAAAAGATTCTCTTCGAGTCCTACGAGATAAACGTGTGGAAATTCTAATCCTTTGCTCGAATGAATGGTCATTAAAGTTACATGGTTCCTTTCTTCGCTCTTATCTTCATCGGCATCAGTCAATAGGGCAACATCGATCATGAATTCCGATAAAGAATGGTCTGCTCCTTCGGGTTGCGAAATTGTGAATTCCTTGATCCCCGCCAGAAGTTCCTCTATGTTTTGATAACGTTCAACTTCCTCAGGCCCCTTGTCTTTTTCAGTGTAAAGTTCTTTTAGTATTCCGGATGATTTTGCGATAGTTTGTGCAAGATCATAGGCATTCATTTTATTGATCTGAGCACCGAAACTACTTATCATCGTTGTGAACTCATAGAGCTTTGTTTTAGTTCCTGCATTAAGAGCAACAGGATACTGGTTCAAATTGGTAATTACATCCCAAATACTCATGCCATAGCTGTTTGCTGCAATGATGATAGCTTCGATGGATGTCTTACCGATTCCTCTTTTTGGATAATTGATAACTCGCTTCAGGGCCTCTTCATCGCGTGGATTTGTTGTGAGTCGGAAGTAAGCAAGAAGGTCTTTGATCTCCTTTCGTTGATAAAAGGAAAGGCCTCCATATATTTTGTAGGGGATATTCAATTTACGCAAAGCTTCCTCGAAGGAGCGTGATTGCTTGTTTGTCCTATACAAAATGGCAAAATCATTAAAAGATGAAACGGTTGACTGTTTCAGATCGAATATTTTATTGATTACAACTTTACCTTCTTCGTTATCGGTGAGTGTGCGAACAACATGTATTTTAATGCCTTCTGAATTGTCCGTCCATACGTTTTTCTTGATCTGGTCCTGATTTCGTGCAATGATGCTGTTTGCAGCTTCTACGATGTTCTTTGTACTCCTGTAGTTTTGTTCCAACTTGAAAAGTTTGAAATCAGGATAGTCTTTCCGGAAGTTCAAAATATTCTGGATATTTGCACCACGGAAGGAGTAAATACTTTGGGCATCATCGCCAACAACACAAATATTCTCGTAAACAGCTGCTAATTTCTTAATGATCAGGTACTGAGCATAATTTGTATCCTGATACTCGTCAACAAGTATATATTTGAACTTCTGCTGATAATAATGTAAGACGTCCGGAAAATCTCTCAACAATACGTTTGTTTGGAACAGAAGGTCATCGAAATCCATGGCGCCTGCCTTAAAACATCGGGTTACATATGCTTTATAGATATTTCCCAATTCCGGTCTTCTAGACTGATTGTCCTCAATTATAATGTCGTTGTTCTGGAGGTAGGCATCTGCTGAAATAAGATTATTCTTGGCAGATGAGATTCTTCCAAGTATCATTCCTGGTTTATAAACTTTATCATCAAGATTCATTTCTTTGATAATATCCTTTAGCAAGCTTTTAGAATCTTGTGTATCGTAAATTGTGAAATTGGTTGGATAGCCGATTCTGTCTGCATTATAGCGCAGAATCCTTGAGAAAACCGAGTGAAATGTTCCCATGGTTATATTCTTAGACTCTGATGGCCCCACGATCCTTCCAATCCTTTCTGACATTTCCCTTGCGGCTTTGTTCGTGAAGGTTAGTGCCATAATGTTGAATGGGTCAACACCTTCTTCCATCATATGAGCAATTCGGTATGTTAGAACACGTGTCTTCCCGGAACCTGCTCCTGCTATTACCATGGTAGGGCCATGAATTGATTCCACAGCCTCGCGCTGGCTTTGATTTAATTCGTCCAGATAACTCATGTAAGGATATAGTTTGTGTTGTTTGTTGCTTGGGTTTAGGATCGGAACCCAACAGAACAAATTTAGCAAAAAATAAAGGATATTTTTAAAACTTAAAGGTTCATTTTTTTGATTACATACTCATAAAACTACCTGTCAAAAAACACTCGAATAAAGTGTTTTATATTAAATTTGCCCTCTGATAAAAATGTTAGTATGAGTCATTCGATCAAACCAGGGGTTGCCACAGGCGATGAAGTGCAGCAGATTTTCAACTTTGCAAAAGAGAAAGGCTTTGCGCTTCCTGCGGTAAATGTGACGGGTTCAAATACTATTAACAGTGTACTGGAGACGGCTGCGAAGGTCAATGCACCGGTTATCATTCAGTTCTCGAATGGAGGGTCACATTTCAATGCCGGTAAAGGTCTTTCAAATGAAAATGAAAGTGCAGCGGTAGCAGGAGCTATCGCCGGTGCGAAACATGTACACGAACTTGCGGAGCTTTACGGTGCAACTGTTATTCTTCATACGGACCATTGTGCAAAGAGTCTGCTCCCATGGATTGATGGGTTACTTGCTGCGAGCGAGGTGCACTTTGAGCAGACAGGCAAACCCTTGTATAGCTCTCACATGATTGATCTTTCAGAAGAACCTATCCAAGAGAATATCGAGATTTGTAAGGAATACCTCGCACGAATGACCAAGATGGGTATGACTTTGGAGATTGAATTAGGTATTACAGGGGGGGAGGAAGATGGTGTCGACAATACGGATGTTGATAGCTCAAAACTTTACACACAACCGGAGGAGGTCGCATTTGCTTATGAGGAATTAATGAAGGTATCTAACAAGTTTACCATTGCCGCTGCCTTTGGGAATGTTCACGGGGTTTACAAACCTGGTAATGTTAAGTTGACACCAAAGATTCTTAAAAATTCTCAGGAATATGTTCAGAATAAATTCAATACAGGGCCAAATCCTGTTGACTTTGTTTTTCATGGTGGTTCAGGTTCGACATTGGAGGAAATTCGTGAAGCAATCTCTTATGGCGTTATAAAAATGAATATCGATACGGATCTTCAGTTCGCCTTTACAGAAGGTGTAAGAGATTATGTGACATCAAAAATTGATTATTTGAAAACTCAGATCGGTAACCCCGAAGGAGATGATAAGCCGAATAAAAAATACTACGATCCTCGCAAATGGATGCGTGAAGGCGAGATCACATTCAGTGATCGATTAGTGAAAGCATTCGAGGATCTCAATAATATAAACACACTTTAACTAATTTGAGGATTCGACAATTTGAACATGTTTTTCAGATAACGGGATATTCAAATCATCAAATTAAACGCTAGAATATGAGTTGGTTTAAAAGAAATAAAGAAGGAATTACGACTTCTACCAAAGAGAAAAAAGAGACTCCTGAAGGACTGTGGTCGAAATGTTCCAATTGTAAAACGCTTTTCACAGCTGAGGACCTTGCAAAGAATAACTACGTCTGTGACCGATGTTCAAACCATGAAAGGATCGGTTCTGAAGAATATTTTCAAATCCTTTTCGATGGAGGAAAGTATACGGAGTTGGATACCAAATTGAGCTCTGGTGACCCTTTGGCATTTGAGGATACTAAAAAGTATGTTGATAGAGTGAAATCAACTCAGAAGAATACTGGCCTCTACGATGCAATCCGCACTGCCAAAGGTAAGCTTGATGGAATGGATTTTGTAGTTGCAGCAATGGACTTCTCATTCATTGGGGGTTCCATGGGTTCGGTGATGGGGGAGAAGATCGCTCGAGCCATTGATGAAGCGATCAAGGTCAATGCTGCCTTCATGATTATTTCAAAGTCAGGCGGTGCCCGAATGATGGAGGCTGGATATTCATTGATGCAGATGGCAAAGATTTCAGGGAAGTTGGGACAGTTGGCTGAGCAAAAGTTACCATATATTTCTTTTCTCACAGATCCAACAACCGGAGGAGTTACAGCTTCTTTTGCGATGTTGGGTGATATTAATATTGCTGAACCGGAAGCCTTAATCGGATTTGCAGGTCCGCGAGTAGTGAAGGAAACGATCGGTAGGGATCTACCGGAAGGTTTCCAGACTGCAGAGTTCGTTTTGGAACACGGTTTCCTTGATTACATTGTTGATCGCACAAAATTGAAGGAAACCTTATCGCTCTCTCTGAAGTTGTTTATGAATTAAAATTAAAGTCCCTTATTGCTGGATTTTTCGGCGCATTTAAACTATCCTCGATGGTCGATTTCAACATGAGTGAACGTGTCTTCTTGAAAAATGCTGATAATTAATCAAGATTATTCATAATTAAAAAAAAGTAGTATCTTTGCACCGTCGAAAATCGACTACATAAAAATCATTTAACTAAATATTGGCATGTATTTAAATACGGAAGTAAAAAAAGAGATATTCAAGAAGCACGGTGGTGCTGACACGAATACTGGTTCAGCAGAAGGTCAGATAGCGTTGTTCACATACCGTATCAGTCATTTGACTGAGCACTTGAAGAAAAACCGCAAAGATTACGGAACACAGCGTTCTTTGCAGCTGTTGGTTGGTAAAAGAAGAAGTCTTTTGGATTACTTGAAAGCAAAGGACATCGAAAGATACCGTGCTATCGTTAAGGAATTGGGTCTACGTCGTTAATTCCTAACGAACACAAAATTTTATTGGAGGGGGCATTCGAATTCATTCGACTGTCCCTTTTTTATTAAAAAATTCCTGAATTCTTAATTCGGAATTAAAAATTGAAAAATATAAATATGAACATAGGAACAAGAAAGTCAATTGTTACCGGAGGTAAAGAGATCTCAGTAGAGACCGGTAAATTGGCAAAACAGGCAGATGGGTCTGTTGTAGTAAGAATGGGAGACACAATGTTGTTGGCAACAGTTGTAGCTGCTCCTGAAGCAAAAGAAGGAGTTGATTTCCTTCCATTAACAGTTGATTACCGTGAAAAATACGCAGCTGCGGGTCGTTTTCCGGGTGGATTCTTCCGTCGTGAAGCACGTCCTTCTGAGAACGAGATCCTGATCATGCGTTTGGTGGACCGTGCATTGCGTCCGCTTTTCCCGGATGATTATCACGCAGAAGTTCAGTTGATGATCCAGTTGTTGTCATATGATGGCGTAAATAATCCGGATGCATTGTGCGGATTGGCAGCATCAGCAGCGATCGCAGTTTCAAACATCCCGTTCAACGGGCCAATGTCTGAAGTACGAGTAGCGCGTGTAAACGGTCAGTGGACAGTGAATCCAACGATGGAAGAAATGAAATCTGCTGATGCAGATATGATGATCGCAGGAACAGCGAAAGATGTGAACATGATCGAAGGGGAGTTCAAAGAAATCTCGGAATTGGAGATGGTTGAAGCGATCAAGATCGGTCATGCTGCAATTAAAGAGCAATGCCAGTTCCAGTTGGATCTTGCGGCATTGATCCCGGCAGCGAATCCAAAAAGAGAATATTGTCATGAAGTACACAATGCAGATGTAAAAGCAAAAGTGTATGAATTCTCCATGGAAAAGTGTAAGGAAGTTGCACGCATGGGCTTGGCAAACAAAGCAAAGCGTTCTGAATTGTTCGATGCGATCAAGGCAGAATTAAAGGCAACTTATACAGAAGAAGAATTGGCAGAAGTTGGTGGATTCATCTCAATTTATTTCTCAGAAGTAAAAAAGAAAGCGGTCCGTTACGTAATGCTGCATGAAGGAAAGCGTTTGGATGGACGTAAGTTCGATGAAATTCGTCCGATTTGGGCTGAAGTAGATTATCTTCCATGCGTTCACGGTTCTGCCGTGTTTACGAGAGGAGAAACGCAATCGATCACAACATTGACATTGGGAGGAAAAATGGATGAGCAGATGATTGATGGAGCTACGTTCCACGGTTACGAGAAATTCATGTTGCATTATAACTTCCCGCCATTCTCAACAGGTGAAGCAAAGCCACTTCGTGGAACTTCACGTCGTGAGATCGGTCATGGTAACCTGGCATTGCGTGCATTGAAGCCGGTTCTTCCTGAGGACAATGCATACACTATCCGATTGGTTTCTGATATCCTTGAGTCGAACGGTTCGTCTTCTATGGCAACTGTTTGCGCAGGTACATTAGCCTTGATGGATGGTGGCGTTCAGATCAAGGCTCCTGTATCAGGTATTGCAATGGGATTGGTTGCAGATGACGGAAAGTTCGCTGTATTGTCTGATATCCTTGGAGATGAGGATCACCTTGGAGACATGGACTTTAAAGTAACAGGTACTGCAGCTGGTATTACTGCATGTCAGATGGATATCAAGGTTGATGGCCTTCCTTACGAAGTTTTGATTCAGGCATTGGAGCAGGCGAGAGCAGGACGTCTTCATATCCTTGGTAAGATCACTGAAACGATCGCTAAACCAAATGCAGAATTGAAGCCTCAGACTCCACGTATCGAAGCATTCAATGTTCCGAACGAAATGATCGGTGCGATCATCGGACCTGGAGGAAAGATCATCCAGGCAATGCAGAAGGAAACGAACACTACCATTACAATTGAAGAATTGGAAAATGGAGAAGGACGAGTTCAGATCCTTTCTAACAATGCAGACGATATGAAAGAAGCCGTTCGTCGTATCAAAGCGATCGCTTTCCCTCCACAGGTGGAAGAAGGAGCTGAATACGAAGGAAAAGTGAAATCTGTAAAAGATTTTGGATGTTTCGTTGAGATTCTTCCGGGAACGGACGGGTTGATCCATATTTCAGAATTCTCTTGGGAGAAGGTTGCTAAGATGGAAGACGTTTGTAAAGAAGGAGATGTTTTGAAATTCAAAGTGGTTGGTAAAGATCCAAAGACGAAGAAATGGAAATTGTCTCGTCGTGTTTTGTTGCCAAGACCGGAAAGAAAAGAGGAAACTTCTCAAGCATAATTCAAAGGGCGCGTTAAGCGCCCTTTTTGCTTCAACTCAAATCACATTTTGATGTTTAAATCTTCTCAGGATCATAAGGAACCGGGGGGGTCTATTCATTAATTTTACAAAAAACAAGATATTATGGCAAGTAGAAGATACCTTAAGAGAAACCTGAACAACATGATCTTCGATATCGTGGATGAATGTTTCACAGTCCAATTGAATGATCCTTCAAAAACGGATAAAGCAGACAAGGTGATCGATGAAGCAGCAGACTTTCAGGATGCAATGTTGGTAAGGATAAATACAGCGAAGAGTAAAGCTGATTTTCGTCCTATCCTTGATCAGATCGAAAATGCTCAGGGTGATTTCATTAACAAGTTGAATGGATTGAACTAATTCGCTCGATCGAACGAATATTCATTTATTTTTAAGCGGGCAATGTTGCTCGCTTTTTTTTATACCGCTATGACGAAGGACTGGAAAAAATTATTGATCGGATTCGGATTGTTCATGTTTGTGATGATTCTATTTCTCACAGGTGCAAAAGATGTATTCTGGAATGCGGTTGCATTGGGTGGACTGATGATCTATTTCTGGGTGTTTGAGGTAATACCGATCTATGTTACCGCGATGTTTCCGCTGATTTTGGCGGTACCTTTGGGGTTGCTCAATAAAGAAGAATTGGCAGCAAATTATGGTGACAGTAACGTATTTCTTTTCTTCGGAGGATTCATTTTGGCATTGGGTTTGGAAAAATGGAATGTTCACGAGCAGATCGCTCGCGGGATCATCAATCTGGTTGGAAAGTCCAAAACTCGGATCCTTTTGGGATTTTTATTGAGCACCGGTTTTTTAAGTATGTGGATCTCGAATACTGCAACAGCATTGATGATGTTGCCGATGGCCTTGGCGATCGTTCATGCTATGCCTGATTCTGGAAAAAAATCGAAATTCCCGGTTTTTCTTATGTTATCGGTTGCATATGCCTCAAGTATTGGTGGGGTAGGTACATTGATCGGTTCACCGCCCAACACCCAAATGGCAAGTATTTTGGAAAAGAACTTTGATATTAAAGTTGACTTTTTCTCTTGGATGAGTATCGGAATGCCAATTGCGATCTCCATGCTCTTGTTGACGTTCCTCTTCTTTTATGTAGCATTGGGTGCTGAGCGAAAAGAAAAAGGACACGACATAACATTGGAGAAGAAACCGTGGACCAGAGACCAGATCATGGTTGTACTCATCTTTTCGGGAGTTGTAATCCTCTGGTCGTTCAAAGAATTGTTCAATTCTGTTCTTGGTTTTACTTATCGTGACGAAAGTGCTGCTATACTCGGAGGGATCCTGTTGTTTGTGCTTCCAAGCAGTGAGAAGAAACCTTTCTTAAGTTGGAAGGATACGGAGAAATTACCTTGGGGGATCTTGTTGTTGTTTGGTGGTGGACTTGCATTAGCTGCTATCATGGAAAAGAACGGTGTGATCAATGAGCTTTCAGAATTCTTCAATAGTTTGGGTAATGTTTCTTTTTACATGATCTTACTTACTATCGTTGTGATAGCCGTTTTTGCATCTGAGGTTCTGTCGAATCTGGCAATGGTTAGTATTTTTGTCCCGTTAGTGGCCAAGTTTGCAACAGATTTTGGTATACCGATCGAACAGCTAAGTATTCCGCTAACCCTTGGAGCAAGTCTGGCATTCATGCTTCCGATCGGAACTCCTCCTAATGCAATCGTATTCTCCTCCGGATTTTTACATGTTAATCAGATGGTGAAATACGGATTCGTTATGAATGTCATAAGTATTATTCTGATTTGTATCTTTTCTGTTTTATTGTTGTAGACTAATTTATTGACAAATCCTGAAATTGATTTAGTATATAGCACGGGGCATATAAAAATAAAAAGGGGACTGCGTAAGAGTCCCCTTTTCAAATGTAAGAATCCTGCAATTATTGTTTAACGATCTTCGTAATCACAGGTGTGTTAAGCCCATCATAGATTCCTATATAATATTGTCCGGCAGCAATCTTTTTACTCAGTTCGATTGTTTGATTAACAGTGCCATTATTCGAAGAGAAATTTGCTTGGGCAATCAATTGACCTGCCATGTTGAAGAATCGAACATCAAGTCGTTCACCTTCAATTCCTGAAACTTCTAATGTAATAACACCGGACGTTGGATTTGGATAGAGATTGACTATAGTAAGATTACCTGTACTGCTGGCGTTATCATCAATACCCAATTGTTCGATCTTAACGATAACAGTGCTGATACAACCATTATTATCTTTGATGTAACATGTGTAAGTTCCACCTGAAAGTCCTGTGAAAAGTGATGCACTCTGATAGATTGAGCCATCAAGACTGTAAGTATAAGGAGTTGTTCCTCCATCTCCAGTAAGTGTAATAGTGCCATCCGTGCCATTCGAGAATGTTCCAATACCAATTACAGATAACAAAGTGGGCTCGATAACGGTTGTGTTAAAGGTGGCATTACATCCGTTATTATCCTGCGTGTAAATTGTATAGGTGCCTGCCGATAGTCCTGTGAAAGTTGAAGCAGAACTGAAACTGGTTCCATCTATACTATATGTATAACCTGACGTTCCGTTCGATGCTACAGCTTGTATCAAACCATCATTTGCACCAAAACATGTGATAGCTGTTGGAATTGCATTCAAGGTTAGCGTTGAGGGCTGAGTAATGGTGATCGAATTGGATCCCTGACAACCACCTGCGTCTTTCGCATAGAAAGTATAAGTACCCGCACCTAAACTATTGAATGAATTTGTCGCAGCAAAGGTTGCACCATCATTGGAATAAGTATAACTCCCTGTGCCGCCTGTTGCAGTAATCTGAACAGCAGCATCAGTATCTCCATTACAAGCTAAGGTTGCCGTTATGGAAGGAGTAACAGTTATCACTGTGCTGTTTGCCACGTTGATAGATCCTGAACCGGAACATCCAACATTGTCAGTAACAACATAGTTAGACGTTCCTTGAGATAGTCCGTTGAAAATATTTGCAGGCTGCGCAGAACCACCGTTAACAGAGTACGAATAAGGTGCAGTTCCTCCGGTAACACTGATCGAGATCTGTCCATCTCCACCGGGCACACAGCTAGGCTGTTGAGTTAAAGTTGCGCTTACAATTAGAGTAGATCCTGCCCCTGAAGTAATTGTCAACGAGTAGTTGTTGTTGCAGTCGTTGTCATCTGGAGTCAATGTGTTTGCAGTGATGTTGTCAAAGTTTACAGTGTTACTTCCGTTTACTAGCCCTGTAATCGTGACATATACAGTGTCTAGTCCATTGATTGCGCCCAATTGTGCAGAGGTCCAGTTCACATTTGTAGTTGCGCCAGTGCCAATCTGCCATTGCAAAGTTCCTGATGTCAAAGCGTTCGTTCCCTTATTTTGGATGACAACACCAACCTGAGTTGAAGAACCGCAAACAGAGCCTGGAGATACCTGAAAAACATTTACAATTCCTGCATCCACTGCATCAGGATTCATTTTGAAAGCACTCAAATTGGTTCGAATACTATTTGAAGCAGCCATATATACTCCTGTAAAATAAAATACATCATCGGTGAACGGATCTACCGACATATGATGGTAGTCTCCCCATCGCGTGTTTGAGGTTCTTGATGATGCTCCTGCAATGATGGTTGTTTCAGTTACGGTCATTTGTCCGAGAGGGTCACATGGTTTTCTACCCGTGAATTTAAGAGAAGGAAAATCACCTGCTGTTCCACTTGATGTAGAATATGCCATCATGATATTGCCATCTTTGTCCATGTTGATGGCTGGCATCCATCGATTTGTGGTACCGGGTGAATATGTTCCCTCCTGATACAAGGACCATGATCCAAGGCTACCTGAAGGACGGCGTATCTCACACCATCTAACACCTGCGCGGTTAGTCCCTGATACGTCTGTTGCCAGACAGACCAACAGAACTTGGTGACTCTGGAAAACGCGCATTGGGGCTTTGTACATCACAGTTTCTCTCAAGGGATCCAGATCTTGATTTTGCGAGGCGGCAGGCTGCTGAATGCATGAGAAACTAACCAATCCGCAAAGATCTGAATCGATCTCAGCTATCGCAAGGTCCTGAACCTTGGCTACGGTAGCAGTATTGTTAGTCCAGTTGATGGTCATTTCCCAGAATTCGATCCAGTCATTTGTCCCACTATCCGGGCTTCCTGCAGAATGTGATTCATCATCCCTGTGGCGCACAAATAATGGTTTCATACCTGCTGGAGCTGCGTTATCTCCTTCCAAATCAACAGGAGTAATTGACTGAAATCCAAAGCCGTTTAATGAGTAACCGATATCTACTCCGATAAATGGTGATGTAGCACCGGTAATAAGGGAGCTCAAACGCATAGCATAGACAGTGGGAGGACCTCCTTCATTTGTTGTAACAGTTAGTGCATCACTTGTCTCTGAAATTGCCCATTTCGGATAATCAGGGAAGGATGGGCAAGTGAACTGATATGTCCAATAAGCACCTTGGGGATTGCTTGTTTGTGAAACATGGACCAGTAATTTGTTGCCAGAACTGGAAAATTCTGTTAGAAACCATTTTTGTGCGGTTTTGTGATAGAGTATAATTGGGTCACCCAAACCGGAAGGACCACCCAATGATTGCATTGTTAAACCACCGGTACCACCTGCAACAAGAGCACCTGTTGATTTGTTATAGATCTTGTAGGTGCCGCCACCAGCGCCATTGGTCGCCTGGATGTAATACTGATTATCGGCATCACCGGTGGGGTCGGGTGGAGATATTCCCGTACCTGTGCCTTGAACTTGCCACAGAAGCGTCGCAGTTGCAACTTTTTCCATGTTTTCATGCTGCTGCCATAACCAATCAGGGTTATGTTGAATGTTCAAATTAACCTCTTCGAGTAGCTCCTTCCCTTTAAAATTTGGTTTTATAACCGTGTTTTCGGGAACATTTTTATCTATGGATAATGGCACTAGGTGACTTTCGGTAGGTGAGAAGTAACCGTGAAAGGTTGACTCTTGTCCAACTACCGAATAACCTGAACCGACTATCCAAAGAATGGAGAGAAATAATCGTTTCATAATTTAGTTTTAGAGTTTTAGTGATCGAAATTTAACTTAAATAGTTAAAAAATGGAAAATAAACACGTGATAAATGTGAACAACCAATTCTTAGCCATGTTATTTTTGTTGAAATCGCAATCAATAGAAATCAATCGAAATCAATGAAAGTAATTCTGTCTCCTGCCAAATCAATTGATCTTAAAGATATTCCATCTGATATTCCATATTCACTCTTACAATTCGGTAAAGAAAGCGAAACGCTTGTCAAAAAACTGAAAAACAAAAAGGTAAAGGATTTGGAAGTGCTCATGCACATTTCAAAGGATCTTGCCGAATTAAATGCTGAACGATTCAGAAATTGGCATCAACCTTTTGAAATAACGGACAATGTAAAGCAAACGGTATTTGCCTTCAACGGAGAGGCGTACAAGGGATTTGATGCAAGAAGTTTATCTCCAGAACAACTCGCTGTAGCACAGCAAAAGATCAGGATTCTTTCCGGGTTATATGGAATTTTGAAGCCACTTGATCTTATTTATCCCTATCGATTGGAAATGGCAACTGCTATTGAGGTATCGCCAAAGCAGAAAAATCTCTACCAATTCTGGGGAAAGAAACTTGCACAGGCATTAAACGAAGAGATGACCGATGGTGAAGTGCTTATCAACGTTGCATCGAATGAATATTTCAAAGCGATCGATAAGAAAGTCTTTAATTTTCCTGTGATCACTCCTGTTTTTAAAGAATTCAAGAACGGTGAGTTTAGAGTGATCATGATGTTCGCAAAGCATGCTCGAGGAGCTATGGCACGCTTTATTGTTGAGAATGGAATCAATGATCCTGAACAAATCAAATTGTTTAATTCAAATGGATATTCATTTGATGTGAATCAATCCAATGAAAATGAGTGGGTTTTTGTACGTTGATGCGCTGTTATAATTCTGTCTCACTTGACTTTGCAAGGACATCCCAGGTATGATCTGCCAGTAGACGTACAGTAGCTATCCACTCGAAAGAATTCCTTGAACGACCCCATTGGTCAGGAGCAATAAGCGAAAGAAGATAATTATTGTCTTCTTTTCGATACAGGTGATATACATGATTTATCAAGGGCTCAAACCGCATTTCTGCCAAGTAAATAAACTCTGAGATGTTTTTGCGGTCCTGTAGTTTTTTAGCTTGTTCAGCTAATAACTGCATTTGCTCATAGATCTGATTAAGTTGCATGTCGGTTTGATGCTCCATTGCACTCAGCGCGCGACCTTTTATTTTTCCTTGGTCTTCAGGTCGAATAATTGCACTTCCTGCATGATGCGGATATTCCAGAGAATGTGGATTATCTGTGATCTTATCCGGGTCGATGGGATTAATGAATTCTTCGCTCATGATTACTTTGTCTAGTAACCATTAAATTTAGGAAAAGTTCAGATAGATAGCAGGAATTTCGAAATCTCACTAATCGTTTCTGATGGTTTCTCTAAATGTGGGTGATGGCCGCAAAATGGGATTAACAAGGTTGTAACGTTGCAATCAGTAGAGTTCCGGATCAGATCCAGTTGTTTTACAGTACCATACTGGTCATCTTTTCCCTGTATTGCAAGTATGGATTTGTCTATCCCGTGAATGTCCTTGGTAATGTTCCAGCTTTCGAATTCTGGCGACAACCAGGTATCTGCCCAAGCATAGAAAAGCACTTCTGTTTTATCTCCATGGTACTTTTTAAGGCCATTTAGTTTTCCGGACTTAAAAGCGTCAATGGCAGGAATGATGCCTTCTTTGGTTTCTGTCTCGTTGATGACATGCGCGGCCATCGTAATAATTGAGTGAACTCTTTTAGAATGTTTTGCGGCATAGAGTAGGGAGATAGTTCCGCCATCTGAGTGACCAACCAAAATTAGTCTCTTGTCTAACGGAAATACACGCTCAATGAGCATAGGAAGCTCTATCAGGGCATATTCATGCAAGTAGTGCCGATCCCTTTTCTTTGTCAGTTTACTCGAATTACCGTGTCCATGTCTCTCGTAAACAAAACCGTCTAGCCCCAACTCATTACAGAGCTGTTCAGGAAAACTTCTCCACTAGCTGATTGAACCCAGTGCCTCATGCAGAAAGATCAAAACGAGATCTTCCCTTAACTGTTTCGTTGGATGAACTGTTATAAAGGATAATGATCGATCTTCAAAGTGTAGGATGTCCATGCATTAAAAAAGGGATCCCAAAAGATCCCTTTCATTCTATTAATTTTCACCGACTATTTTTTCACCCGCTCGACGTATACTCCTGTGCGTGTGTCTACCTTGATCACTTCTCCGTTATCAATGAAAAGTGGTACTTTTACTTCTGCTCCAGTAGCAATGGTAGCTGGTTTCATAGAGTTGGTCGCAGTATCACCCTTTACTCCAGGTTCGGTGTATGTAACTTCAGAGATAATGTACATTGGCAATTCTACAACCAACGGTGTTTCCTCTTCAGCATGAAAAAGGATATTGCAGATCATTCCTTCCTCCAAAAACAATGGCTTCTCGATCATTTTTCCCGGGATATTGACTTGTTCAAATGTCTCATTATTCATGAAAACGTAATCAGATCCCTCCTGATATAGGTACTGATATTCACGATTCTCAATCCGAACAGTTTCGATCTTGTGCCCCGCAGAAAATGTGTTGTCAAGAACTTTTCCTGTTTCAATCTGACGCATTTTCGTTCGGACGAATGCCGGTCCTTTACCGGGTTTTACGTGCTGGAATTCGATAATCTGAAATAGTTTGTCATTGAACTTAATGCACAAACCATTTTTAATATCTGCTGTAGTTGCCATGTTAACTTATTTTTCGCTGCAAATATAGAACAATTTCTAACGAACGAAAGTCACTCGGTAAAAGTATCCAAGAGAAAAGAAATACTGGGTTCAAAAACAGCTGTAAATTCGTTTAAGGGATCAATTCGAAACGCTGTTTGAATGACGGTAGCTGATGCTTCGGAACGAAGAAAAAATCACCTTCTTCATCTTGTTTTCCACTCTCCTGAATGAATTTGAAATCTTTAATACCAAACTGCGTGTAACCCAAATCGGTAAAAAGTTCTAATATTTCGGACAGATTTTTTTCAGCGATCTCTAATTGGACATATGGCTGGTGCTTTTGAAGTATTGGTGTCAATTCTCTGAAAACGGTTAGTTCATATCCTTCGATATCACACTTAATATAATCGATGTGGTTAAGATCTTTTAATAATTCGCTTCCTTTTACGATTTTAACCTCCTGTGTTCGGTGCTTTTTCTTTTCTTCTTCAGTTTCTGCAATGTGTGGAAGTCCTGTGCGGATCATTCCATTTGTTTCAGGGAGCACCATCGTTATCATTCCTTCCTCAGTACCCAAGGCAACGTTATATACTCTTGCATGTGGGAACTTCTTCATGAACCGCTGTAGTGTTTCAAAAAAGACCGGGACAGGTTCAATAGAGATAACCTTGCCTTGTTTTGCCAGACGGGCGAAATTCTTCGAAAAATACCCAAGATTGGCACCAATGTCAATCACAGTATAATCAGGTTGGATGAGTTCTTTTATCTTGTAGTGATATTTGAACCGGATGTCCCCTTTAAGAAATCCCAGATCATATAACAGATAAAAACTCCTGTGAAGTGCACGAAGGTACATACGTTGACTTAGGATCTTAAATAGGATTTTCTTAAGGAAGTTCATTTGTTCAACCGAATACTGAGGCGAAAGTACTATTTTTTTGGAAGAGGGGGAGGAGCCTTTGCAATACGAGGTCATAAATTCACTATTTTTGTTGTAGAGGTACTTCCACTGTGTTGGTATTGTGACCTTATTCGCATTGCGCGGAGCCCATGCAGTTTACTCTTGAAGCTTACCTATTTGACCATCAGGAAAGTCTCAGACAGGCAATGGCGGGCTGCATTCCGATCCGTCGGAAAGAGATAATATCAAACAGCAGATTACAGCGAATGTCGGCAATCCTAAACGTGTTTTCTGAAGCTTCAGAAAACCCCGCTGCATGGGTTTTTTTTCTATCCTAGGAGGTGGTGTTTTTCTTCTATTCTGACACGAACGAAATAGTTTAAGCCTATCAAGAAAAGAAACGAGATTGATTTTGTATTGTTCTGATACGTAAATCTTCTGTCTTGAGCCATCGCTATATTCTAGAAATAAGCGGAGTGTTTGAACTAAATTCGGTTTTTCTTGCCAAAAGATCATATATAGTGACGATTTCCGGTTTTGGTCTTGGAAAATGCTCTATGGAAAGTATATTGTTTGCGTCACTTCATGTTGCGTTTGAGTTTATTCGAATCCTGATTGAATTTTTATGTTCACTAATGATACTTACAGTATTCGTCAAATGTTGAAAATTGTGCGTTGAATGCTTCGGCTGATTGAATTTCAGCTTATCACGTAATAAACATCCGAGGTCTTTTTCGTTGAAAATCGGATTCAAAAAAAATAGCCATTAATCAAAAAAGATCACAGCACGCCAAGGCTATCAAGCTCCTCTACTGAGATCGTTGGTGGGAATAAATGATCTTTTATCTTTTTAAGGGCAAGTTCACCTGTTTTTAATGCATCTGCTTCCGATGAAAAATACCGAATTCCTTGAATGGCCGGAATTTGTTGCTGTTCGATCATCAATTGACCGTCTTTCAGTATCTGATAACCAAACCCATTACCGGGTAACTCCGTTGATATGAGCTCATAAACCGGTTCTGTAGGATGTTGATTTATCTTTTCTTCTGATTCCAGATGCACGCTTTTCGTTCGATTTTCTGAACAACCCGATATTAAGAGCAGAAGGATGAAGGTTGCTTTCTTCATTGTATTTTGATCAGTTTTCCGCTTGCAGAAAGGTTTCTCTTTTCATCAATCAATTCGTAAAAATAATTTCCTGAATTCAAACCTGAAAGATCGAGTTCTAATGTTTTCGAACTCAATAACGTTTTTGAGAATGAAGAGATCAATTGTCCAGCAGAATTATACAAGCGAACCTCCATTTCTTCTATTCCGTTCTGCCATAGAGAAACAGTCGTTTTATTGATTACCGGATTAGGGTATGCTCGTGATTCCAGCTTTATGGACTGCTCATCAATTCCTGCAATACAGTAATAGGCATAGAAGTCGTCCAGAAATTCGCCATTATAGCCTGTACCCAGGAAGGCAATTCCTTCCAGTTGAAACGCGATTGCATTTTTTCTTCCCGGACCGAGAAGGTCGGTTCTTTGTATCCAGGAATTGGAAAAATAATTGTATTCCCAGACATCATTTCTGTAGGTGTTTGTTGCGTCTTCTCCGGTAGCGATGTATCCGGAAGGGAAGAATCCCCAGCCAACTGCTCCTGCACGCGGCGCAGAGGGGAGATTGGTTTTTTGAATCCAGGAATCAGTGGTTGGCTCGTACATCCAGAAGTCGTTTTTTAGAACACCATCGTCACCTGTACCAACGTAACCTTGTTCGCCTGACGTGAACCCAACCGCTTGTCGACGAGCTGTTCCTCCAAAGTCATTCAACTGAATCCAGCTATTTGTTAGTGGGTCGTATTTATAGAAATCCTTCTTGAGTCCCGAAGCATCCTGCCCTGTGCCAACGTAACCGAAATTGCCGATTGAAAATGCAACTGCTTGCCTTCTGTCGGAACCCATGAAATCAGCTTTTTGCGACCAGGCTCCTGTTTCGCCATCAAACTCCCACAAATCACCAAAATAGGGGTTTGTTTCGCCTTGACCAAGACATAAATAGCCTTTGTTTCC
>Ga0315902_10003463_pt1 | contig 23559 bp, 14 predicted proteins | sample LakEriMetagenome_9_FD_203523 | JGI IMG/M metagenome (GOLD analysis project Ga0315902, IMG submission 203523) | Freshwater fungal communities from buoy surface, Lake Erie, Ohio, United States - Buoy 12 MA117 | ecosystem: Environmental > Aquatic > Freshwater > Lake > Lake biofilm | place: USA... | reverse complement strand
ATCTCCAGGTCCGCCTCTTTGCGCAGTTGCTGCACCTGGCGGACGAAGTCCCGCGCCATTCCCTCCCGCACCAGGGGTGGGGTCAGCACGGTCGACATCGCGATCTGCACACCCTGGGTGTCCCCCGCCACCCAGTCTGCGGCCTGCTCGGTTCCAATCAACACATCGTCGGGAGCCAGCACATAGTCCACCCCGCCGAGCGACAACGTCACCGTCTCGCCCCGCCGCAGCGGAGCCAGCACCGTGCCGGGAGTCTTCGGCAAGGCCTGCCCAATCGCCGCCAACCCCTTGCCGTACCTGGGACCGAGCGTCTTCAGGTTCGGCTTGTAGGTGTACCGCACGAGGTCGTCGAGCTGCTCGCAGGGAGTGATCTGCTTGACGTTCAACTCTTCCTGGATCACCTCGGCCAGCGAGGCGAGCGGAGCCCGGTCGGCCGGGTTCTGGCAGGCGAACCGCAACTCGGGCAACGGCTGCCGCACCCGCTGACCCGCCTGCTCGCGCAGCGCGTGCCCCAGGTTCACCACCCGCTGCGCCAACGCCATCCGCTGGCTGAGGGCCGGGTCGGCCAAACCGGCGTCCGCTTCCGGATACGGACAGAGATGCACACTCTCGGGGAGATCGGCCGAGCCCCCCGACCGGCACAGGTTCTGGTACATCCGCTCGCAGACGAACGGGGTGATCGGCGCCAACAGCCGGGTCAGCGTCGTCAGCACCGTGTACAGCGTCTGGTACGCGGCAAGCTTGTCGCGGTCATCGCCGGCCCGCGAGCGCCAGAACCGCCGGCGGTTGCGCCGCACGTACCAGCTCGACAAATCATCGATGAACCCCGCCGCCTCCCGCAGAAAGCCGGGGGCGTTGTAGTTCTCCATCTCCCGCCGCGCCGTCGTGATCAACGCCTGCAGGTTCGACAACACCCAGCGATCAATCTCGGGGCGCTCCTGCACCGGCACCGCCGCCGCCTGCGGGTCAAATCCGTCGAGCCGGGCGTAGTTCACGAAGAACGCATAGGTGTTCCAGAGGGGAATCAGCACCTGCCGGCGGACATCGTCGGCCGGGGTGCTGGTCACCAGGCAGGTTGGCATCCCCTCGGCGGTCTGGCTGATGGGGCCATCCATGGTCGGCAGGGTCACCGGCTGGCTCTTGTCGCGCCGGCCAAACCGCAGGTCATGGGCCGGGTTGTGCGACAGGTACAGCCAGCGCAGCGTATCGACCCCCAGCTGCTCGGCCGCCTCTTCAAACCAGATGGCGGTGCCGTCCGACTTGTGCATCGGCTTGCCATCTTCGTTCATGACGAGCCGGTGTCCCAGCAGCGCCCGGAACGGCGGAGTGCCGTCCATCATCGTCGCCATCGACAGCATCGCATAGAACCAGTTGCGGAACTGCCCGGGGAAGCACTCGGTCACCAGGTTGGCCGGGTACCACTCGCGCCACGCCTGCTGGTTGCTGTTGTACTGCATCGTCGAGAAGGGGACGATCCCGGCATCCAGCCAGGGATTGCCCACGTCCGGAATGCGCGTCATCAGGTTTCCGGTCTGCGGATTCCGGATCTTCACCCTGTCGATCCACGGCCGGTGCGGCGTATGCCCGGCGAACTCGTCCCACCCCTCGACTGCCCGCTCCTTCAGCTCGGCCAGCGACCCGATGACCTCAAAGTCACCGGTCACATCGTCCACCCAGATCGGCAGCGCGAGGCCCCAGAACCGCTTTTTCGAGATCATCCAGTCGCGCATGTTGGTGAGCCATTCCAGCTCGCGCGCCAGACCGTCGATGCTCTCCGGCAGCCATTCGATCTGCCGGGCGACGTTCATGATCTCCTCCCGCCAGTCCATGTTGATGAACCACTCATCCACCAGCCGGAAGACGAGCTCTTCCCCGGTCCGCCAGCAGTGCGGGTAGATGTGCGGATACTCCTCCACCGCCACCAGCAGGGACTTCCTGCGCAGTTCCTCAAACACCAGCTCGGCCGTGGTCGGGTCGATCGCCTCCCGGCCGGTGAACATCCCGAATCCGTCGACATACCGGCCATCTTCCCCCAGCGGGGCGATCGCCACGATGCCGAGGTTGCGCCCCAGCACGTGGTCGACATCACCGCAGCCCGGGGCGATGTGCACGATGCCGGTCCCTTCCCCCGCCAGCACCATCGGCTGCCCTTCCGAATCGCGGCCGCCGTCGACCACGGTGTGACAGTCGACTCCGGCCCGCTGGGCGACCCGCTCGTCGAAGGGCACTCCACCCCGCGCCTGCTGGGCGGGGAGTTCATCAAACGGACCGCGGTACTGCCAGCCGACGAGGGCCGATCCCGGCAGCGTTTCGAGCACCTCGTATCCGCCGTTCTCCTTGAAGATCTGGGCGATGGTCTTGAGCTTGGGGACCCCCCGGGGCCAGCTCCACTCGGGGCGGCCGAAGCCCTCCTTGAATTCCTTCGCGAGCCGGGCGAACTCGAGGTTCTCCTTCGCGAAGTAATAGACCGCTCCATCCCGCTTCGCCTTCAGCTTCACATATTCGAGCTGCGGGTTGACCGCGGCGGCGACGTTGCTGGTGAGGGTCCAGGGGGTGGTCGTCCAGACCAGCAGGTACTCGTTGTCGCGTCCCACCAGGGGCAGCCGCAAAAAGACCGACTTGTGGACGGTCAGCCTGCGTCCCTCGGCCACTTCCATCTGGCTGTAGGCGCTCCCTCCGCGTCCCGACCAGGGCATCACGTCGTGCCCGCGGTAGAGCTTCCCCCGTTGATGGCACTTCTTGAGGAAGGTCCAGATGGTCTCGTTGTTCTCGGTTGAGAAGGTGAAGTAGCTCCCGCCCCAGTCGGGGTTGCCCAGCCGTGAGACGAGTGCCTCGGCCTCGCCCGAGACCTCTTCACCCCGGGGGGTGCGGATGGTGACGGGGGTTGCCTGGCCGATGCCATTCGCCAGCCGGCGGAGGTTGGCCGGGTCGTCCCAGTCCATCCAGTAGCCAAGGCGGATCGACTGCTCGGTCTGGCGGGCGGCGAAGTTGAGCACGCGCTGCTTGCACGCCTGGCTGAAGCGGTCGATGCCGAATTCGCCGATGGAGTTCTTGGTCCCGAGGCTCAGCTGCTTTTCGACCTCGACCTCGACCCACAGTCCCTGGCAGTCAAAGCCGTTCTGGTAGCGCTGGTCGTGCCCGGTCATCGCGAAGTAGCGCTGGTAGGCATCCTTGTAGGTGCGGCCCCAGGCGTGGTGGACCCCCATCGGGTTGTTGGCCGTGATCGGTCCATCCAGGAAGCTCCACTTCTTGCGGCCGCGATTCTGCTCGCGCAGCCGGTGGAAGATCTGGCGGTCGCGCCAGAAACGAAGCATGTCGTGTTCGCCGCGGATGAATTCGGCGTCGGTGGAGACTTTGTCGAACATGGTGTCCGGAAGCAGGCAGCAGGAAACCCCGGCCCGCCCGGGACATTGTCCCGCGGCCACCGGCAATCGAGCCCCAGAGGATAGCGATTTCAGACCTCATGGGCGATGGACGGAGTGGTCGCCCCGGGGCGAACCGCAGTCGAGTGGGCTCGGGGCCGGCAGGATCTTTGGCAGCGGGGGATGGGCGATCCCAGGAAACGGAGGTCGCCCCTTGGTGCCGTGGCTCCCAATGCCGCCACCGACCCCGGTGTGGAGATTGACCCAACTCGAGCCAAATGAGATTGCCGGGGAGGTGGAAAACAGGCACAATTGATGACAAGTCACTGGAGCGGTTCAGAAACACCCCGCTGTCTGATTTGCTGCGGGCGCACTCCGAGACGGGTTTGACGTGATTGCGGTCGCAGGAGACAGAACGGCTGGAACGGTTGTGGGACTCTTGGCCATCATCCGTGCCAAGCCATGCCCAGGTGCGACTCGCCGACGTTCACTGGCAGACAGCACGCCATTCTCCATGGGTGAGTTGACTCGTTGAACATTCTCTGGGAACTGCGAAGATGGTAGAGGTCAAATACGCTGGCAACGCCCTGTGGGAAAGGATTGAGCGGGCTGTGGAAAAAGTGAAGGATCGTCTGCGACGAGTGACCCGGGCTCTCAATGCCGCGCAGATTCCCTATGCAGTGATCGGCGGCAATGCCGTTCAACACTGGGTTGCCCAAGTCGACGAGTCGGTTGTCCGTAATACCCGTGATGTTGACATCATTCTCAATGAACCGGATCTTTCTCGGGCCATCCTGGCGCTGGAGCCCGAGGGATTCATTTTTCGAAGAGCGTCCGGAATCGCCATGTTCATGGACGGACCGGATGCCAAGGCCCGCGACGCGGTCCATGTGGTTTTCGCGGGGAAGAAGGTCCGGGAGGACTATCCCGAGACTGTCCCGGCAATTGATGAGTTCGAGTTGATCGAAGAGGCCCGGACGTTGCCATTGGAACGTCTGGTCGAGATGAAACTGACCTCATTTCGTGACAAAGATCGCGTGCATTTGCGCGACATGATTGCGGTCGGACTGATCGGTGAAAAATGGCTGCCGCAACTCAGCCCACCGTTGCGGTCACGATTGGAGGAGTTGCTGAACGACCCCGACGGTTGAGCCCCAGGAATCTGCAAACGGGGACGCAGCTCGTTTCCCGGATTCCCGCAGGGCGAATCGGGCTGCGTCCCCGTTTCGGATTCGCCGCCGATTGTGACACGTAACTGATTAGTTCCCGAACCACCCGTGGTGTGGTTGGGCAACTCCGGACGCTGGATATCGGAGCCAAGGATGGTATGAATAGGTGAATGGGGTGTGGACCGGTCATGGTGACGGTCATCCCCGGACTCGGAACGGATTCCGATGGGATTCATCTTCTTCCCCAGACTGGAACACAGCTGCGCGAATGTCAGGCATTGCCCGCATCTCGGCGGAGCCAGTCTGTCTATGGTCGTGTCGGCTGCAAATGCGAACTCGCAACACATCGAGATGCTGTATGGCCAATTGGCTGCGGAACGGGAAGCTGTGCACCGGCTCGTCGAACAAAACTCGCAGCTCCAACAGCAGCTCGAGCAGGCCCGGCGGGAACTGAGGGCCGAGCGCCAGCGTCGATTCACCAAAGACCGGCCCGCCGTTGTCGAACAGCCGGTGGTGGTTCCCCTGCGGAAGCGTCGCAAGAAGCGCGGGGCTCCCGTCGGACATCCCGGCAGGTACCGTCCTCAACCGACCGTCTGGAATCGGGTGATCGAAGTGGCCGCGCCGAACGTGTGCCCACATTGTGGCGGTGCCGTGCGGGAGCACCCTCACCGACCTCCCGACGACCATCTTCAGGAGGACGTGGTGGATGGACGGCGACAGGTCATTCTCTATCGGCACGCGGCAGCGCGCTGCCGGCACTGCCGTCTTTGGGTGAGGCAGGCGGGGGAAGGGGAGTTGCTGGGCAAGCGGATCGGCCCCCATGCGCGGGCGATGGCGGCCTTTCTGCACAATGAAATCGGTGTCAGTGCCCGCAAGGTGCCGCGGGCGATCGACGGTTTGACGGGCCTGGGATTCACGTCGGCGACATTCCTTGAATTCGAAGCCGATCTGGCCCGCCAAGCCAAGCCGGTGGTGCAGGATATCCTGGCGAAGATCAGCAGCACCGAGAACACCGTACATGCCGATGAAACCTACTGGTCACTCGACGGAAAACGGGCGTTTTTCTGGATTCACGCGACCGGCCGATATGTGCACTTTCACTGTAGTCGGTCACGGGCCGGAAAGGTCTCGCGGCGAATTCTGGGGGACCACTTCGCGGGCATCCTGGTGACCGACTGCTACGCCGGCTATGACGCCCAGCCGGCACGGGCCAAACAGAAGTGCCTGGCACATCTGACGCGCACCGCCCGAGACTGGCAACAGGTCGTGCCCGAGAAGTCGTTGGCCTGGGCGTATTTCGAAAAGGTCAAATCCTGGGTCACGCGTGCCTGCCGATTCCACCGGAGGCGAAACACGCTGGATGATCTCCGGATCCGTGCCGAAACCGGTTGGTTACGGAAGGAATTGCAGCGATTGCTGGAGACTGAGACTCACGATCATGACCGGACCCGCCGACTGCAAAAGCGGCTGGGGCGCTACGCCACGGAATGGCTGACATTCCTCGATCGTCCCGAAACTCCGCCGACAAACAACCACGCCGAGATGCTATTGCGATCCTTGGTGATCCTTCGCAAAATCACCTTCGGCAATCGCAGTGAAGCGGGAGCCAGGCGAACGGCGCGACTCATGACCGTGATGACAACCGCCAAACGCCACCGACACCGCGCCTTGGACATCTATTATCGAATGGCCGTCGATCCGCCAGACCGAGTGCTGCGGCACCTCTACAGCGGTCCGTAATCGGCGATCCTTCGACGGAGAAGATCGTGGATGACTCTCCTGCCGGTGTCGGCCGGGCACGGTGTGGTCGCCGACGTGTGCGATCCGGAATCCAGGATCGCGATGGCGATTCCAATTGAACCCAGGCAAAAAACCGATCCCGTCCGATCGGAGCCGTTCGCACCTGCGCATTCCAACAGAATTGCCAACCCGGAGATCATCCGGGAAGAGTTGAGATCGATTGCCCCCCCCAGCCTTTGCTGTCTGGATGCTGTCATCGCAGACAAGACAGGAACCGAGGCCACCACGGTAAGTCCAAGTGCCGGGTTGCCGAAATCGCGGTTTAAAAACTAATCAGTTACAAATGTCCCCCTCGCACAAACGGGGACGCAGCTCGTTTCCCGTGTGATCGACAAGACGAATCGAGGTCCGTCCCCGTTTTGCATTTGCCATTGGTTACGTCCAGCTTCGCTGACCTTGCGGAAACACAGCTCGATCGGCCTGCCGCATCTGACGGGATACGGTGCATTCGCGACACGTGCAGACCTGGAGGTCCGCACCACCTCTGTGACACGACTCTGACAAACGGGGACGCAGCTCGTTTCCCGGGTTCGGGGCCGGGTCAATTCGGCGGCTTGACCTCCAGCGAGGCGAGTTCCTGATTGGTGAGTTGCCGCAGCAGATCGACTTCTCGACGAAAACACTCGGTCAATTCGTCACGAAGGCCAGGTGCAATCTCCACCTCAGGAATCGGGCCAAGAAATGGCCATGTCAGTCCGGTCTGGACCTGGTGATACCACCAGGGGGACAGATGCTTTCTCAGGAATTGAAGCGGTGGGGAGACCAACAGTCGCCTCCCCCAGGCATTGGGAATCCGCTTCTCATTTCCCACATGCAGCCTGCGGTCGAAGAGGGGAGAATCAAAGTCGGGATTGGCCCCCAGAAAGTGGAACACGGTATGCAGAACGGCACGGGTATCCCTCTGCAACCGATCGGACTCAATCACCAGGATCTGTTCGGCCGGGAAGTGGCGAAGGAGATTCGCCAACTGAGTTCCATAGCAGGTCGCATCGCGAAGGTGGGGACTCCGGACGAGGTATTCGGCAAACGGCAGGTTGGTTCGCCCGGTGCGATAATTCATCAGATAATGCGATTGAATGCGTGCCCACGGTTCTCGCACGATATAAACGAGGCGGGCGAGAGGAATGGTCTCGCGCATTCGCTCCGCGACCAGGGGGCGCGAAGGCCAGTGGGTATAAGAGGGGGTACTCTCCCCACAAAGCGGTTTCGCGCTCACAAAGAGACTCTTGTACCAGTCGAGTCCGCGGTGCCGGTTGCTGAATTGGATTCCATCCACAAAAAATCCAGGCTCCTTGGGGGACGCCATGTGGATTTCCGGATGCAGTGACAGATAATAATCAAGGCTGGTGGTGCCCGCCTTGGTCGCACCGACGACGATAAAATCCGGAAAGCGGCCTGCCAGAATTCCGGATTTGCGGGTCAACATCTGACATCGATTCCTGGAAGAAACCCTGGTGCGTGATATCTCCAACCTGGAGAAAAACCTGGTGCCCGTGGCGGCGACGGGGACTCGCGGCGATCCGTCAGGGGAGTCGTTTGGGAGGTCTCAGGTCACTCCAGCTTGTCTCGTCGCGGCTGGACCCAATATCCTCCGCGGACTCCCAGAGTCAGGCCTGGATGGGGAATCACAGGTTCGGTACCCGAGCGGTCGAAGGTGAATTCGCGGGCGATGGTCACCAGGACCACCAGGGTTTCCAGGCGGGCCAGCTTGTCGCCAATGCACCGATGTGGACCGGCTCCGAAGGGAAAGTACACCCGCCCGACGAGACGCTGTGCCTCAGGATTGTGGAAACGGGTGGGATCGAACCGCTCGGGATCGGGGAAAAACCCCGGGTGGCGGTGCATCAGGTACTGGCAAAGCAGCAGATTCTGTCCCGCACGGACATGGGTACCACTCGGAAGACAATCCGCCTGCAATGGAACACGGGCAAAGAGCCAGGTGGGAGGATAGAGACGCAGCGATTCGTCCAGCAGACCATGAGTCAGTGGTGCGGTTTCTGGAGGCGAGCCGAGCCAGCCGGTTATGGGACCCAGTCGAAGCAGTTCGGTTCGCCACGACCTGGCGAAATCCGGGTGCTGTTCCAGCAGGACCCAGCACCAGGTGAGCCATTCGGTGATGGTCTCGTGCCCGGTGCTCATCAGCGACAAGACCTCATCGCAGATGTCGGCTTCTGACAGTTGTTGGCCATCGCCGACAGAGATCTGCGTCATCCCTCTCAGAAGATCTCCGGAAGGCCGACCCGCGGACAGGTCCTGCAATCCCTGTCTTACATGCTGTGCGAACAGCGCCTGCGCTTCCCGATCGAGGCGGCGTCGACGCGTGGGCCAACTCTCGCAACGAGGCAACGGAGAGAAGTAGACCTGCTCGGTGTACTCACGTCGCCGGCGAATCGCCTGTTCCAGCGTCACAATCTGATTCTCGGTCAAGGGACCGAACAGGGCTGTCAGCAGTATTCTTTGGCTGAGACGACCCATATCCCGTGAAAGGTCACGTGGCTCTCCGTTGCTCCAATTCTCCAGCAGTGGCCGGCACTGTTCTTCGATCAGATGGACCAGTGACTCCACCGCCCGCTGGCTATACAGCGGTTGCAGGGAACGGCGTCGTTCGTGATGACTCGTCCCCTGGCGTCCCAGCAGACCACCCCCCACCCGCTGCCGAACACGTTCGTCGGTCAGCTTTCGGGATTTCGAGTAATTCGCTGCATTCCCGACAAGTACGTGAAACACGTCTTCCGGATCGGTGAGCAGCAACTGACGGCCTGTCAGTCCAATCGGCAGAGGAGTGCCATATTCGAAGTGGCGCGAGGTGAACCGCCCCAGGCGGGGAACCAGGAACCAGGGGATCTCTCCCATGCAGCGGTTCATCGGAGGCTTCATGGTACGGTCCCCTGGGCAGTCAACTTCGGGTACTGCTGAATCACCTCGGCATACAGTTTGAGAAACTGGGTCACGCAAGACTCCAATCGAAACAACTTCCGGGCGCGCAACCGCCCGGCCTGCCCGAGCTGCTCGGCCCGGTCTCGGTCGGTCACCAGGGGAAGAATCGCCTGCGCCAGCTGTTCCGGAGACTGAGGCTCCACCAGTGTGCCCGTTTCTCCGTCAACGACGATTTCAGGCAGGCCCCCCCGCTGGGTGGCGACGACTGCTGTCCCCCGCATCTGCGCTTCGGCTGCAACCAATCCGAAGCTCTCGTTGCAGATCGAAGGGACGACCTGCACCCATGCCGAGCCGAGGCGGCGCTCGACCTCGGGCCTGGGAATCGAGCCGGTGAAGTCCACCACGTGGGACACCTCCAAGTCACGGCACAGGGTTTCGAGAGGTCGCCGAAGGGGACCGTCGCCCACCACCAGGAGACGAATTCCTGGAATGGTCCGTTGCAACAACGCCAGCGCCCGAATGGCCACGTCGGCCCCCTTCTCGGGAATGAGCCGTCCGGCAAACGCAAGACTCGGGGGATCGCACAATGGAGGACGCGGGTCGACATCGGGAACACCGTTCCAGATGACCTCAGCCTTCGACCAGCCCGCCTTCTCAAGTTGACTGGCCAGATAATGACTGTTCGCGACAACTCTGACAAACACCCCGCGCCATTGCCAGAGGAGCCTGTTCTGCAGGGCGAGAAAAGGCCAGGCCATGGTTGAGACACATCCGTTCCTCCAGCAGGCGACACCCGCCGGGTCCTGGCAGGGCGACAGATCGGGCAGCGTCTTCATCCCGGTGGGGCACAAGACCTCGTGCCAAGTGGCGTGATAGATCGCGGGAAACCCACGCAACAGTGGGAGGATCAGGGGCGACAGTTGCGTGGTCATCATCCGCACATGGACCACATCCGGGCGAAATTGCCGCAGTAGGCGTCGCAGTGTCTGGTAGGCCGAGGGATTGGCCAAACGCAGCACCTGCCGCAAGGGAGAGACAGTGCCGAAACAGGTGGCGTCAGCCGCAATGGGCAGAGGACCATACAGGGCCCGACTGGAAAACAGCAGCGCCTCGTGTCCCCTGTCCCGCAGGGCATCGCGCAGTGACAACGACATGATTTCCGCTCCTCCCGAAAGAGTTGAGGAGTCGTTGATCAGCAGGATACGAATGGCAGGGGCCTCCGAGATCGGGCGAGAAACTCTTCAGGCGTCACGGCCCATCCGCCTGCGCCGCAACCAGGCCCCCAGGCGTTCCAGCACATTGGCTTTCCACAGGCGGTTGCGAAGTTCGTAGGATGAAGCATGGCTCGACAGCAGCGATTCCGGCAGGCGGGTGTTCTGGCTGATTTCGAGGGCTTCCTGGAAATCGTTGGCAAGCGCCTCCAGTCCCAGACGTCGGGCGAGGGCGACAAATTCCTGCCCGTAGTGTGGGTCCCCCGAGCGAAATCGGCCTTTGGGGACAAAGGCTTCGGCGGCATCGAGATGATCTTCAAGTTCGTCCGCCAGCCGCATGATCAGCAATTGTCGGGTCCGGGCATCAGGGATATGAGCCGGGTTGGCCCAGTGGCTGGCTTCCGCCGCCCCGAATCGGAACTGGCTGTAGTCGCGGATCAGACCTTCCACATCATCACCCAGTGCATCCCGCAGCAGTTGTCGGTCGGATGCGCGGGGGCCCCGTCGGGTACTGTCGGCAAAGACGTGCAGGAAGCACACCGCGTGGAGCATCGAGGCCAATATCGGGGAGAGGTCCGAGGTCTCGTGCATTACGATGCTGGCGGTGCGAACGAGATGACAGATGAAGGGAACCATCTGCTTGCGGTACAGCCCGTCGGTCAGCCGCAATGCGAGATCATACCCCGTCCGCAGTCGCGACAGGTCCGACTCGGGAAATCCCCGCCGGACTGCCTGGCGGATCAACTGCTGATAGGTGATGGCGTAGTCTCGCATGCTGCCTCAGTGAGTCACTGGTCTGGTGAATCCCCCCCCGGGAGTTCTTTACCAACCATGTTTGTTTTTGAAATAGTTGGGCCACAGCAATGTGATCAATGCCGAGAAAAACTCAACCATTCGGATCAGCGGAGCGACCGCCAGGAACCACGGGATCTGCCACCACGCAATGTCGAGATCGGCCCGATTGGTGAAGACTGTTCGCACATCGAACAACAGCCGCCTCACGAACACCCGGAACAATCCCAGGACAGTCTGCTGCTTCAGGACCCGGGTTTCATCGATCACCGAGTCAGCATCGATGCGGGCCAGATTGATGGCGTCAAAGCCAGCCTTGACCCGCATCTGCAGTTCTTCACCCACACCATACATGTTGTGGATGGCCAGCATCCCGGGTTCGTACTCGACACGGAACCCAAGAGACTTTAACTGGTTTCCCAGGAGATGACCCGCACCACCACGGCGGATCCGCGGATCGAAATTGTGTTCTCGGAGCACGCTCGCACGAAACGCCGCGTTGTTGGGCAGGAACCCTGTCGCCTGTCCATCCCGCTGTCGCTGGATGTATCCGAAATTGAAGAAGCTGAATGTCGCTCCATAACGTGCGCCGCTCGGGTAGCGGGTCTTGCCGGCGACAGCATCAGCCCCTCCCTGGATTCGCGCAACGGCCCGCTCCACCCAGGTCGGGCAGGGATCACAGTCGCTGTCGAGCAGGGCGATGATGTCGCCAGTCGTCGCGTAAGTTCCCTCGCGTTTCATCGAGAAGTAGTTCGAGTCGCGCACCACGAGGGTTCGGACTGCAGGGAAATCCCGTTGTATGCGATCGAGCATCACTGAGTTGCGTTCGTCAATCACGATCACAATTTCGATTCGCTCCCGCGGCCACGTCTGCCGGCCGATTCCTCCCAAAACTCGACCAAGGTCGATGTCAGGTTCGGTCGATTCATTGACCGTTTCGATCACGAACGAGACCAGGGGGGCATTGGACATGGTTCTCTCGGCAACAGCCATCGTCAGTGACTACAGGGGCAGACTGGTTCAGCGCTGACAGGGCGGAACCACGTCAGCTTTCGCACACACCATTGGGGCTGGGCAAATTCGGATTGTGATGCCTCGACGCTCGCGAACTCCCGAATCATTCCGCCCCGCTCCAGCGTCAGCCCAAAGTCTGGTCCCTTGGCGAGTCGCGCCTCGACATAAGAGCAGAGTTCGATCCATGGAAGCAGACGTTTGGAGTCTCGCAGTCGGTTGAGTTCAGCATCAGTCGTGGCCACAATCCGGACGAGATCGGTTCCTTCCGATAGCAGGGCCAGGGGGGTGTGTATCAGGAGGTGATTCGAGGTTGCACCAATGGTCCTCAGGTTGCTGAACATCGAGAAACTCGCCTCAGTCTTGAGTCCCAGATAGGGACCCGCGCCGTTGAGCGCAGTGAACACCGGGAAGATCCAGAGCCAGCCCAGTCTGGGAGCCGATAACGAGCGGTCGGGCGCAGAGCAATATCTCCAAAGAAGCGAGCTCAAAATTCCAATCCCTGCCAACGTGGCCCCCAGCCAAATTCCCTGGAAGAGGCCTGACCAGCCGGCGCGGGAGTCGTGCAATGACTGCTGGACCAGCACGAGCGGGGCCCGCTGCGGCTCCATGGGCAGTCGAAACAGGGCCCATCCGGCCGCGAGGACCACGAGCACTGACAGAGCCTGTCGGAACGACGGTGAACACAGACTGTCGAGGCAACGTGCTCCCCAAGTCCAGCGCTGACGCCATTTCATCCCGGCATCCGCCGCCGCGTCGAAGACCCAGTCAGGTAAAAACAGGCAATACAGGGAGGTCACGATCGCGGAAAAACGGAAGAAACCGATCAGCCCCAGCGGCAGGTGAAAACAGAGTCCCAGTCCAATCCCGGCCAATCGCCAACGGGGACGGGCCAACAGCAGTGGGATCAGCCCTTCGATCACCAGCACCACATAAGGCATGATTCCCGCCAGAGGACGCAGTGCCTCAGGCCAGGGGGTCAGTCGAATCATCCGTTCCCAAAAAATCACCGCGCAACCCTGCTCGGGGTGGAACCAGTCGGTGTTCAGTTTGTGAAATGTCGCGAGGCCGTAGACGATCAACAATTCGGTGCGGAGCAGGGGGGCAAATCGGGCATACCACTCCTGTGACCAGTCCGCTTTGACCTCGGTGGTTGTTGATGACACGCCAATGGCCAGCCTGCGTGCACCCCAGACCGACAGCAGGCAGGCCACCAAAGTCAGATTGGCAACCGTGTTGACCAGGGTGTGGTTGGTCAACCAGGGAAGTCTTCGAACGACCGCCAAGACCTGTAGGAATGCGAGCAGAACCAACCGGAGTGGCTCACCCGGGCGAAGGCAGACGAGACCGGCCGAGGCAAACACCAGAAATTGCAGGGGATTTGCAAACATCTCTCCCCACTTGCCCATTTCGAGGAGAGTCTGCATGCCCCAAGCCAGGGCGAACAGGGTCAGCCGCTGCGAACCGAGTTCGTCAATGGGTTGCGGTCGTGCGATTCGATGCAGAGCAGCCTCCATCAGCATTTTCCCGGCGAAACTCTGCATGATCAGTCATGCGCCAGGTCCGACGACTCGCGCGTGCGATACGGACGATCACCATGGGTATGGTTCGCATCTTGGTTCACAAAGACGTGAGTCAGCAAGGATGACCTCGAGATCAGTGACAGCCCCCCGGGGAAGGGAATCTACCCGAAATCGACACTCAGGCAATCATTTTTGCCGATTTCGTGTGTGCAACTCCCGCGTCACTCTGTCGAGTACGGAAAGCTTGTCACAATCGATCCAAGTGGTCGAGTCGTGGGGGGAATTGTCGTGTACCAAGCACGTGATTCGAACCGTCTGCTCCGGCCGAGCCCGATAAAGTTCTGTGGGGATTTCCTGAAACCAGCTTATGCTCGTCGCCGGTACAACCAAGCCAAATCAATCCAGAGCCCCTGCAGCCCAGTTCCTCCTGCAGTTGGCACCAGAGTTCTTCAGCCTCGGCCAGGGGCTGTTGCAGCGTCTCCAGTTCGGTGTGCAGGCGGAGCGCTTCCTGGGGGTTGCTGGCGCTCAACAACTGCTCGGAGAGCTGCTTTTTCTGCGTGTCGAGCCGGGCGATCGTCTTTTCGATCGTCGAGATCTCGTTGCGAATCTCCCGTTCATTCCGGCGGGGAGCCGAGTTGGCTTGGGCCGGTGGTGGGCCTTCTGCAGGCCACGAACCCGACTTGCCCCGGGCGGCGGCGGCCGCCCGTTCTCCCTCGTCAATCCCGCGGTTGACCGCGTAGAGATAGCTGTCGTACGCCCCGTTGTAGTTCACCACCCGTCCGTCGCGCACCTCGATGACGCAACTCGCCACCCGCTGCATGAAATGCCGGTCGTGGCTGGTGAAAATGACCGTCCCCGCATGGGAGATCAACGCTTCGGCCAGCGCTTCCACAGTGTCGAGGTCGAGGTGGTTCCCCGGTTCGTCGAGAATCAGGAATTTGTCATTCCCCAGCAGGAGCCCCGCGAGGCAGAGCCGGGCCCGCTCACCTCCCGAGAGGACGGAGATCGGCTTTTCGATGCGATCCCCACGGAACAACAGGGCCCCCGCCACAGAGAAACGACAGACAAACGGGGACGCAGCTCGTTTCCATGTGACCGGCAAAATCTTGCATTCCGCTTCACTGGCCTTGCCGAAACACAGCACGATCTGCCAGCGACGCCCGACGGCCACGGTGCAGGGGGACACGTGCAGACCTGGAGGTCCGGGCCCACGTCAGCTTATGAGGCCAAGGCCAGCCTTGAGCGACGGACAAAGGCGTGACCGGGACGTCGACGGAGGTATTTCTCCAACCGGCCGTCCTCACTCAGGCTCGCAGCTCGGATTTGCAGAATTGCCTCTGCTCCCTCCGGTTGCAGCCAGAACATCTCTGTGCCCTTCACACGGTGGTTGATTTGTTTGATCAGCGATTCCATTGGTGAACTTGTGATCGGCAGGCCTTCGCAGCGATAGCGTGCGTAGTCCATGCGGGTCCGATTGTTCGTCAAATATCGTTTGGCGTCTATCAAGGCCTGTCGTGGATCGGCGTCGGACGTGTCTTGCTCGTCGGTCCAACCCCGATTGACCAGTTCCAGCCGCAGGGCCTCAATGACGTCATCGACTCGCCCTTGCCAGATGGCTTCCGCCAAGTCCAGGTACCGATTCCAGCGAGTCGGACCATCCGATTCCCAGGCCTCGGCAGCAGTGTAGACGTACTGAATGGCGTGGATGAAATCGAGGATCGGCGTGAAGGTTGGAAAGTGTGAACGCCAGATGGACCAGTTCCAAGCCAGGCCATCCCCGATGAACACTCGACGGCGCGCCTCATGAAAGTGTCGGCGTTCGGCTTCGCGGGACATCTGCACGCCAAAGTCATCGGAATCTGCCATGCTCGCCACACAGGTGCGCAGAATTCGCTCCGGTCCGGCATAGGCGGGGGTGACGTCACGACTTTCGTCTGTCGAAATTCCGGAAAATGCTTCTTTCTCGGCGATTTTCGCCACATGTGCCACGCGGCGAAAGGTATCTGGCAGCGCAGAGCACGGATCGGTTTTGGCGACCGCAGGCGCACACATGCGCTCGAACGACGCGTTCTTTGTCTCACGCCAGGCCGCTTCATGTACGCCTGGCCTGGAGTGAGCGGCGCGGGTGCGGATCCGTCCGCCATCACACGAAACGACAGCGACCTCAGGAACGACCACCTCCTGTTCCCAGTTGGATGTCTCATTTCGCGCTTGTAACTCCTGACCAACCTGGTGCGCAAGTCGTTCGATCGTCTTGGCCGAGAGACTGTGCCCGATCAGATAGTCCATCATGAGTCGGGCACGCTCGAAGGAACGCACCTCCCCGGCGAGATGGATCACGGCGGCCAGCAAGCGGGGAGTGCACTGACGACTGTCAAACCCCAATGCCTCACGCTGAGGGAAAAAAATCCCGGCGACAGGCCGGGCAATAGGCTTTGGGTTCCATCATTTCGAAAGGGCCATCAATGCCGGTCACGGTCCGTTTCAGGAATTCAACCGGGCAAGTCTGGCCACAGGTCGGACATGAGTGAGTGGCGTGCTCGCCGGCGGCAACTTCATTGGCAAGACGCGACTGAGTAGACCGGCTGAGAAATCGTCCCAGCTTTTGTCCGGCGTCTTCGATTTCACTGAAATGCGGAACCTTTTTCAGCAACCCGCGCCGACGCTGCTGCTCGACTTCGATGCCGGCGATCTCCTGCAAAAGCTGCATCTTCCGACGTTCCAACGCATCATCTTCGGCGTCCATGCCGAGCCTCCGACCAAGAAAAATGAGTACACCAATCCACCCATGCATCCCAAGCTAACACAAATTCGTCGATTTCTCCTATTGACGTTTTTGTGCTGTTACCGAGTGCTGCAAAAGCTGACGTGGGCCCTGGAGGTCCGCACCACGCTGTTTTGCATTGCCCGTTCCCGGTATCCCGGCGATGATCACCGGGATGGTGGCCTGGTCGGGCTGCCGGCCATGTCGCCACCCGGGACTTCGCCTTCCATGATCAACCGCAATGCCCTGCTCATCCACGCCCGGCAGCCGTACCTCGACTGGATCAATGCCAGCGCGGCCGACCAGCCCCCCATTGTCGATCTGAAAGAGGTGAGTCCGACACTGTACCTGGTGCCGGCATTTGACGATGCCGACGAAGAAGCCAGGGTCCTGAAACAGGTCTACCGCGACATCTTCTGTCGCGAGCTGGAGGGGTGGTGCCGCAACGTCACCCGCTGGCCCCCCAAGTTGACCCTGCCCCTGTTTCGCGAATGGTTCGAAATCCAGTCGATCGATCTGGTCGAGGATGTCGGTCACGGGCCCATCGAAAATGATGAAGATCCGGAAGAAAAGCACCGGTTCAGCCCGCAACCACCTCCGCCCCCGCCCCGAACCCCCCCGCCCCACCGTCGCCCCCGGCACTGACCTGTGACCAGTCGCCGATGACCACTGCCCTGTCTTCATGGACTGTTCACGGTCATCCGCAGTCACACCGCGCAGAGGGGAGACCTCTCGCGGCAGCCTGGGCCGTCGCACCCGATCGACGAAGGAGACACGGGTTCCGCCCGGCGATCGACCAACACTCGGGAGCCAGACCTGGCTCGGCACCTCGCCTGTCTTCTTCCGCGAACGCGGACTTCGCAGTTCCCCCCCTTCTGCACCTGGCACACCGTCACACCCCCAGAGTTTGGCTGGCGGGTTCCGATCCGCATCGCTCTCACCTGGGGCCATTGGCTTAGATCAGGTGCCAGGGTTTATTGGCTGAATCACACGATCACTGGAGTTCTGGTTCTCCACGGTCCTGTTCTCTCGTGGCCGTCATTCCACCGGCCCCCATTCTGGCACGCCTCTCCCTGTTCGGGCTAAAATCAAAGGTGGATGGCGGGAAGCCTGTGGGGAGAGTTGTCTCTCTCCAGAGTGCTCGTCGATTGGGCCAGGCAGTGGACCCCGGGACGTGGCAATGGTCGTGAAAATTGGCGAGGGAAGGCACCTGTGAATTCGTCTCCGGGCGGGAACGAGGCTGCTGTTGAGGAACGCCGCCGGCGGATCGCGCTGTGGCTTGCGGAATTCGAACGGCAATTCCGCGAGTGCCTCGCCACCGGACAGAATCTGCCCCGCATCGAGCAGCACCTGACACAAGCCCCGGTCAACGACCGGGCCTCCCTGCTGCGTGAACTGCTGCTGGCCGAGCGCAGCCTGTTGCGGGAGGCGGGCCGCCCCTGGGATCTCGACAACTACCGGCGACGCTTTCCTCACGATGCAGCCGTCGTGGACGAACTGACCGGGACCGAGGTCTGCGCGGCCCCCCAATCCACGATTCCCGACGAAGGTTTGCCGCCGCGCGGGGAGAAGTTGCCTGGCACGTCGATCGAACACCGGACCGCCCCCCCCACAATTCCCTCGTTCCCGACACCGCGTCCGGAAACGCCGGCGAATTCCCTCCCCAGGATGATTGGCCGGTTCGAAGTCGAACGGGAACTGGGTCGCGGTGGGTTCGCCATCGTCTACCTGGCCCGCGACACGCTGCTGGACCGGCGGGTCGCCCTCAAGGTGCCGCGTCCCGACCGGCTTTCTGACGCCACGGCCCGCGAGGTGTTCCTCAATGAGGCCCGGCAGGCCGCCCAGCTCGAGCACCCCACCATCCTGCGGGTCCATGACGTCCAGTTCGAACACGACCAGATCTACATCGCCCTGCAGTACATCGACGGGGTGGACCTCAAAAAGCATGTCGAGCGGACGCCCCCCCCGCCCCGACAGGCAGCCGAGTGGCTGGTCACCATCGCCGATGCCGTCGGGTACGCCCACACCCACAAGCTGATCCACCGCGACCTGAAGCCGGCAAACATCCTCGTCGATCGCCTGGGCCGTCTGTATGTCGCCGACTTCGGTCTCTCGCTCCACCGCAGCCACCGCTGGCGACATGCCGGGCAACGGGCTGGTTCGGCCCCGTACATGTCCCCCGAACAGGTGCGGGGCGAGACCCACAAGATCGATGGCCGCAGTGACCTGTGGAGCCTCGGGGTCATCCTGTATGAACTGCTGACCGGCAGCCGGCCGTTCGGCGACGGCAGCGACCTGGACCAGGACATCCAGGAGCACGAGCCGACGCCCCCCCGCATGCTCAACCCCCGGGTCCCGGCCGAGTTGTCGCGGATCTGCCTGAAACTGCTCGAGAAACGGGCCGCCGACCGTTACGACTCGGCGACCGCGCTGGTCGACGACCTGCGTTTCTGGCTCGACCAGACCGCCCCCGGCGAATCGGTCGGTGCTGGCCACCCACGCCCGCCCCTCCCGGCACCCCCATCGCAGTCTGCTCCGGCCCCGCACCAGGCCGGCCCGGTCCCCCCGGCCGGTGCGACGACCCATCCCGGCTCCACCACATTCGCGACCGCGGGTCCGGGGCCAGGCAGTGCCGTGTTCAGCAGTGAGGGCCCGACCTCGGTATCACAGGCGAGCAGCAGCAGTCTGGCCCCGGTCGTTGTGCCCCGGGGCCTGCGCAGCTATGAGGCCGACGACGCCGACTTCTTCCTGCAGCTGTTGCCGGGGGTCCGGGGTCGGGATGGACTGCCGCGCAAGGTGTCGTTCTGGAAGACGCGACTCGAACAGCGCGACCCCGACCAGACCTTTCCCGTGGGGGTGATGTATGGTCCCTCGGGGTGCGGGAAATCGAGCCTCGTGAAGGCAGCCCTGCTCCCCCGGTTGTCGTCCACCGTGTTGCCTCTCTACATCGAGGCAACCCCCCACGACACCGAGGGCCGACTGCTGAAGGCCCTTTCCCGCGCCTGTCCCGATCTCGCCGGCGAAGAGAACCTCGTCGAGTGGATTGCCCAGCTGCGCGAGCGGAAGGGGTGGCGGGGTCGCAAGATCGTGCTGATCATCGACCAGTTCGAACAGTGGCTGCATGAACGGCCGAACCTGGCCCGCACATCGCTGGCCCTCGCCCTGCGGCAGTGTGACGGAGTGGGCGTGCAGGCGCTGCTGCTGGTTCGGGAAGACTTCTGGATGATGGTCACCCGCTTCATGGAGGCACTCGAGGTGCCTCTCGACAGCGGCAACATGGAGTCGGTCGACCTCTTCGATCTCGACCATGCACGCAGGGTCCTGGCGATGTTTGGCAGGGCCCATGGACGACTTCCCGCCGAGCCCGAAAAACCGACCGCCGAGCAGCAGGACTTTCTCACCCGTGCCGTGCGCGAGCTCGCCGACGGGGAGACGGTCGCCTGCGTCCGGCTGGCGGTCTTCGCCGAGATGCTGAAGAACCGTCCGTGGACCCCGGCCAAGCTCGATGAGGTCGCCCAACAGGGAGGGGTGGGAGTCGCCTTCCTCGACGAGACATTCAGTGCCAAGACCGCTCCGCCCGCCCATCGTCTGCACAAGGCGGGGGCACAGCGGGTGCTGCGGGCCCTGTTGCCTGAGGTGGGAAGCGACATCAAGGGGCAGATGCGGTCTTATCAGCAGCTTCTGGAGGCAGCCGACTACCGCCGGCGTCCCGCCGAGTTCGACACCCTCCTGCGGATTCTCGACCGGGAAGCCCGCCTCATCACCCCGACCGAACCGGAACACTCAACCGCCGGCACCGGGGGGACCGCCGAGAACCCCGAACTGCCAGACTCCCGATCAGCCACCGGCCCGGCGGCCGAACCATCGTCACCAGCCCCTGCGGGGCGCTACTATCAACTGACCCACGACTATCTCGTGCCCGCCCTGCGCGAGTGGCTGACCCGCGAACAGCGGGAGACCCCCCGGGGACGGGCCGAACTGCTGCTGGCCGAGCGCACCGCTCTCTGGCAGGCGAAGCCCGAAGACCGGCATCTGCCAACACTCGCCGAATACCTGCAGATTCGCCGACTGACAGCGGCCCGCCAGCGCCGGGAACCGGAACGCCAACTGATGCGACGGGCGACGGTGGTTCATGGCTGGCGCATCGGCTGGGCGCTGGTCGGATGCGCCCTGGTGGTGGGGGCGGGACTCTGGCTCAACAGCTGGATCCGCGACCTGCGCTGGGAGGAACGGGCCCGGGAACTGGTCTACCAGCTCCCCACCACCCGACCGGAACAATGGAAAGAACTGCTGCCCCGCCTGGCGGAACCGGAGCTGCGCAGCCGGGCGGACAGACTGCTCGATGACACGCTGCAATCGGCCCTCGAACGCAACGAGAGTACCGCCCTCACCCGGCTTGCAATGCTGCAGCTGCGGGGTGATCAGACACAGCTCGCAGCGCTGCGGGAAGAGCTGATGGAGGGGCCCATCTCCGAATTCCTGCCGCTGCGCGACCAGCTTCAGCCGCAGGCCGGTCAGCTCACACCCGAACTGTGGACCATCCTGCGCGACGAATCGGCCGACAACAACCGGCGTCTGCGGGGGGCGATGGCCCTCGCAGGATTCCAGTCCGCCTCGGAATTGACCTCCCCGGCCCCGGATCAGCCGTTGCCCGAGAGCTGGACCGCCGGGGATGTGGAGGCTGTCACCTCACTGCTGCTGACAGCCAACCCCGTCTTCCAGCGGGAGATCCGGGAGGCGCTGCGGCCGATCGCGGGTTTGTTGCTGGATCCACTCGAAACTCAATTTGGAGACGACGAGGCTGAACCGGCACAGCAGGTGTCGGCGACGAATGCGATTGTCGAATATGCAAGTCACGACAGTGCCCGGCTGGCCCGGCTGTTGACCGTGGCGACTCCCGAACAGTTCCAGGCGCTCTATCCCCTGTTTGAGAAACAGGCCACCGACGGGCTCAAGGCCGACCTCGCCCGCCAGGTCGCCACCCTGCCCCCCGAGAACATGGAGGCCGCACCGCGCATCGCCTTCGGGCAGCAACGGGCTAATGCGGCGGTCACCCTGCTGCGCCTGGGTGAGCTGGAACCGGCCCTGAAGGTCTGCGATCTCAGCAATGACCCCGAGGCCCTGTCGCAGTTCCTGGTGCGCAGTCGTCCCCGGGGGATCACCGTCGACACCCTGCTCGCCTGCCTGGACCTGGTCGACTCAACCCCCCCGGGCCCGACCGAAGCCCGCTTGCGCTATGCCCTGCTGCTGGCCCTGGGCGAACACGCCGAGAAGGACCTCCCCGACGCGCGCCGGGACAGACTGCTGAGCCAGGTGGTCGATTGGTACAACCGGCACCCCAGTGCGGCGGTGCATGGAGCGGCCGGTTGGCTGCTCCGTCACTGGGGCAAGGGGGTCTGGCTCGACGAGCTGGAGCAGACCGCGGTCCCCCAGGACGCGGGGCGCGAATGGTTCCGGATCGTTGTCGAGGTGCAACCGACGGCCATTCCGAAATCATCCGGGGCAGACCGTGGTGCTCCGCCTGCCCGCCGGAAGTTTTCGTATACGTTCATCGTCATCCCCGCCGGAAAATCCACTCTCGGATCACGCACGGATGACGAGGGGGCCGAGAAGGGGGAGAAGTTCCTCCACGATGTGACCCTGACGCGGCCGGTGGCTGTCCTCGATCGCGAGATCACCATGGACGAATTGGTCGCGTATCAACCCGCCAAGTTCGGGGCAATGCGACAGGTTCAGGTGGCGCGTTCGACCGCGGGATTCGCAGTCAGCTGGTATGAGGCGGTTGGTTTCTGCCGGTGGCTGGAGGACCAGGCGCGGCTGCCGGGCTCGGCCCAGGCGTATGCGGACCCCGACGCGCTCGACCAACAGCAGTTTCCACGCGATCCCGACGTCCCTTCCGTCCCCCGCAATTGGCCTGTCAACCTGAATCAACCCGGATTCCGCCTGCCGACCGAAGCGGAATGGGAGACAGCCGCGCGGTCGTCCATGCGGACGCTGTACTCCTTCGGCAGCGACCCACGCCTGTTGGACTGGTTCGGCTGGAACAACGCCAACAGCGGCCGGCGGGCCCACGCCCCGCAGGAACGCTGGCCCAGCCTGCGCGGCCTCTTCGACATCGAGGGCAACATGTTCGAATGGACCCACGACTGGTATGCCCCGTATGACCTGACCAGCCAGGTCGATCCGGTCGGTCCATCCATCGGGGACGAACATGTGGCCCGCGGCGGCAGCTGGCTCGACCCTGCCGTAGTCTGTCGCCCCGCCTACCGCAGCTGGAGCGCCCCGAATTTCTGGAATGTCGACCTCGGCTTCCGGATCGTCCGCAGCCTCGTCCCGCCGACACCCTAGCCGCCACCCCTCCGGCCCCCTCCGGACGGATCCGCAGGGGAAAGTCCGGTGGTTGCGAACCCAGGGCGGCCATGCCGGCTTCACGACTGCGGAGTGATTCGGATCGACCGGCTCGGGTCGGGGATTGCGATCCCGCACGAGCGTTCTTCGAGGGGCTCGCCGACAAGGGATGGACCCGCATTGGTGCTCGCCGCCCCGTCGTCGCCCCCGGCAATGACCGGTGCCGACAGGCGCGCTCGACCACGCGCCCGGTCCTCATTTGTTCACGCACCAAACAGTCGCCTCAATTTCACCCGCAGAACTCAAAACTCTGTATTGCAAAGCATTCTGGATGCCGATATGCTTTGCAAAACAAAGTGTTGATTTCTCCCCCCTTTTCCAACTCGACAGGCGAGGAACTGAACGTGATTGTCTCTGCGTTTCGTGCGTTGGATCGCATCCTGCGGGGGGACGCCACCCGGCTGGACGAGCTGAAGACCGGGCAACTGCAGGTTTCCATCCGCCAGATCGGACCGATCCTGCTGCTGCTCTCGGCGGTCTACGGCGTTGCCATGGGGCTGTTTGCCACGATTCACGATGGCCATCCCCAACTCGTGGTGAACGTGTTCAAGGTCCCGTGCCTGTTCCTGCTGACCCTGCTGGTGACGTTCCCGTCGCTGTATGTGTTCAATACCCTGGTCGGCTCGCGGCTGTCGGCCGGAA
>Ga0315902_10003462_pt1 | contig 23568 bp, 14 predicted proteins | sample LakEriMetagenome_9_FD_203523 | JGI IMG/M metagenome (GOLD analysis project Ga0315902, IMG submission 203523) | Freshwater fungal communities from buoy surface, Lake Erie, Ohio, United States - Buoy 12 MA117 | ecosystem: Environmental > Aquatic > Freshwater > Lake > Lake biofilm | place: USA... | reverse complement strand
GCAGCTTTGGGCTGGGCCTGTGGAGTGGACTTGGCGTTTGGTGACACCGTTTTGCGGGTCGGACGTTTTCCGGTCATGGCGGCGACAGGGGGAGAGAGGGGGGACCAGAATTCTCTGTCACCCCGGGGCGACACGCCAATCGCTGGTCGTCGGAACGTGGGGACGATCTCCCGGCGCGTTGATCACGCCCCAGGCGCTGTATTCACGATAGCACAACGTCGCCCACGGTGGTGCGGTGGCGCGTTCCGCACGAGCCGAGGGCTCACGCCGTTCGCGAATCCCCGGGGAAGGGAGGGGGAGAGATCGCCAGGCCGGGCGGGAGGTCATGGAGACAACCGAGCCGGGGGGCGATGGCGAGGAACGCCTGGTCCACATCGTGCTCGGCGGCCGCGTACTCGGCGGGGCGGTCGACCTCGACGTAGTTCCCCGAGACGCGCATCGCCTCCCACAGCAGGGTCTTCAACTGCTGGCAGCGGGTCTTCCCCTGGAAGAAGAAATCGGTGAAATAGGTGCGGGTCCCACGGGTGAGGGCGTTGCAATCGTCGGGGGCCAGCAAGACGCCCCGGATCTTCATTCGGGCGAGCCCCCCCTGGAGATCGTGGACAGGGCGGTGGCTCGACTGGGCCAGCGCTTGCCGGAGTTCGGACCGCAATGCCTCCACCAGTTCGGCCTCCCCGGGGGTGAGGGGGCGCGTGGCCGGCGGGCCAAACCGAATCCGCACAATCGTCACGAAAACGACAATCAGCAGCAGCAGAATCCAGACCATGGGGACGATGGGGGAATGGGCCGAACGATTGTCCGGGAAGGCCTCCCGGCACAGAGAGTTGCGGGAAAGATCCCGCGTGCCCCTCCTCGGGTCCTCTCACCGGGAGAGGGCGGGATCTTCCCCCCGCTTCGTGTTATACTCGGTGTCGAGTGGGGTGTGGGGCCTGGTCGGTGACTGAAGAGGCGGTGAAGGTGATGCAGACTCAACGTGGAATCGAACGGGGGCTGACCCGCCGGCACTGCCTGCAGACCGGTTTTCTGGGAGCGGGCCTCGCGGGTCTGTCGCTGACCGACCTGCTGGCAGCCGAGTCGAGCCGGCTGGTCAAACCTTCGGCTGACGCCTGCATCCTGCTGTTTCTGAACGGTGGACCGAGCCACCTCGACATGTGGGACCCGAAGCCGGACGCTCCGGATGGCATCCGGGGGGAGTTCCAGCCGATCGCCAGCTCGCTGCCGGGCTACTTTGTCTCCGAACACATGCCCCGGATGGCGCAGTGGATGCACAAGTCGCTGGTGGTGCGCAGCATGCACCACAGCGTCAACAATTCGCATGCCGCCGCCGTCTACGCCTCCCTGACCGGGCATGACCGGGGAGAGATTGGGGGCGGGGCCCGCCCCGACGATCATCCCAGCCTCGGCTCGGTGATGAGCCGGCTGCGCCCGGTGGCGCGCGATGTCTTTCCGCATGTACACCTCCCCTACGTCACCAAGGAGGGGGCGGGAGGACCTCCCCAGCCCGGTTTCTTCGGTGGGATCCTGGGGCGTTCGACCGATCCGCTGTTTGTGCTGAAGAACCCCAACGACGCCGACTTCCGGATCAACGAGCTGAGCCCGAGCCTCGATGTCTCGGCACAGCGTCTGGCGCAGCGCCGGGCGTTGATCGGGGCGCTCGATCTCCCCGCCCTGACGGCGGCCCCTGCCGGCGGTGAGATGCAGAAGATGCAGGAACGGGCGCTCGACATCCTCACCTCCGAGCAGACTCAGCGGGCCTTCCGCCTGACCGAGGAACCCGACGCGGTCCGCGACCGGTACGGGCGCAACATCTACGGACAGAGTGTGCTGCTGGCCCGTCGCCTGATCGAGGCGGGAACCCGCGTCGCCACCATCTCGTGGGCCCCCGATGCCAATGCCACCTGGGATACCCACGGCAGCAACTTCAAGTCGCTCAAGGGAACACTGCTCCCCCAGCTCGACTCGGCCTGTGCCAGCCTCATCGAAGATCTGCATCAGCGGGGAATGCTGGAACGCACCCTCGTCGCGGTCTTCGGCGACTTCGGTCGTACCCCCAAGATCAACGCCAACAATGCCGGGCGCGATCACTGGAACTTCTGCTACAGCCTGCAACTGGTCGGCGGGGGGATGAAAGAGGGGCTCATCCACGGTTCCAGCGACAAGATCGGAGCCTTCCCGAACAGCAATCCGCTCGTTCCCGGTGATGTGATCTCGACGATTTACCAGGCACTCGGCGTACACCACGAAGCCGAGGTCTACGACAACCAGAACCGCCCTCACCGGCTGGTTCCGTTTGGAACGGTCCAGTCTGACTTCTTCGCCTGACCGGTGTTCCCTCCGGCCGCGTATCCCTGACCCGGCCGTTGCCGTGCGGCCACTCCTGGAGTCGACCGCCGATGTGTATTCGATGGCTGGTGCTCGCCCTGCTGGCCGGGCTGAGTTTTGTGGTGTCGGTCCAGGCTGACGAACCGGTTCGACGGCTGCTGTATGTCGTCACCCCCGGCATTCGCAATTACCTGGAGTTTGGCGGGGCGGGGATCCTGGTGTTTGACATCGACCAGGGACACCGGTTCGTGCGGCGTATCGAGACCCCCGCCAGCCGGGAGGCGATGCCCGACAACATCAAGGGAGTTTGCGCGGTTGCAGGGACGGGCCGGCTCTACTTCACCACCCGCTCGAAGCTGTACTGCCTCGACCTCACCACCGACCGGATCGTCTGGGAGCGGGCTCCTGCCGAGGGGACCGACCGCATGTCGATCACCCCCGATGGACGGTTTGTGTATGTCCCCTCGCTCGAAAAAGAGACCTGGAACGTCTTCGATGCCGGCTCGGGCGAACGTCTCGCCCAGCTCGAAACCAACAGCGGTGCCCACAACACGGTCGTCAGCCGGGATGGGCGGTGGATGTACCTCGGCGGGTTGAAGTCCCCCTTCCTCTTCATCGCCGACACCCAGACCCACCAGATTGCCCGCAAGGCGGGGCCACTCTCGGCCTCCATTCGCCCCTTCACCGTGAATGGAACCTCGACACGGGCCTACGTCTGCGTCAACGACCTGCTCGGCTTCGAGGTGCTCGATCTGGTGGGGGGAACCCGCCTCCACCGCGTGACGGTCGAGGGATTTCAACAGGGCCCGGTGAAACGGCATGGCTGCCCGAGCCATGGGATTGGGCTGACCCCGGATGAGCGCGAGGTGTGGGTGGTCGATGCGGCCAACCAGCGGCTGCACATCTTCGACAATACGGTCTCCCCCCCGAAGCAGCGCGCAAGCCTTCCCGTCCGCGAACAACCGGGCTGGATCACCTTCAGCCTCGATGGTCGCCTGGCCTATCCCTCAACCGGGGAGGTGATTGATGTTGCGACCCGCGAGACGGTCGCCCGACTGACCGATGAACAGGGGCGCGAAGTCCACAGCGAGAAGATGGTGGAAATTCACTTCCGGGGAAAAGAACCGGTCGCCACCGGTGATCAGTTTGGGGTTGGACGTGTGACGAAGCCCGAAGGGGAATGAGGAGAGACGCTGGATCTGTGGCGCGGGGAATGGTTAAAGGCCGGCAAGGGGACTGTTGTGACGGGGGCGTGGGGTTACATCGACTCGGAGAGTCGATCGACGGGAAGCCCCTTTTCTGAGGCTTGGGATGCTTCGTAGAATTGGGGGATGCAAGGCAACTCGCCCCATCGACTTGGCAAATACGTGCTCAAGTCCCTTCTCGGCAAGGGGGGGATGGGTGCCGTCTATCGGGCGGAAGACACTCGCCTGAGCCGGGAAGTGGCCATCAAGATCCTGCCCCGACGGCTGGCCGAACATCCTTCGGCGGTGGAGCGTTTCCTGCGGGAAGCCCGGGCGACCGCCCGGCTTGATCATCCGAACGTCATCTCGGTGCTCGATGTCGATCAGCAGGACGGTCGCCCATTCCTGGTCATGGAGTTGATCCGGGGAAAGAGCCTGCAGGCGATTCTGGAGGCCGGTCCCCTCCCCTGGCGCGACGCCTCCCGGGTGATTGCCGATTGTTGCCAGGGGCTCACGGCGGCCCATGCCCAGGGGCTGATCCACCGTGACCTGAAGCCGGGGAACATCCTGCGGACCGACGAGGGGGTGGCGAAACTGGCCGATTTTGGCCTCGCCAAGTCACTCGCCGGTGATGAAACCAATCATCTCACCAGTACGGGCCACCTGCTGGGAACCCCCCACTACATGAGCCCCGAACAATGCCAGGGCGAGGCGCTCGATCCCCGCAGCGACCTCTACTCGCTGGGCGCCACCTACTTCGCCCTGCTGACCGGGCGTCCTCCGTTCTCACAGACACAGCCGCTGCAGTTGATGTTCGCCCATTGCTCGGCCCCCATTCCCGATCCGCGCGCTTTGCAGCCCGACATTCCCCAGTCGTGTGCCGCGATCGTGCAGCGGGCGCTCGCCAAGCAGCCCTCCGGCCGGTTTGGATCCGCTCGGGAAATGCTCCAGGCACTGCAGACAGCACTTGGCTCGAGTCCAGCAGGGGGCACTTCCGCTGGTCACTCGCTGGCCCAGAACACACCTTCGAACCCGACCCAAAACTGGGCACCGGCAACCGCTGCGGCCGCTCGGAATGCGTCCATGGACCAATCGGTGTCCCCTCCCCCGGTTCAACGGCGGCGCGGGTCCTTACGTGCCCCCCTGGTCGTGACGGGCGTTTCCGCTGCGGTCATCGGGCTCGGACTGTGGATCGCGGCGGGCGGGTTCGCACCGGTTCGTTCTGCGCGGGTCAGTTCCCCCGTGGCGACGGCGACCGCCGGGGAAACGGCGACGGCAGCCCCCCCAGCCGTAACGCTGCACTACCAGGGAGGCCTCTCCTCACTGGCGAGTGAAATTCGCGCGGTCGACTTTTCGCCGAACGGCGACACGCTGTATGTCGGCAGCCGCGATGGCTCTCTCCACGCTTGGAGTCTCGATTCCGATGCCCCCCCGAAACTTCTCAATCAGCAGTCTGGCTCCATCGATGCGGTGGCCACCGGTCGACACTGGATCGCCAGCGGCGGGACGGAGGGAACCATCTGGCTGACATCTCCCGCAGATCCGGAGCGTCGCGTACGTCTGGCCCGCCTGAGCAAGCCCATCTGCGCCCTGGCCCAGAACTCACGTGGCGACCGGTTGGCCGTGGGGACCGAAGGGAGCGTCGAGCTGTTCGCACTGGATTCCGCTGGGGGCCATCCAAAAAACATTCTCGCCACGCAGGATGGGACTGGCTCGATCCCGGCATACATGGTCTACAGCGTGGTTTTTTCGGCCGATGACAGTCTGCTGGCAGCCACCAGCTGGAGCCGTGCCGTGGGAATCTGGGAGGTGTCGACAGGGCGTCTGCTGCACAGTCGTCACGATCTGGGGAATGAGCCGATCAGCGTGGCGTTTCTCCCCGGGACCGCACGGGCCGTGCTGGGTTTCAAGTACCAGGATGGAGTCCATGCGTGGGACTACGACCAGCCCACACAACCACTCCGCCGGATTGAAGCGGCGGGAGATCGGCCCGTGCGGACGGTCGTTCCCCTGGGGGCCTCCCAGGTGGCCATCCACGGCGAATGGGATGGCCCCATCCACCTGTATGACATCACCCGCGACCGTTCTGGAGGAACGGTGCAGCATTCGACACGGATGAGTGCCAACGCCCTGGCAATCTCGCGGGATGGAAGGCGGCTGGCCACGGGGGGCGGTCATGGCGAGCCACAGGACGGGGGCTACCTGCAGGCGTGGACGATCGAGCGAGACCCGGAAGAGCCTGTGCCGTGAATGACGACCCCGCCACTCCCCGCTCGATGCTGGAGCAGATCTCCACCTGTTGGCCCTCACTGGGGGATCCGGTGCGGTTTGTCATGCGGTATGCCCCGGCGATCCGGCGCTATGTCTCGGCCATCGTTCCGAACCCCCACGATGCGGAAGAAGTGACCCAGGATTTTCTGGTCCGGGTCCTCGAGCAGGGATTTCGACCCGAAAACGTCTCCCGGGGAAGGTTTCGCGACTACCTGCGGGGAGCCGTCCGACATGTGGCAATCGATCACCTGCGACGGCGGCGTCCCGAATTGCCCGGCGCGGTTGTGCTGGACCAACTGGCCCAACCCGATCCTGCCCGGGAAGCCGACCGGGCCTTCACCGCCGAATGGCGGCAATGCCTGCTGAATCGGGCCTGGCAGGCACTCGAATCGCAGCAGCGGCAGTCACCCGGGTCGGTCGACCACTCGGTGCTGCGGATCCATGTCGAGCATCCGGAACTCGATTCGGCCGCACAGGCCGGGCTGCTCTCGAGCGAGCTGGGCCGGTCCGTGCGCCCCGACGCCTTCCGGAAGCAATTGAGCCGGGCCCGGCAAAGATTCGCCCAGCACCTCATCACCGAGTTGCGCAAGACACTCGAATCGCCCACCCGCGAGGCGCTGGATGACGAACTCGCCGACCTCGAACTGCGCGACTACGTCGGGGGTTTTCTCGATCACTCCGATCAATAACCCCTCGCCCCCACTGAGATCCCGCTCGCCTGCCGCAAACAGGGGGGCACTTCGAAGCCAATTCGCACTGACTGGCACGTGCTCGCACGACTCATCTCGTGCCAACCGGTGAACACCATCACTGGGAGCCCCGGCCTCGGCCAGACGCCACGTGTCACGAACGTCGCCGTCCGGTGAGAAGTCGCCACCACAGCACTGCGCGCATCCGCTCGCCCGACCCGTGGGTCATCACATTTTGCGATTCGAGACAACCCGATTTCCGACCTGGAATTGGCTTTCCCCGCGTCGGGGGATGGTTTTCTCCGAGACCCTTCGTCCGCCTGCCACAGGGGGACACAAATTGGCCTGGTCGGCAGGAGTAATGAATCGTGGCAGTGACGATGCCCCCGTCCCTGCAGCACCTGCCGACCAGCACGTGGACGGGACACTTCGCGGCCGTTCTCGCGCGCACACCGCGACGTTGATGGCCACCGGGGGCCACGGTCGCCGATCCAGCGGCCGCGGGGAGATTCCCGACCACGGCGGCTCCTCCCTCGCCTCCAGTCTCGACCGGATTTCTCCGCAGCGGTCCTCCTCTCAGCACCAGCGCTCCTCTCCCCCCACTTCCACCGGTCCCATATCACGGTGATGCCGTTTGTTGTGTAAGAGAGTGAAGCGTTTGACCCACGAGCAATAGGATGGCTCGGTCCGTCAGGCCACGTGCCTGACTCGGCACGCATTCGCGACTCGATCGAGAAACCGATGCTCTTTGAAAATCAAATCGTGATTGTGAAGATTCCGACATAGCACGGGTGTCCGCTGCGGTGCAGCAAGGGATTTGGAAGGGCGATCCGTCGCAAGTCATTGATGCTTCTGACGCATCACGATTGACAAGTCCATGCCACACCGTGACATTGCTGGAGTATTCGGCTGCACCTCGGCGGTCGAAGACCCGTTCGGCGGCGGTGCCAGATCGGCGCAGGTTCCCGATCGGCTTAGGTTCCTCCCGTGTATGCACACGACCAGGAGTTTTGATGTTCAACCGCAAATTATCCACAGTGGCCCTGATCCTGCTGGCCACGTTCGCAATGATCGTGACAGCCGGAGAGCCGACCCCGCTTGACCTGACAGGGAAGAAGGTTCAGAGGTTGGAGGTCAGCGCGTCCCTGATCGGCTACACCAGCACGAAGGTCTTCTATACGCTCGGCGACGACCGGGTCGTGGTGGCGGTCCAAGTGGAGAATTCAAAGAAGGGATTCCCTGTCACCGGCACGGTGTACCAGTTCGCCAAGGACGTGACTCTGGAAGATATGGGCAAGTGGCTGAACAACCAACACTCCGATGCCCTGTTCCCGGATGTGCCCGAGCCGAAGGTGATGGTCAGGTTGCCGGCGGAATCGTGCCGGACCTTGGAGAGCAAATTGCTCGGTCAGAAGCGGGCAAACGAGACCACCTACGACGAGTATCGTGTCGAGGTGAAACTCGCTGAGGCCAAGGTGAACGAGCAGTTTCGACTCAAGGAGTTCAAGGACACCGTCAAGGTGTACGTCGTGGCAAAGTAGCCTGCAGCGAAGACCGATCACAACTTCGGAGCAGAGCACGCCGAGAAAGATGCTGCAGCAGACCGGCGGGGCATTGCGTGGCACAAGGCTTGCGCTCCCCAGCCCCTCCGGTTGCTGAGCCTATGGTTGCGGCTTTCGCATCTTTCCCCGCCCCCACGCGAAGCCGACCCGCTCCACACGGCGACCCACGCTGTCCCCTCGGGATTGATGCCCCCTGGGTTCACCACCACAGGCGCGGTACTCACCGCCCCCTCGGACCATGGGTCGAACGTCACCCCCTCGGTGTGCGACAGCGCCGGAGGCATGTTGCCGGACTTTTTGATTTTTTTCTGGAATCTCGGTCACAAACGGCTGGAAAGTTCGACTGGGGAGGTGTCAGTCCGGTTCCCACACCCGTTTTCTCCAGGGGGGCGTCCAGCATGTTGTTCGGCAATATTCTTTCGGACTGGGTTCGTGCGCAGCTTTCACCCCTGCGGGGAATTCCCCTGTCCCGCTCGCGGCGTCGCCGCTCGCGGAGACCTGCGATCGCGGCCGTCGAAACGCTCGAAAGCCGTCGGCTGCTGTCGGCCGAGCATTTCGTCGCCAATGCGGGAGACGACTGGGGGACCGGGGCGATCGACAGCCCCTTCCGCACCATCCGCCGGGCCCTCGACGCATCCGCCCCGGGAGACACCATCACGCTGCGCAATGGGGTCTATGAAGGGGGCTTTACGATCGATGTCGATCAGCTGACGATCCGTTCGGCACCCGGCGAATGGGGGGTGATTGAATCGCCCCTCACCCTGCAGACCGACGGGCATGAGAACTCGGTGATCCGCTACAGCTACGATGTGCAGGGAGGACGACTGCAGGATGTCGAGATTGTTGGCGGGTACTACTACGGGGTGATGTTCTGGGACTGGTGGGACAGTTCGTTCGAGGCGGGATCGGTCCACCAGGGGGCGAGCGGCATCACCCTCGATGGGGTCAAGGTGCATGACACCGGGGTCGATGCGATCAAGATCACCTCGGGAGCCGACGACATCACCATCCAGAACGCCGAGATCTTCCGCACCGGGCGGCGGACGACCGAAAGTGCCGACGGGATTGACAACAACAATGGCGACCGGATGGTGGTCCGCAACAACCACATCCATGACACCGCCGGGATCGGCATACTGACGTCGGGCGGGACCCGCGACTCGATCGTGGAGGGAAACTTCATCACCCGCACGGGGGGAGCCGGCATCACCAATGGCTACTATTCGGAACTCGAATGGCTCGATCCGTTTGAAAATCCGTGGCACTACGCCAGCCTCAACACGATCGTCCGGAACAACCTCGTCGTGGATGCCGCCCATGCCGGGGTGGGGATCTACGGCGCCCTCAACGGCCAGGTGTCGAACAACACCCTGGTGAACGCCGGCGGGAAGGCGCAGGCTCCGTTGCAGTTCGGCGGCTATGACATGTGGGTGTCGAATACGGCTCCCAGTTTCCAGCACATCGCCTCGAGCCATGTGAGCGTGGTCAACAACCTGATTGTCACGGCGGCCGACAACACGACCCGCATGGTCGATCTGCGTGAAGCCAGTGTCACGGGCGGGCTGATTCTCGACCACAACCTGTACTGGGGTGGCAGCCTGCGGGGGACACTCTTCATCGACCGCAACCTGACCGGCGAAGGAACGGCCGAACAAACCTTCGCCCAATGGCAGGCAACCTCGGGGTACGACCAGCACAGCCTCGTGGCCGATCCCCGGCTCGACGCGCATTGGCACCTGCCGGCCGACAGCCCGGCCCGCGACCGGGGGATCACACTGCCGGGGCTGACGGGGGACTTCGATGGCAATGTCCGCACCGATGGAGCACCCGACCTGGGAGCCGACGAGGCCGGCGCCGGCCCCCACCGGGCTGTCCCCCCCATCGCATTCGGTGCGCCAACGCTGGAATTCACCCAGGCCACCCCCCATGCCTGGGAGGGACAAACCATCCTGCTGCGGGTCGTGCGACAAGGGACCACGCTGCCCGCCCTGACGGTCGACTACGCCACGCAGCCCATCACGGCCCAGGCCCAGGCCGACTTCCTCCCCATCCAGGGGACCCTGGTCTTTGCCCCCGGGGAGACCGAGAAACAGATCGCCGTATCCCTGCCGACCGATGGTCTTGCCGAAGGGGACGAACACTTCCGGCTGACACTCTCGAATCCCACCACCACCGGGAACCTGCCAGTTCGGCTCGGTCACATCGCGGCGACAACGGTCACGGTCGACGACCTCGACACCCCCGCCACGCTGCACTATGCCACCCGCTGGGTGAGTGAGCTGGGGAATGACGTGACCGGCGATGGGAGTGAGGCCCACCCCTGGAAATCTCTGCAGAAGGCGGCCGATTCGGTCGTGGCGGGTGACTACGTCATGGTCGCCCCGGGGTCCTACGACGGTTTCCAGGTCACGACCTCCGGCAAACCCGATGCACGAATCACCTTCCACGCCGGGCCGGGTGTCATCATCGACGCCCCCAATCCGGTCAATCGACTCGATGGGATCAACCTTGAGGGGGCGAGCTTCGTCACCATCGAGGGATTCCAGGTTTCGAACATGCCCCGGGCCGGTCTGCGCTCGGTCTCCAACGACGGCTGCATCCTGCGTCAGAATGTGTCGCAGTCCAATGGGTACTGGGGCATCCTCACCGGCTGGTCCGAGAACATCGTGATCGAGGGGAACACGACGTCGGGTTCGGTGCGCGAGCATGGCATCTATGTCAGCAACTCGGCCGACGGAGCGGTCGTGCGGAACAACATCGTCTCTGGCAACCGGGGAAGCGGCATCCAGTTCAATGCCGACGCCTCGCTCCCGGGGGACGGGATCCACTCTCACAACCTGATCGAGGGGAACATCCTCTCGGGGAACGGGGCCGGTGGAGGAGCGGCACTCAATTTCGACGGGCTCCAGGAGAGTGTCGTCCGCAACAACCTGCTGTACGACAATCACGCCACCGGGATCGTGCTCTACCAGGGACGGGCCGCGGCCGGCTCGCGCAACAACCTCATCGAGAACAACACGGTCGTGATGGCGGCCGATTCCCGCTGGGCCCTGCTGATGACCGATGGCAGCGATGGCAACACGGTCGTCAACAACATCCTGCTGACCCGCAATCCCCAACGGGGCAGCATCACGATCGAGAGCGACAGCCTCCCCCGACTGTCCGATCACAACGTGCTGCAGGGTCTGTTTGAGCTGGATGGTGTCCCGCAGGGCTTCGGCGCGTATCAGGCCTTCACCCAGGGTGCCGATTCCCATTCGATCGTCATCCCGCAGGGACAGGTGACCGCTGCGATCGACCTGCTGTTCGTGAATCCGGCTGCGGGTGACTTTCGACTGAAACCGGGCAGCCTGGCCCGCGATGCTGGCAGCCCGGTCTTCCAGCCCGGGGTCGACCTGTTCCAGCATCCCCGGGGGCTCGACCTGGGAATCGACATCGGGGCACTCGAAGCGGGGGTGTCGCGGCCGGCAGTGCATTTCGAGGCCCCGCAGTTGATCGGTTATGAAGGAATCGGAATTGCCGAGGTGGCCCTGGTCCGGACGGGAGACACCTCCCAGGCCCTGACCGTGCAGGTGACCAACGAGGGGGGGACCGCCGACACCACCGACTTCACCCCGGTGCAGCAGACCATCACGTTCCTTCCCCTCCAGACCAGGGCGACGTTTCCGATGTTCGTCAGGGACGATACCACCCTCGAAGAGCGCGAGACCGTTGTCCTGACGCTGCAGGTCCAGGGTGACCCTTCTCAACTCGCCAACACCACCGACCAGGCGACGATGAATCTCATCAGTGACGACGCCTGGAACCCGGGAACCCTGGAGTTCCTCACCCCGGTCGTGACGGTCGAGGAAACGGCGGGGGTGGCCCGGCTGACCGTCGTCCGAACCTCGGGGGTGAATGGCGATGTGAGCGTGCATTACCAGACGACGGCGTTTGTCAGACCCCGGGATGCAACGTGGATCAAGCGACACACCGAACTGCTGTATCCGAATGATCCCGATCAACCGGCCACCGCTCCACTCGATTACACCACCACGCAGGGAACTCTCACCTTCGCCGCCGGCGAGACCATGAAGGTCATCGAGATCCCGCTTCTTGACGACACCGAGTACGAGACCAGCGAGGCATTCCTGGTCACCCTCGACTCCCCCACCCCCGGCGCACGACTGGGACAGGCCGCGACCGCCCGGGTTCGGATCGAAAGTGACGATGCCAGACAGCCCGGGACCTTTGTCTTCGATACGGCCACCTGCACCGTCAGCGAGGGAGCCGGCCAGGTCGCCGTCACGATCCGCCGGATCAATGGGGGTAATGTGCCAGCCAGTGTCCGGCTGTACGACACCGGCGCGGGAAATGGCGTCACGACCGACTCGGCCTGGGCGGGCAAGGAATACGACTTTCTCCCGAACCAGATTCACTTTGCGGCCGGGGAACTGTCCCGGACAATCACGATCCGCCTGGCGAATGACTCGGTGGCCGAAGTCGACAAGGTCTTTTCCATCCAGCTCTACGACCCGACCAACGACGCCACGATTGGCAACCCGGCGGTCACCCGTGTGACAATCGTCGATGATGACTCGGCGTTTTATTTCAAGGCACCCGGCGGAGGCTCGGCGTACACGGTGGGCGAAGCGGCCGGCTCATTGCCGGTGGAAGTGGTCCGGATCGGTTCGTTGGCCGCACCGGCGTCAGTCCGCATCACGACGGTCGATTACGCCTCGGCCAAGCCGGGCATCGACTTCAAACCAGTCGATGTCGTGCTGCAGTTTGCCCCCGGCCAGGGGAATCAAAAGGTGCCCGTGCCCATCGTCAACGACCTGCTGATGGAACCGGACGAGACCTTCGGGGTCGCCATGTCGAATGCAGTGGGGGCACAACAGGGAAGTTGGACCTGGACGGCCACGATCAAAGACAACGACTACGCCGCGAAGCCGGGCCAGTTCGAACTGTCGGCGGCGACCTTCCAGGTGCTGGAGAATGCCGGCGGTCTCGTTGTGACTGTCCGCCGTGTGGGGGGCAGCGATGGCACGGTCACAGTGCAATACGGCACCAGTGATGGAGCGGCGGGAGTTGCGGCGTCCCAGTCGGCCTGGGCCGGTTCGCAATACACGGCCACCTCGGGGACCCTGACCTTCAGCCCGGGACAGACCAGCAAGACCTTCCGTGTGCCAATCCGCAACAACACCACGGTCAACCCCGACAGGTACTTCACCCTGCAGATTCATTCGCCCGAAGGGGGGGCCACACTCGGCTCCATCACCCGGTCGACGGTGCAGATCGTCGAGGACGACAGCGCGATCGAGTTCGCCCAGTCGGGGGTCACCGCGGGAGAGGGCTCCGGCGTGGTGAAGATCCGGGTGGTCCGCCTGGGGAACCTGGGTACCCAGGCAAGTGTCGACATCACCCTGAAGGGAGGGACCGCCACGGCTGGACTCGACTACGAAGTCCCGCTGAAAAAGACGCTCGTCTTCGCCCCCGGGGTCTCGGTGATCGAATTCGAGATCAACCTGCTCAACGACACGCTGCGTGAACCCGAAGAATGGTTCGGACTGTCGCTGGGGAACGTCGTCGGCGCACGTCTCGGCTCACTGCTGACCGGGACCGTGCGGATCACCGACAACGATTGACCGGCAGCGACAACGCCCCGCCCGAACGACACCGGCGAACCCCAGGCGACGGAAGACCGTGACCTGGGGAGAGTCGGGCCCGATCACTCGCTCCGCGACTTGCGGTAGTCGAGGCGGGGCTTGAGGTCGGCTGGCATCAGGGGCTGGTAGGTGCGGTCGCCGAGCCGGCGCTGCAGTTCGTCCCGGGCGGCGGCGAGTGTCGCCGGCTGGTGGTAGAGGTCCCAGGCCGAGGCCGCCAGCACGCGGGCCGCAAGCGACATCCCCTTGCGGCCGATGGTGGTCCCCCCGGCAGCGACCGCCTGCCAAGAGTGGCTGGGGGTTCCCGGAACCCAGCAGGCGGTGTTGAATCCGGTCGTGGGGACGACCCAGCTGACATCGCCGACATCGGTCGACCCCTTCACCGTCGTGCCGGTCTGGTCGATCACCTGCCGGACCGATTCGAACGGAACCGGCGATGTGAGGGTCTCGCGCAGCCGCAGGGCGAAGGTGGTCTCGGTCGCATCGTACTCGAGATTGTTCAGCGCCTTGAGATTGGCGAGGGCGACATCGGCCAGTGACTTGTTGGGCAGAATCTCGAGAGTTCCGCCGTGATGCTCCGTCTCCAGCCGGGTCTCGGTGGCGAGGGCTCCAGCCTGGGCACACAGTTCCAACCGCTGGAAGACACTGGCCGCGACACGCGAGTCGGGATGACGCACGTAGTAGTAGACCTCGGCAAACTCGGGGACGACATTGGGGGCGTCTCCCCCGGCGGTGATCACGTGATGGATGCGGGTCCCATCGGGAGTGTGTTCCCTCAGCAACTGGGCGGCGTGGTTCATCAGCTCGACCGCATCGAGGGCCGAGCGTCCTTCGTGGGGAGCCCCGGCGGCATGGGCTGCCTTGCCATGAAAGCGGAACTTGGCCGAGACGCGGGCGAGGCACGACGCATCGCCGGCGGCATTGCGGTGACCAGGATGCCAGTGCAGCACGGCAGCACAGTCGCGGAAGAGTCCCGCCCGGGTGAGGAACACCTTGGCTCCCCCTCCCTCTTCGGCCGGGCAGCCGTAGAGGCGAATGGTCCCCTGGATCTCTCCCGCCTCGATTCGCCGGGCAATCGCCCGGGCGGCCGTCACCGAAGCGACACCGAAGAGATGGTGCCCGCAGGCGTGCCCGAGACCCCCCGGTTGCCGGGGACGCCGTTCGGGGATCGCCTCCTGGGAGAGCCCGGGCAGGGCGTCAAACTCGGCCAGGATCCCCAGGACCGGTTCTCCCGCACCAAACTCGGCGACAAAGGCGGTGGGGATCTCGGCCACCCCCCGTTTGACCCGAAAGCCCGACTGTTCCAGGCGATCGGCCAGCAGGGCCGACGAACGGGTCTCCTGGTATCCGGGCTCAGCCCACTCCCAGATCTGCAGAGCGTCGTTCCAGGCGTTCGGTTCGAGCTCGACGACCTGGGCCAGCAGTTCGGGCTTCCCGGCCTGAACCGGAGTGCCCCTGGTTCCAACCGTTCCCACGAAGCAGACGAGGCAGAGCAGCCACAGGCGGGAAGAACGCGACATGCGGGGGACACCGGCGAGAGGGAAACTGGACCCAGGGCCGGGGTTCCCGGTCGAGGGGGTCAATAGCGGCGGGATTGTAGCGCCTGGAAACTCTCAAAGGCCATCGAGGCGAAGAGAATCCCGGTGTAGGGATGCTCCCGTTGCGGCCCGAAGAAGAACCACCCCGCGATTGCCGCCCCGACAGCCGCCGAGAGATACAGCGACATCTCGACGCCGCGCCACGGATTCCAGGCCCGCAGCAGCTCGCGGGCCATCTGTCCGCCATCGAGCGGATAGACCGGCAGCAGGTTGATCAGGCCCCACCAGAGGTTGATGAACTGCAGGTATCCGAGCGCCTGCAGCAGCCGCATCTGTCCCTGGGTTTCCATCTGTCCGGGACTCAGCCATTCGCGGAACCCGGGGACCGACCACAGCAACCGGACCAGGGCATAAAGCAGGAATCCGGCTCCCGGTCCGGCGAACAGCATGATGAGCCGCTGCCAGGTCGAGGTCCGGCGTTCATTGTGATGGCTGGCGTAGCCGCCAAACGCGTGCAGGACCACTTCGGGATCCATCCCCTGTGCCCGCAGCACCAGGGCATGCCCGAACTCATGCACGAGAATCGACAGAAACACACAGGCGACCCAGACAGCCGTCGATCCCGGATCGTGCGGCACCCATCCCATCATGGCCGAAAACAGCCAGAAAAACGGATGAACCCGCACGGGAATTCCCAGCAGGTTGAATCGCAGATCGAACGGGGTGGGTTCCGCGGTGCCGAAAAACATGCCGACTCAAGTCTCGCAATCACCCGGATTTTTGACTCTCGCCCCAGCGGGGGATGGGCCGGCCCCCTGCCAGGTGGAACGTCGCACCGGCCCCCGTCGCGGGGAGCCGGTCGCTGCGCCAGCTTCAATTCGCCTGCTTGGGATCGAGCAGTGCCTTCATGGCGTCGGTCTGCATGTTCTCGCGGGTGGCGAGTTCTTCGCCGGTGCTGACGCGTTTTTCGACCGGCTTGCCGGCGATGTGGTCGGCAATCGTGTTCACCGCCAGGAAGCCCATCTTGACCGGGTTCTGCAGCACGACGCCGTGGACCTTCTCTTCGGTCAGGCCCCGCACGACCAGCGGGTCCGAGTCAAACGCGACAAACTTGACCTTGCCGGCCATCTGCAGGTCCTGGAGCGCCTGCAGCATCCCCTTGTTGTTGGGTTCGCAGACGGTGAAGACCCCCTTCACGCGAGAGCCGAGGTCCTGCAGGATGGAGGTCCCTTTCTGGAGCGCCTCCGAGGCATCGGAATTGACGTGCTGATTTTCGGAGAGGATCTCGATCTTGGGGAATTCCTTGGCCAGCGTTTCGAGGAAGCCCTGCTCGCGCTGCTCGGTGCTCTCGCTCCCTTCGAGGTAGCGGAGCATCACCACACCCCCTTCGCCCGCCATCAGGCCCGCCAGGTGCCGGGCCGCGATGACCCCCCCCTGGTAATTGTCGGTCGCCACGTAGCTGATGATGTCCGAGCTGTCGCTGAGCCCGCTGTCGAAGACGACGACGGGAATGCCCGCCTGCTTGGCCCGGCGGATCGGCTCAATGAGGGCGTCCCGGTCGATCGGGGCGATGCAGATCCCATCCACCTTGTCGTTCACAAACGTGTCGACAATCTTGATCTGCTGCTCTTTGTCTTTCTCGTTGTCGGGGCCATTCCAGATGACCTCGATGTTGGGGTTCTGCTGGGCGGCATCGAGAGCCCCCGCATGCACCGACTTCCAGAAGTCGTGGGTCGTCCCCTTGGGAATGACGGCGATCCGCAGCCGCTTCTGGCCCGACGGGGACGTCCCCGCCCCACCCCCGGCGGCCCCTCCCCCGGTCGACGGCGGTGCCGACCCACTGTCGGAACAACCGACCACAGCCAGACACAATCCGATCCACAGCATTGATGGCAGAACAGAGCGCATGTGCAGCACCAGCTCGCGAACTCAGTCAGGAGGAGAAACAGCCAGTCGAAGGGGCGAAAACCCTTCAGAAACTGTAGCGAGAGGCGATCGGGCCCGCCACCCGGTCAGCCTGTGGACGATCCCGGTCCCCGCCGGGTCCGCACTGCCGCAAGTCCATGCGTCGCTTCATTTTTGCGGGATTTTCGATCACAATACGTCCCCTGTGCCGCGTGGCGTGTCTGTCTTCGTGTTCTGTCGAGTGTGATGGGCGTCAATGTCTCAAAGTGATATCGGTCTCGTCGGCCTGGCGGTCATGGGTGAGAACCTCGTTCTCAACATGGAAAGCCGGGGCTACCAGGTTTCGGTCTTCAACCGTACGGTGGCGAAGGTCGACGAATTCGTCGGGAAGCATCCCGGGAAGAAGCTGAAGGGGTGCCACTCGCTGAAGGAACTCGTCGACAGCCTCAAGTCGCCCCGCAAGATCTTCATGATGGTGAAGGCCGGCCCGGCCGTCGACGACCTGATCCGCGAGCTGATTCCCCTCTGCTCGAAGGGGGACATTCTCATCGACGGCGGGAACACCTACTTCCCCGATACCAACCGGCGGACCGTCGAAGTCGAGAAGGCCGGGCTGCTCTTCTGCGGCACCGGTGTCTCGGGGGGTGAAGAAGGGGCCCTCAAGGGTCCCAGCATCATGCCGGGCGGCAGCGAAGCGTCGTGGCCCCATGTGCGCGAGATCCTGCAGAAGATCAGTGCCAAGGTCGGCCCGAAGAACGACATTCCGTGCTGCGAGTGGGTCGGCCCCGCCGGTGCCGGGCACTATGTCAAGATGGTGCACAACGGCATCGAATATGGCGACATGCAGCTCATCTGCGAGGCGTATTTCATCCTGAAGAACGCCCTCGGGCTCTCGAACGAAGAGCTGTACCAGGTCTTCAAGACCTGGAATGAGGGGGAACTTGAGAGCTACCTCATCGAGATCACCCGCGACATCTTCTCGGTCATCGATCCCGACACGAAGACCCACCTCGTCGACCACATCCTCGACACGGCCGCCCAGAAGGGGACCGGCAAGTGGATGAGCCAGCACGCCCTCGACCTCGGGGTCCCCACCACGCTGATCACCGAGTCGGTGTTCGCCCGGTGCCTGTCGGCCCAGCAGCCCGCCCGCGTGCGGGCGTCGAAGGTCTTCCCCCCTCCCACGGCCAAGTACACCGGCGACAAGGCACAGTTCATCGAGGCGATCCGCCAGGCGCTCTACGCCTCAAAGATCTGCAGCTACGCCCAGGGCTTCGTCCAGCTCGAAGCGGCCGCGAAAGAGTTCCACTGGGACCTCAACTACGGCAACATCTCGCTGCTGTGGCGCGGTGGCTGCATCATCCGGGCCCGGTTCCTCGAAGACATCAAGAAGGCGTTCGACAAGAACCCCAAGCTCGAAAACCTGCTGCTGGACGACTTCTTCGCCAACGCGATCCGCAAGGCGGAACCGGGCTGGCGGCATGTCGTCTCCACCGCCATCCAGTTGGGACTCCCCGTCCCCGGTTTCACCGCCGCCCTGTCGTACTTCGACGGCTACCGCCGGGACCGCCTCCCCGCGAACCTGCTGCAGGCCCAGCGCGACTACTTCGGTGCGCACACCTACAAGCGGCTCGACAAGGAAGGGGACTTCCACACCGACTGGATCCGCGCCCGCAAGCTCAGCTAGGGCCCGATCCGGAACAACCACACCGCGGCCTGCGGCCCCCCCCACCGGGGTCGCCGCAGGCCGTCCCGGTGTCTTGTTCCATCCCGGGAATTTGACCTGATCGAGTGTTGGGGGATGTGTTCGGGCCCAGGAGGGGTGACTAGCGAGACTTGAGTGCATGACCCTGCCGGCCCCCCCACTGATCTGTCTCGCATGCGGCCATCCGCTCCCCTTCCCCGGGGGGGCGCAGTCCCCCGGCACTGCGCCCCTGGTCTGCCCCCACTGCGCGACCCCGGTTCCGTCGGAACGGGGAATTCCGCGTTATGTCTCGTCGCAGCACCTGGAGAGCTTCGGTCACCAGTGGAACCGGTACGAAGTCGCCCATGATGACGAAGACCGGGCCACCTTTGTGGCAAAGACCGGGGTTGAGCTGACCGAACTGGCCGGGCTGAATGTGCTCGACGCCGGCTGTGGCGGGGGGCGCTACAGCAAGGTCGCCGGCGAGGCGGGGGCCCGCGTCTGGGGAGCCGACCATTCGCATGCCGTCGACAAGGCCTCTCTCCTGTGCGGCCACCTCCCGAATGTCCGGTTCGTCCAGGCCGACCTGAAGCGACTCCCCTTCCCCGAGGGTGCGTTTGACTTCGTCTTCTCGATCGGGGTGATGCACCACGATGTCGAGACCCGGGCGGTCTTCGACGCGGTGGCCCGTCTGGTCAAACCGGGAGGGCGGTACTCCGTCTGGCTTTATCGCCGGAACCAGGGATGGCAGGAGTGGATCAACGACCGGCTGCGCGCCCGCACAACCCGCATGCCCCACGACCGTCTGGAACAATGGTGCCGGTGGGGAGCCTGGCTGGGAGGGATCCCGGTCGCCAACAAGCTCTTCAACAAGATTGTCAATTTCAGCGCGCACCCGGTGTTTGAAAACCGTCTGTGCGACACCTTCGACTGGTTCGCCCCGCAATACCAGCATCACCATACGGTGGATGAACTGCTCGGCTGGTACCGGCAGGCGGGCTTTGAGGACCTGCGGGTGCTCCCCCCGGAAAAGACCGGGCGACTGTATCGCTGGGTGTACGACCGCTCCCTGCTGATTGGATCGGGAGTGAATGTTACGGGACGGCGGTCGACAGGCTGACTAGAATCACAGCATCCTTTTACCCCGGGAGCGTGGTGAGAACGTCAGCGGCGGAGAACTCCGGCCGGTTGGGTCGCCTGTGGCGACTGACCCTGAAGGAACTGCGTGAGATCCTGCGCGACCGGCGCACGATCTTGACGCTGATCCTGATGCCGTTGCTGCTGTACCCGCTGCTGTCGATCGCCTTCCAGCAGTTTTTCCTCTCGCAACTCAACGCCGTCGATCAGCCGGTCTTCAACCTCGCCTTCCGCAATCCGTCCGAAGGGAGGTTTCTCGTGCACCTGCTGCGCGAGGGGGGCCTGACGTTTGACGAGCCCGGACCGAACTCCCGCCCCCGGGGGACGGGTGCTGTCTTCACGGGGAATGTCGATCTCGACCCCGAAGAGGGGCTGCAGGTGGGACGGGCCGACCTCGTCATTCGCCCTCTGGGAGAGCCGATCGGTGACCTCGACCCCCGCAACGACCTGCAACTGGATCTCGAACTGCTCTACCGCGAAGACTCAGCCGCCAGCCGGGAGGCGGCCGATCTCGTCACCGAAGCGCTCCGCAAATCGGGAGAGCGGTTCCTGGACGAACGCCTCAAGGTGCTGCAGATCTCGCAGCGGTCTCCTCCCATCCTCGCCCAGAGGCGATCTCTCTCGACGCTGGAAACACCCCGCAGCAAGATCTCGCTGGCCGCGGTCATTCCCCTCATTCTCACCCTGATGACCGTGACGGGTGCGGTTTACCCGGCCATCGACCTCACTGCCGGGGAACGCGAACGGGGGACCCTCGAGGTGTTGATGGCGGCCCCCATTCCCCGGGTCAGCCTGCTGTTTGGCAAGTATGTGGCCGTGCTGACGGTCGCCCTGCTGACTGCCGCCGCCAACCTGTTGATGATGACCGTCACCCTGCAGGCGAGTGGCCTGGGACGGGCGGTGTTTGGTGCCGCAGGGTTCAATCTCGCCACCCTCGGTTCGATCTTCGCCCTGCTGCTGCTGTTCGCGGCGTTTTATGCCGCCCTGCTGCTGGTCGTGACCTGCACTGCCCGGAGTTTCAAAGAAGCTCAGGCGTATCTCATTCCCCTGATGCTGCTCTCGCTCGCCCCGGGCACGCTGGGGTTGATGCCCGGGCTGCCTCTCGACGGACTGCTGCTGGTGACCCCACTCGCCAACATCGTGCTGCTGGGGCGGGACCTGCTGACGAACCAGGTGACCCCCTGGGCGGCGATTGCCGTCGTCGGTTCCACCGCTCTCTACGCGGCTGCCGCCATCGGGCTCGCCTCGCGGATCTTCGGTGCCGAGTCGGTCCTCTACAGCTCGTCCAGTGGCTGGAACGATCTCTGGCGCCGGTCCGATCGTCCACGCCGGGCCCCCAGCGTGACCGCTGCCGTCGTGACCGTGGCCGTGATCTTCCCCCTGTTCTTCCTGCTGCAGGGAGTCGGGCAGTTCCTGACGGGACTGCTCCCCCGGCTGCAATTGGGAGGGGTCATCACGATGGTGGCGTTCGGAGCGATCCCGGGCCTCGTCTGCTGGTTTGGCCGGGTGGACCTGCGACGCTGGTATGCACGTCCCCGATCGTCCGCATCAGCCCTGGCCTGGCTGGGCGCACTGGCCCTGGGACTGGCCCTCTGGGTTCCTGATCACGAACTGATTGTGGCGGTGGCCCGGGCCCGGGGTGTCGATTTCGCCGGGCTGCTCGAACGCCTGACGAGTTATGCCGGCGAGCTGCGGCTCATCCCGGTTGCCTGGGTCGTGGCCCTCATTGCTGTGATTCCCGCCGTGTTCGAAGAGTTCTTCTTCCGGGGCTTTCTCTGGGGAGCGATCGAGGAGCATTTCCGAAGTCCGGGAGAACGATCCCTGGCCACACGCGCTGCGGTCCCGCCTCAGGCCGGCCTCACGGCGTGGTGGGTCACTTCGCTGGTCTTCGGGGCCTTCCATCTCATCATGCCCAATCCCCTCGCGCTCGAACGGCTTGTCGCCACCACGGCGATGGGGTTTGTGCTCGGCTGGGTCCGGCGGCGGACGGGAAGCGTTCTGCCCGGCACCCTGCTGCATGCCGTCCACAACGCCTCGGCCACCCTCATCTCGTACTACTCGTCCCGACTCTCGGGAGCGGGCCTCGGCCAGGACCCCACCACCCACCTGCCGACCCTGTGGCTCATCGCCTCGGCGGTGCTGATCGGCGTGGGGCTGATCTGCGTCGGGAAGGGGACCAGCCGAAATTCTGAGGTCGATGCCTGAACATCTCCTCTCACATCCGCAGGCCACGGCCCCCTCTCCCACAAAACGACCTTCGGTGAACTGAACCCGCGTGACTGTGGGAGAGGGTCGGGATGAGGGCGAAATGGCCGCGCCCCCGTGAGGTCAACCTCCCGGTCTGCCCCTCCTCGACCAGAACCGCTCTCTGTGCCCCAACCCAGCGGCAACTGAAATTCCCGCCTGTCTGCGTTGGTGAATCGGCAAAGCGATCGGACTTGCTCAGTGCACGGGAATCGCCGTGTATCCGTCGGCCTGGCGGTTGAGCAGCAGCGTGAGTGCCGAGACGGCAATCGTCACCCCCTCGGCCACCTCGTCCTCCGAGAACCCCTTGTTGCCGAGTGCCTGGCCGCAGACAAACACCTCGACTCCCGCCTCACGCAGTGCGGCGATCAGCGCGAGATTCGGGTTGGTTTCAACGTCAAAGCGGCCGTGGTAGGCGGCCTGGTTGAGGATGGTGCGGGTGGCGTCGCCATGGACGACGACGGCGATTTGGACATCGTCGGCCTGGAGGCCGGCCGCCCCGTAAAGATTGATCAGGCGGGCGGCCCGCTCGAGCCCCTTGTTCAACTGGTCCGCCTCCGAGGGGGTGGTCACATCGAGCACGACCTTCGCCCCCCGTCGAGGTTGCTCGGCGGCCGTCGGGCGAACCACGACACCGCCGTAGTTCCTGATCAACGGAAATGCGAGCTTGGGCCGGGGAGTGTCGGTGGGCGTCCCGGTTTTGGCCGCAGCGGCAGGATGTGCCGTGTGTTCGTGGTGATCGGCCGCCCCGGAACCAGACTTGGCCTCGGATTTCGGAAGGGTCCCTTTCGCTGGTTGGTCGGCGGCCAGCCGACTGTCTGGGACGTCATGCGACTCGTGGGCCTCGTCGAACCCCCGTTCCACAAAACCACTGACCACTCGGGCATGCGCCTGGATCAGCGGGACGACCCGCATGTTCCGGGACGTTTCGACCACCTTGACCCCCTTGTCCGTCTTCTCGACCTGCATCGCAATCTCGGTCGACTGCTGGAACAAGGCCCGAAACAGCGGATCCCAAAAACGCAGACCACGCCCTTCTTCCAGCCGTTTCTGCATGGCGGCGACATGCTCCTGGATCTTGGCGGCGATCTCGGCATTGTCCGACTCGGTGAGGGTTTCGACCCCGTTGTCGAGGTTTTTCACCGTGCGGCGGATGTCGGCATGATGTTCCAGCAGGTGATGGAACACCTGCATGTCGGCCCGCATGTCGGCCGGAGGCCCACCTCCCTGTCCCCCCATGCCACGCCCCATGCCACGCCCGGCACCGCGCCCCGGACCACCTCCGGGCCCGCCACCTGACTGGGCCAGCACACATGTCGACAACAACAACACAAGACCCAGCGAACGGGCAAAAGAGAGCGTCATCAGGGCACCAGGGAAAAAGTCG
>Ga0315902_10003461_pt1 | contig 23574 bp, 13 predicted proteins | sample LakEriMetagenome_9_FD_203523 | JGI IMG/M metagenome (GOLD analysis project Ga0315902, IMG submission 203523) | Freshwater fungal communities from buoy surface, Lake Erie, Ohio, United States - Buoy 12 MA117 | ecosystem: Environmental > Aquatic > Freshwater > Lake > Lake biofilm | place: USA... | reverse complement strand
CTTCGGTGACGATGGACGGAGGAGTGTTGGATGAGGTTCTCATGGCGTCACCACCATAGCAAACTCACCTTCCCCCAGGGAATGACGCTGGAACCCTTGATTTTCCGTGCTTCATGTCGCCTGACCCTCTTTTCCTCGGACGACTTCATACTCTGGCTCGGAGTTGCGGAGTCGGATGGCGCGGCTCTTCCGACTAACCCGATTTTTGTGCCAATTAAACAAGCCGAGTGGCATTTTCATGTGGACAGCTCAGCATCAACTCCTCAGAGACCATCCAAAGGAGCCTCGCCTGTAAATCCGAGCAAAGTGCCCAATGTAAAAGCGCCCCCTCTGGCAAATAGTATCGGAGGGGATTTGGACGACTATGTTTGGAAAAATGGTCCGCAAACCACAACGATCTCACCATGAAGACAGATGCTCTCATCATTTACAGCCTATCATTGTTCACCATTGTGACACTTGGAGCAGCTCAAAGCCTTGCTCATTCAAGGTTCACAACACCGCTCAAAGGTTGGCAGGTGCAAAAGATGTGCCGTCCCGCCAGCGATGGCATCCAAATCTTGGATGCGATTTCAAAAGGTCAGTTGGGCGAGGATCAAGTATTGATTCGCCTGATTAATTCCCAAAAACTTTTTCCACCATACACCCCGCCCGAAAAAAAAGATCAGGAACGAAGTTCGGGCCGCCCAATGCTAACCATAGCCGACGTTGAAAAAGTTTGGGCAGCGGATCGAAGACTTCTGGATTTGCTCCCTAAGAAGATTCGTTGGCAAGAACTTCAGTTTACCGAAGATGTGGAGCCTCGAAGTTCCCCAATGTTCAACGTGATCACCCAAGCTGGTATGGATCTATTTGCGGAAAGTTGGGAGTTACTAGTTAAATTTCATCCAGATAAAGTTGATCGCGAAGCTTTTTCCAATCCGATGGCTTTGCCGCCTGACTGGTGTAACAGCTTTGAGTCCGCAATCTCTTGGAGGAAAATGCACGCCGCACTATTTGAGAAAGATCATCCAACGCCGGAACAAATTGCGATGCTCAAGTCATCTGTGTTGGATGGCAATCCAATCATTCGAAAGCTCTCAGCTCAGAAGCTACTAAGCTTAGCTGAATATAAGACGGAGGATATTCGAGTGTGGTTGAGCATGGAAAAAAACATGGAGGACGTGGCAGTAGCTATTCAGATGGTTCTCTCATCAAATAAAGATAAGGAGCTTTTTGCGGACATGGAATGGCTATTTAGCAGCGATGAAGAATTAAGTTTTGGGGCTCTGCTTGGCTTCTCGTTGAAATTCGTCGCTTCGCAAAATGCAGTTGATGCTCTAGAACGATATCAATGGCTTCTTCGTAAACAAGGTGGTGCCTCGGTGCCTTTGCCGGATGTCGTGCTGAGGCAGCCTGGCTACACTTACCTGGAAAGACTCGCGGGGAAATTCGTCGCAAAGGGGATTGATAAAGCGGCGCACAACAATAGTTTTTTTGCATCTTTGTTCAGAGCTTCAAAGATTTACCTGCCACCAAGATCGAACTAATCAGGCGGAAACAATCGACGGAGCAGTCGTTGCCGATTCCTTGCTACGGCGGTATTAACCTCGCAGGTTTCCCACCCATTTCCCCAGACGAAGACTCGCGCGACGGGATTGCTATGCGATGAATGGCCGCCCATGTCTGATCACCCGCTGCTGCGCCGACTTCCGAAATCTCACGACTGCTCGAATGACGAGCTGCTGGCGGCGTTTCTCGATTATGTGGCGGAGAAGAAGCTGGAGCTCTATCCGGCGCAGGAGGAGGCCATTTTGGAGCTGTTTGATGATCGGAATGTCATCCTCAACACGCCCACCGGCTCCGGCAAATCGCTGGTGGCGCTGGCGCTGCACTTCCGCTCGCTCGCGAAGGGCCGACGCTCGGTGTACACCTGCCCGATCAAGGCGCTGGTGAATGAGAAGTTCCTCGCGCTGTGTCGCGATTTCGGCCCGGACAATGTCGGCATGGCCACGGGCGATGCCACGGTGAACCGCCACGCGCCGATCCTCTGCTGCACGGCGGAGATTCTGGCGAATTACGCCCTGCGCGATGGCGCGGCGGCTCCGTTTCGCGAGGTGATCATCGACGAGTTTCACTACTACGCGGACAAAGAGCGCGGCGTGGCCTGGCAGGTGCCGCTGCTGACGATGAGCGAGTCGCGCTTCCTCATCATGTCCGCCACGATGGGCGGCTCGGCGTTTTTCAAAGAGGGGCTCACACGGCTGACGAAGGCAGAGACGACCATCGTGGCCTCGCATGAGCGCCCGGTGCCGCTGGAGTTCAGCTACGCGCAGACCTCCGTCGATGTGACGCTGCAGGAGCTGGTGGCGGCGAACAAGGCACCGGTCTATCTCGTGCACTTCACGCAGAACGAGGCGGCGCAATCGGCGCAGGACCTCATGAGCCTGAATTTCTGCTCCGCGGCCGAAAAAGCGTCGATCAAGGAGCTGATGGCCGGCGCGAAATTCACTAGCCCGTATGGCAAGGAGGTCAAAAAGTATCTGAGCCATGGCGTGGGCATTCATCACGCCGGTTTGCTGCCCAAGTATCGCGTGCTGGTGGAGAAGCTGGCGCAGCGCGGCCTTCTCAAAGTCATCTGCGGCACGGACACGCTCGGTGTCGGTGTGAATGTGCCGATCCGCACCGTGCTGCTCACGCGACTGAGCAAGTACAGCGGCGAAAAAGTCGCCACGCTCACGGCGCGTGACTTTCACCAGATCACCGGCCGCGCGGGCCGTCGCGGCTTTGACGACGTGGGCTACGTCGTGTGCCAGGCACCGGAGCACGTCATCGAAAACGCGAAGATGGAGGCCAAGGCCGCGGGCGATGTGAAGAAGCTGCGCAAGATGGTGAAAAAGAAGCCGCCGGAGGGTTTTGTCGGCTGGAGCGAGGATACCTTCAAAAAGCTGCAATCCGCCACGCCGGAGCCGCTGGTGTCTCGTTTCCAAGTGTCCCACGGCATGCTGCTCCAGGTGCTGAGCCGCCGTGGCGATGCCTGCGCCGCGATGCGGCAGCTCATCGCCGATTCGCATGAGACGGCGAACGCGAAGACCCAGCACGAAAAGCGGGCGTGGCAGCTTTTCCGGGCGCTGGTGCAGCGCAAGATCGTCGAGATCCTCCCGCCCGCGAAACGCGAGGCCGATGGCACGAAGCTGCGGCTCAATGTGGAGCTGCAGGACGATTTCTCGCTCAATCACACGCTCTCGCTCTATCTCATCGACACGCTGGCGCTGATTGATCCTGCCTCCGCCACCTACGCGGCAGATGTGCTGACGCTTTGCGAGTCCATCCTCGAAAACCCGGATGTCATCCTGCGTCGGCAGCTCAGCAAGGTGAAGGACGAAGCCATGGCGGCGATGAAGAATGAAGGCGTGCCCTACGAGGAGCGCATCGCGAAGCTGGAGGAGCTCGAATACCCGAAACCCTGCCGCGACTTCATCTACAGCACCTTCAATGCCTTCAGCGATGCGCACCCGTGGGTCGGCCAGGAGAACATCCGCCCGAAAAGCATCGCGCGGGAGATGTTTGAGAACTTTCGGAGCTTTGCCGACTACATCCACGACTACGACCTCCACCGCGCCGAGGGCGTGCTGCTGCGTCATCTCTCCAGCACGCTCAAAGTGCTGGCGCAGACCGTGCCGGACAGCTTCAAGAACGAAGCGGTGCAGGAAATGGAGTCCTGGCTCGCCGGTGTGCTCCGCGGCACCGATTCCAGCCTGCTCGATGAATGGGAAAAGCTCCGCGATCCCAACTACAAGCCCGACGAGGTCGAAGAAAAGCCCGTCGAAGCCCCCGACATCACGCGGAACAAGCGTGAATTCACCGCGCTCATCCGCACGGAGATCTTCCGCTACATCCAGCAGCTCATCCGCGGCCAGATCGACCTCCCCGAGCTCGACGACTACTTCACCGACCACGACCGCATCCGCCTCGACAACGAAGCTCGCAACGGCCGCCACACCTACGTCGAGCCCAGCGACGACGGCCAAAGCTGGCGCGTGAACCAAGTCCTCGTCGATCCCGAAGACCTCAACGACTGGCAGCTCGAATTCCGCGTCGATTTGCCACAAGCCCGCGAGGATGGCAAACCGACGCTGGTGTTTGTGAGCTTCGGCAAGATTGGCTGATCGCCGCGATCCCGCGAAGCAAAGTAGTCATCTCGCTCCGCGAGATGAGCAGGACGCTCGGCATACCCAACCGTTCACCGTCTCCGGGCATCTTGCATGCAAGCGAAAGCCCTTTGCTCATCTCGACGGAGCGAGATGGCTACCGTGCTAGCGCGTCATCGGTGGCCCTGGATGGTTTTCGAATGCTCCTGGCGGGGAGAGGAACCTGAAAGCGCTCTCCCTCTACCCGGCGAAGGGTTGTCGAATGGTCTTCGTGCAATTCCGGGGAGAGGGCTGGGGTGAGGGGCAACGCCGAGTCTTCAAAAACGCCCTCGGTAAGATTGGCAGATCGCTGCACTCCGGCGAAGCAAAGTAGCCCTATCGCTCCGCGAGATGAGCAGGACGCTCGGCATATCCAATCGTTCACCGTCTCCGGGCATCGTCGGCCATCAACCCAGCGATAGATTTTTCATCTACGCCTCGTTGTTTCCGCCCCCCTAAACCTGACCAAAAGCCCTGCGGACCTTCTGCGCGGCCTATCTCTGCATGCCTCAATCGTTCCGTTTACCCAGCCTTTCCTCCGTCGCGCTCCTTGGCGCGGCTGTTTGCATGGTTTGTGGCTGCACGGGGGCGAAATCCAAGAAGTGGGCGGATCGCGAGGTTTTCGGGCTTTTGAAGAAAAAGACCTCCAAGGTGCCGAACTCCGGCCAGCACCTCATGGACATCACGCCGCCGCCTCCGGCTTCGCTGGAAGGGCTCGCGAAAAACACGCGCACGGTCGATTTCCTCGGGGATCGCGCCTACATCGAAAAAAACGCGCGTGTCATCTCCCTAGCGGACGCGCTGAACTTCGCCGTGCACCGGAACCGGAACTACCTGCTGCAAAAAGAGGTCGTTTACCTTTCCGCACTCGATCTCACGCTCACGCGCCAAAATTTCTCCCCCATCCTCAGCGGCGGCGGCAGCAGCACGCTGGACCGCACGAAGGTGACCAATGGCGTGAACAATCTGGTGAACACGGGCACGCTCACCACCAGCGGCGATCTCGGCCTCGGCGTGCTCACCCGCACCGGCGCGCGCCTCGCCACGGACCTCACCACGGACTTTGTGCGCTTTTTCACCGGTGGCCTGGACAGCGGGAATTCGCGTGTGGCCTTCACCCTCACGCAGCCGCTGCTGCGCGGCTCCGGCTACCTCGCCGCCTCGGAGGCGCTCACGCAGGGGGAGCGCACCGTGCTTTACAACATCCGCACCTTCACCCAGCAGCGGAAAACCTTCGCCGTGGATGTGGCCACGCAGTATTTCCGCGCGATCCAGAGCCGTGAGACCGCGAAAAACGCCCACCTCGGCTACATGGCCTTCAACAACAACGTCGAGCGCCAGCGCACGATGTTTGAAAACGGCCAGGGCAGCTACTCGCAGCTCGGCCAGCTCCTGCAGGGCCAGATCAATTTCGAGCGCTCCTGGACCAATGCCATCCGCAATTACGAGCAGGCCCTCGATGACCTGAAGATCACGCTCGGCCTGCCCGTCACGGAGCGCATCATGCTGGAGTACAAGGATCTTGATTCACTGAAGATCCTCACGCCCTCCGGTTCGCTCGATGAGGCCATCCAGACCGCGCTCACCACCCGGCTGGACCTTTGGAACAACCGCGATCGCGTCGAGGACACCACACGCCGCGTGTTGATCGCCAAGCAGGATCTGCTGCCCTCGCTCAATGCCACCGTCTCCCATCGCCTGCTCGATGATGCGAACCGCAACGACTTCCAAATCCAGACGGGAAACCGCGGCACCACGCTCGGTCTCACCAGCGATTTCAATCTGAACCTTAAGCCGGAGCGCAACAGCCTGCGCGCCGCGATGATCGCGGAGCAGCGCACACGCCGCGAGCTGGAGCTGGCCGAGGAGCAGGTGCGAAACTCGGTGCGCACCGCGTGGCGCGATCTCGAGGTCGCCAGGAAGCAATATGAATTCGCCCAGCGCGGCATGGAGATCAGCCAGAAGCGCCTCGAAGTCGAAGAAGCCTTTGCCGCAGTGGGGCAGGGGACCGCGCGTGACCTCGTGGAGGCCCAGCGCGACATCAACAGCGCGCGCGACCTCATGGTTTCCACGCGCATCAATCACAATCTCGCCCGCCTGCAGCTCTGGCGCGACATGGGCGTCCTCTTTATCGAGAAAGACGGCTCGTGGGTGGACGTATTGAAGAAGGAGAAACCAAAGGGAGAATGAAGAAAGGAAAAACCATCACCTGGACCGCCTTCGCCGCCCTTGCAGCGGCCGGAGGCTATTTGGCATGGTCCTGGTTCTTCCCGGCAGGTGCCGAGGTCGCGGATCTGCCCACGCGTGCTGTGGAGCGCGGTGATTTGCTGATCAACGTCCTGCAAGGCGGTGAAATCCGCGCGTTGCAGAACCTCGAGATTAAATCCGAGATCGAAATCCCCGCCAAAATCCTCTCCCTCATCCCGGAAGGCTACCTCATCACCGAGGAGGATGTGAAAAACGGCAAGGTCCTCGTCGAACTCGATGACACCGAGGTGAAGCAGAAGATCCAAAGCCACGAAATCGAGTTTCAGACCACCGTTTCCGCCTACATCGACGCCGATCAGGCACGTGAGATCCAGCGCAGCGAAAATCAGAGCCTCGTCCGCGCGACCAAGGAGACCGCAGTCTTCGCGCTGATGGATTTCGAGAAATACCTCGGTCGTGAAGTTGCCGCCGCCATCCTCAAGAAGGCTGGGCTTCCCTCCAACGCCGCTGATTTCGAGAAATACGCCCAGATTCTCGAAACCCAGGCCGACACGCCAGTCGATCCGAATGCCGGCACTCCCAAGGCCGCGGACAAGGCCGCCACAAAAACCGCGCCGAAGTCCGAGGCACCCATGCTCGACTTCTCCGCCTTCCTCGCCTCCAAATCGAGCAGCGATGGCGAGGCGCAGCAAAAGCTCCGCCAGTTCGAGGATGAACTGTTGGTGCGCAAAGCGGAGCTCTCCGTCGCCCAGCAAAAAGTCGAGGCCTCCACCCGCCTCGCTGCGCGCAGTTACATCACCAAGACGCAGTTGGAGAACGATCAGGTCACCCACGAAAAGGTCGCGCTGTCCGTGAAGTCCGCGGAGACCAATCTGAACCTCTTCCGCGCCTACGAATTCAACAAGCAGTGCTCCACCCTCATCTCCGCCTATCGCGAGGACATCAACAAGCTCCAGCGCACCATCCGTGAAAACCGCAGCCGCATGGCTCAGGTGGAAACCCGCTTCCAGACCGCGAAACGCCGCCATGAGATGGAGATCACCCAGCGCGATGACTTGGAGCGCCAGCTCAAGGCCTGCGTCATCAAGGCCACGCAGCCCGGCCTCGTCGCCTACGGCGACCTGAACGCCTCCTCCTCCTACAACTACAGCAACACCATCGAGGAAGGCGTCAGCGTGCGCTTCCGCCAGACCATGCTCACCATCCCGGACATGAGTCAGATGGGCGTGAAGGTGAACATTCACGAGTCTCAGGTCAAAAAAGTCCACATCGGCCAGCCCGTGCTCGTCCGTGTCGATGCAGAGCCCGGCAAGGTGCTCGAAGGCAAGGTCGCCGAGCTCGCCATCCTGCCGGACAGCAGCAGCAGCCGTTACACGCCCAATTTGAAGGTCTATCCCGCCACCGTGCACATCGATGGTTACCATCCCTGGCTGAAGCCCGGCATGAACGCGAAGGTCGAAATCATCGTCAACCAGCTCGCCGATGTGATTTTCATCCCTGTGCAGTCCATCGAGGTCGATCAGGACGACAAACACTACTGCTACGTGAGCAGCGGCGGCAGTCTGGAGCGCCGCCCCGTCACCACCGGTCACTTCAACGAGGAATTCATCGAAGTTCGCGAAGGTTTGAAGCTTGGCGAGCTCGTCGCGATCTCCCTGCCGAAGAAAGCGGAGGTCGATGGACCCGCTGCCGCGCCTGCTGGAGCCAAACCGGCCCCAGACACCAAAAAAGCGAAGCCCAAGGAGAAAAACATCGCCACTGCGGAGGCTCAGTGATCAGCCGATCGGCGCTGTGGATCGTGTGAGGCCACTTTGGGCCTCCAGAGCTCGTTTTTCCCCTGCTTGACCGCGCCTCCCACCTGCCGATGAGTCGGCTCCCCTCAGACCGAAGCCCGTGACCGTTAGCAAAACGCCATCGCCGCCCCGGAAGGCCATTTATCGCCTCTCCATTTACCTGCGCTGCTTGCAGAAGCTGCGGGAGAACCGCGTGGACACCGTCTCGTCAGCCGCGCTCGCCAAGGCCGCCGGTGTGAAGTCCACGCAGCTCCGCAAAGATCTCACCTACTTCGGCCAGCTCGGCACGCGCGGCCTCGGCTACAATGTCGAGTCCCTGCGCAAAATGATCGCCGATGTGCTCGGCCAGAACCGCCTCCAGCCCGTCATTTTGATCGGCGTCGGCAATCTCGGCTCCGCTTTGCTGCGCTACGGTGGTTTCCGCAAGGAAGGCTTCGAAATCACCGCCGCCTTTGATGCGATCGCCAAAACGGCGGGCGGATTGGCGATCCCCGTGCTGCCCATGAACGGCCTGGCTGATTACATCGTGAAAAACAACGTCAAGATGGCCATCCTCACCGTTCCGGCCGTCGCCGCGCAGGCCGTTTGCAATGAGCTCGTTGAAAACGGCATCCAGGCGATCCTCAATTTCTCCCCTACCGTGCTCGAAGTGCCGGAAAACGTCGTTGTGAACAGCGTGGACCTCGCCGTGGAGCTGGAAAACCTCAGCTACTTCATCCGCTGAGCTTCAAAATGGTTTTCAAGCCGGAGGCTTGAGGGAGCATAGCCGGTGGCGACAACCACCGGTTACTGAGATCCCCCGAGTGTGCGCCCCGATAGGGGTGCGAGAAGCGGTCGCTCATCGCGGATCGATCTCGCTGACTTCTCGCGCCCTTTCAGGGCGCCACGTTGTTACCGTCGCACGATCCGGTGGTTGCCCCCACCGGCTACTCTCTTTTCGTGCCTCCGGCACGCTTTGCAGCGCTGGCATTGTTTCGAGCTAGCGCCCCGGATGAGCACAAAAAAGCCCCGTTCCGCAGAACGGGGCCTTTTCAGATATTCGTCACCTCACGCGGCCTTCACCGCAGCCACGATCTTTTGCGCCGCATCGGTCAAACCGTCCGCACTGGTGATCTTCAGGCCGCTGGCGGCCAGGGTGGCCTTGCCGGCGTCCACGTTGTTGCCTTCCAGGCGCACCACGAGCGGAATGTTCAGCGAAACCTCCTGCGCCGCGGCGATGATGCCGGTTGCGATGATGTTGCAGTCCATGATGCCGCCGAAAATGTTCACCAGGATGCCCTTCACATTCGGATCGCCGAGGATGATCTTAAACGCCGCCGTGACCTGCTCCTTCGTGGCGCCGCCGCCGACGTCGAGGAAGTTCGCCGGCTCACCGCCGTGGAACTTGATGATGTCCATCGTGCTCATCGCGAGGCCCGCGCCGTTCACAAGGCAGGCGATGTTGCCGTCGAGGCCGATGTAGTTCAGCCCGAATTCGCTCGCGGCGACTTCACGCGGGTCTTCCTCAGTCTTGTCACGCATTTCGACCACGTCCTTCTGACGGTAGAGCGCGTTGTCGTCGAAATTGAACTTCGCATCGAGCGCCACGACCTGGTTGTCGGTCGTCACGGCCAGCGGATTGATCTCCACGAGCGAGCAGTCGCTCTTCAAATAGAGATTCCACAGCGAGGTGAAAAGTTTGACCGCCTGATTCATGAGAGGGCCGCGTAGACCGAGCGAGGCGGCGATTTCACGGCACTGGTAAGCCTGCAAACCGAGCGTGGGGTGCACGAAGGTCTTGGTGATCTTCTCCGGCGTCTTTTCAGCCACTTCTTCGATGTTCATGCCGCCTTCTGTGGAGGCGATGATGGCATGGCCGCTGCTGCCGCGGTCAAACAGAATGGCGAAGTAGTATTCCTTCGAAATATCGACCGCTTTGGCGATAAGCACTTTGCTGACGAATTTGCCTTCGGCACCGGTTTGGTGGGTGACGAGTGTCTGGCCGAGCATTTTGCCCGCGATCTCTTGCGCCTGCTCCGCGGAATCCACGACATGCACGCCGCCTTTGAATCCATTTTTGAAGGTGCCCTTGCCGCGGCCGCCGGCATGGACTTGGGCCTTTACGACGAGGCCCGGGCCGCCGATCTCGCGTGCAGCTTTGCCCGCCTCCTCGGCCGTGCTGGCGACGATGCCTTTGGGGGTGGCGACGCCGAATTTGTCAAACAACTGCTTGGCCTGGTATTCGTGGATGTTCATGCGGAGTAGGGGAGGGGGCTGCGAAAGGAGCCGCGACAGTAGAAATGCCCCCCGAAGCGTCAAGGCGCATTCCGGCTGCTTTTCGGGCGCAGGAGCCGATTGTTGCAGACTCAGAGGTCTCGAATGGCCCGTCCAGACACAGATTTCAGGCAGCCCCTCACCACGTAGCGGCGGGAGTCAGCACGCCGAAAGCCACCCGCGAGGCCGCCGCGAAGTAGCTTCGATTGGCAATCGAAGCCCTGGAACCAAGGAAGCGCCTGCCTTGCTCTCCGAGTTACGGCATGCTCTATGTCTGCGAATGAACCCCGAGCACTCAGTCACCATTGTCGGAGCTGGCATCGCCGGACTGGCAGTTGCGATCGCGTTGAGGCAGCGAGGCATCGGCGTGCAGGTGTTGGAGCAGGCACCGGAGTTGCAGGAAATCGGTGCGGGCCTGCTGCTGGGGACGAATGCGTGTGCGGTCTTAGAGAGACTTGGGGCACTTCAGGCATTGCTGACAGATCGCTCAATCGCGGTGCCGCGTTGGGAGCTGAGTGACTGGCAGGGGCGGCTTTTGTCGGCACTTCATATCCCACGATCAGGTGAGTCGAGCATCAGCACCCGACGTAGCGATCTACAGTGGGCACTCATGCAACGTCTGCCGCGTGATGTGGTGAAGCTCGGCTGCGCAGTCATAAATGCAGAATTAACCACCGAAGGCGTGCAGCTGAAGCTCGCGGATGGACGCCAGATGACGGCGAGCAAGGTGATCGTCACTGATGGTGCTCACTCCATGGTGCGTGCTGCATTGTGGCCGGGGCGAGAGCCACAGTATTGCGGGTATGTCGGTTGGCGTGGGCTGGTGGACCATGTGCCGCGAGGCTGGGAAGTCGGACGTGTGAGTGAAAGCTGGGGATACGGGAGGCGCTTCGGTATTGCTCCCGTTGGCGGTGGACGCACGTATTGGTATGCGAGTGCGAATGTGCCAGCGGCACACTGCCGCGACCGAGTGAGCGTGGCGGAGCTGCGACGCGACTTTGCATATTGGCATCATCCCGTAACGGAGATATTGAGCATGATGCCGGAAGAGGACTTGCTACAACATCCCATCCATGACCGCCGCCCGGCATGGCATTGGCAACGTGAGGAAAAAGTGGTGCTACTAGGCGATGCTGCTCACCCGCTGACGCCCAATCTAGGACAAGGAGCCGCCATGGCTTTAGAGGACGCTTGGGAGCTGGCTGCGCTGTGGGGGAAGCCGGACGCAATGACGCGGTTCGAGCGGCGGCGACGGATGCGACTCTTGTTGCTCTGGGCCGCCTCGCGTCACATTGGCAAACTCATTCAATGGGATCATCCCGCGCTGTGTTGGCTGCGTGACACACAGATGCGGCTCACGCCAGATACACTCCACACTGCCATGATGCGCCGCCTGCTGCGCTATGTGCCATCGGAGGTGGCCAGGTTATGACAAAGCCATCACTAGCCTCCTTGGGCACGGATTTACTACTCACCACCACCTGGGAGCGGGTGCGTTGTTTGACGCTGCCTTTCCTCACCTGCCTTGGATTCTTTGTGGCGGGCCAGAAGGGCTGGTGGGCGGTCGCGCTGGCTTGTGCGGTGCTGCAGAGCTTTTTCACCTATGCCTCGACCTCGCATGATCTGGTGCATCGCACCCTGAGATTGCCGCTATGGCTTAATGAGGCACTGCTGTGTTTGATTGAGGGCCTGTCCTTCCGCTCCGGGCATGCTTTCCGTGCGACTCACCTGCACCACCACCAGACTTTTCCCAGTGCGGAGGATCTGGAAGGTGCCGCTGCTCGGATGACGTGGTTTGGAGCCTTGCTGGATGGCTTGACGGCTCAACCGCGCCTATGGTTCTGGGCATTGCGCCACAGTCGCGACAGCCAACGACGCTGGATCATCGGTGAGGGCATCGGCGTGCTCCTCTGGTCTGCGATATGCCTTTCCTCACCTGTCGGGTCAGCCTACCTGCTGGTCACCGTGGCCGGGAGCTGGGTTTATCCGCTCATGACCAGCTTCATGCCGCATGATGCGAGCACGGATGATCCGCTGCGGCAGACCCGACTTTTCCGTGGGCGTGTCGTTGCTTGGTTGAGCTGGGAGCACCTGTATCACTTGGAGCATCATCTTTACCCACAGGTGCCGCATCAGCGCTGGTCGGAGCTGGCACGTCGGCTTGATCCATACTTTGCAGACCAAGGAATCAAGCCCATCATCCTTTGGCGATGACTACCCGCGACTCCCGATCATTTTTCGCAGCTCTCCTTGGTGATGGGAGATCGCTCATTTTGCTGACAGCGGTGGCTTTGGCCTTTGCGGGTGGCGGCGCGATCTTCCTTTCGCTCACGGGGCATTTTTTGCCGCATGACGTGGAGTTCCTCGGCATTCAGCCCGCGACTCTTTGTGGACTGAACCAATGTCGCATCCTGCATTTCATGATTCATGACCGAGCGTCCTTCGGTGGCGTGCTGCTGGCAATTGCAGTGCTCTACACCTGGCTGGCGATGTTTCCGCTGCGCGAAGGCGAGAGCTGGGCGTGGTGGACTCTGGTGCTGACGAATGCGACGGGTTTCGGCTCTTTCCTCACCTACCTCGGCTATGGCTACCTCGACAGTTGGCACGCTTGGTCCACGCTGCTTCTGCTGCCGGTGACCGTTCTGGGCCTGTGCCTCACCCGAAGGTTGTGTTTGAGGCCGTTCTCTTGGTCACCAAGCTGGTGGCCGTCAGTTTGGCTCTCGCGGCCGGCCATGGGCTGGCTGCTCTGGCTGGCCTGGGGTGGCGGCATGGTGGCTGCGGGTGCCACGATCATGTTCGTTGGCATGACAGAGGTGTTTGTGCCGAGTGATCTGGAGTTCATTGGCTACACACTGGCTCAGCTGGAAGCCATCAATCCGCGCCTCGTGCCACTGATCGCTCATGATCGAGCAGGTTTCGGCGGTGGGGTGTTCACCACGGGATTACTCGTTCTGTGCGTGGTTTGGAAAGCGCCGCCTTCGAGGCATGTTTGGCAGGCGCTCGTCGTTGCGGGCAGTATTGGCTTTTTGCTCGCTCTCGGCGTGCATTACCCTATCGGCTACCTCGACGCGGAACACCTGGTGCCCGCTTGGGTCGGCACCGTCGCATTTGGGTTGGGCGCATGGCTTTTATGGCCGCGCATGAAGTGAGGTTTCTTCTTCCAATTCAGAAGCTTTTTCGATAAAACGACCACCCGGAGTGTCACAGCAGGGCTCCGGGTCCAACCGCATGTTCCGCTTCGCTCTATTTTTTGCCTTCGCAGTCGCTGTTTCGGCCTTTTCACAAGGGACGGGCCTCACGGGGCAATATTACGACACCGCGACCTTCACTACACTGAAGACGACGCGCGTCGATACGACGGTGAATTTCAGCTTTGGCACGGCGATCCCATCAGGCACGACGATCACGAATGCGGATACGTTTTCCATCGCGTGGTCGGGGCAGGTGGAGCCGGAGTTTTCGGGGCTTTATACGTTTTATGTGACGGCGGATGATGGGGCGCGGTTGTGGGTGAATGATCAGATGATCGCCAGTCGCACGTTTGCGGCGGCGGGGCCGGAAATGCGCGGGCAGGTGAATCTGGAGGCGGGCAAAAGGGTGAACATCCGGTTGGAATACATCGAGCAAACGGGCTCGGCTTCAGTGAAGCTGGAGTGGTCGTGTGCGTCGCGGGCGCGGGAGGTGATTCCGACTTCGAGGCTGTATCCGGCTCGCGTGGACAAGGCGGGCGGGTCGCTGCTGCGGGAGCATTGGAGCGGGATCAGCGGCGCGTTGATTTCATCGCTCACGTCGAACGCCAACTACCCGAGCAAGCCGGGCGGGCGCGAGTTCATCACGTCGTTCGAGTGTTTGGCGCAGGATTGGGCGGAGTCGTATGGCACGCGGGTCACGGGCTTCATCGTGCCGCCGGTGAGTGGCAGCTACACCTTCGCGGTGAGTGGCGATGAGGTGGTGGAGCTGTATGTGAGCACGGACTCGACGAGCGCCAACAAATCGCTCGCGGCGAGTGTGGCCTCGGCGACCGCGTTTCGGGCCTGGGGCACGCCTTCGAGCGCCAGGACGCTCGTGCAAGGTCAGCGCTACTATGTGGAGCTGTTGCACAAAGAGAACACGGGCACGGATCATTGGTCCGTGGGCTGGAAAAAACCGGGCGATGCGGCTTTCAGCGTCGTTCCAGGCTCGGCACTGGTTCAGCCGGGCCTCACGACGACGCAGCCGACGGAGGCAAATTTGCTCAACACGATGGCGCAGGATCATCCGCGTCTTTTTGCCACGGCGGAGCGTTTTGCGAAGCTGAGAGCAGCCTACCTGAGTCCCACGGCATCGCAGGCGAAGACCTGGGCACAAAACGCGATCAACTCGGCCAATGGCCTCCTCACCACGCCACCGATCGTCTATGCGCCGGATGTGCGCAGCGTGATTTTGAATGACGCACGCAAGGTGGTGGATCGCATGTATAAACTGGGCCTCGCGTGGCAGCTCACGGGCGATGCGCAGTATGCCGAGCGTGCGTGGACGGAGCTGAGCACCGTGGCGGACAACACGCTCTTCCCGAACTGGAATCCCAGCCACTTCCTCGATGTCGCGGAGATGACGCACGGCTGCGCCATCGGCTACGATTGGTTTTACCACTACTGGGATGCCACACGCCGCACGACAATCCGCACGGCGATCATCAACAAAGGCCTCACGCCGGGCGTCTCGCAGTTCACGAGCAATGCCGGTTGGTCGCAAAGCGATGGAAACAACTGGAACCAAGTCTGCACCGGTGGTCTCAGCATGGGCGCATTGGTCGTCGGCACGGAAAGCGAGGCGCTGGTGGAAAACATCCTCAATCGCTCCATCAACTCCACGCGGCCCTGCTGGAAGCATTTCACCACCGACAACGGTGCCTGGTATGAAGGCCCTGGTTACTGGGGCTACACCACGGAGTATGGCATGAGAATGCTCGCCGGACTCGAATGGGTGCTTGGCAGTGATTTTGGCATCAGCAACACGCAAAATGTCTCCGAGGCGGGCTATGGACCGATCAACTCGCTCGGCACCTCGAATGTCATTTTCAATTATGCCGACGCAGGCGCGGGCGGAGGCACTCGCGGGCCGCAGTTTCAGTGGATGGCACGGCGTTATGGTATCGGCGCGTATGATGGCTGGGAAAACACCGGCAGCGGCAGTGCACTGAGTGCGCTGTGGTGGAATGATCACGCGGGCATCACTGTGGCGAACAATGGCTCAGCGGCGGACATGGCTTTCCACGGCGAGGAAGGCACTGCTTTTGAAGCGCAGGAAATGGTCACGATGCGCGGCAAGTGGGCGGACAGCCGTGCCACCTTCGTCGGCACGAAAGGCGGCCAGATGGGCGCGGATCATGGCAATCTCGACGCGGGCACCTTTGTGCTCGATGCGCTCGGCAAACGCTGGTTTCACGACCTCGGCGGCGATAATTATGCGCTGACCAATTACTTCAACGGCACGCCGAATGCCTCCGGCGTGGATCGCTGGGACTACTACCGCATGAGGCCCGAGGGTCAGAACACGCTCGCCATCAATCCCGATGGCACCGCTGGCATGGTGCTGAATGCCGTCGCACCGCTCACCGCGTATCAAAGCGAGCTTGGCGGCAGCAGTTCATTCTCGATTCATGATCTCACGCCGGTTTACACAGGCATGAGCAAGGTCTGGCGCGGTGTGCGCTTGATGGGCGCTCGCGATGAAGTTCTCGTGCAGGATGAGATCACCGCGGCCACGGGCAAGACGGTGTGGTGGTTTGCGCATTACACGCATCCGACCACCAGCGTCGTCATTGATCCCGATGGCACCAGCGCCATGCTCACGCAGGGTGCGGAGCGTCTGTGGTGCAAAATCCTTAGCAGCAGCGGCCAATTCCAAATCATGGATGCGGTGCCGTTACCCGGTTCGGCAAATCCGGTCACCACACCCGCGCAAAATGCCAACACCGGCCACAAGAAGCTCGCCATCAATCTCACCAACGTCACGAACACCACGCTCGCCGTGTGGTTTGTGCCTCTGCAAACCGGCGATCCCATTCCCACGACGCTGCCCGCTGTCACCGCGCTCAATACTTGGAACATCGCCGCCTCGAATGACGCGCCGGTGGCGACCAGCAGTGTCGCCACCAGCAATGGCGAGAACCCGGTGGACATTGATTTGCGCAGCTACATCACCGACGACTCGACGCCCGCCGCGCAGATGCGTTTCAGCGTGAGTGCTCCTGTGAATGGAACGGTGGTTTTGCTCGCCGATGGCTTCACGGCCCGCTTCACGCCCAACCCCGGCTACACCGGCGTGCCGAGTTTCACATTCACCGCCACCGACACCGGCGCTGATCCACGCATGATCCTGGCGTATGATTTTGACCTGCCTGATCCGACGCTTTCGACCGAGCAGCCTGATGTCTCCGGCAATGGCCGCAACGGCACACTGGAGGCCATCGGCACCGGCACTTACACGCTGCAAAGCGATGTGCCTGCGGCGCTGGGACGCGATGGTCGCAGTCTCGATCTCGCGGAGAACGGCGGTGCCAATGCCGCACGACTCAGCCGCGTCGTCACCACCACCGAAATCGATTGGGACACCAGTGACTGGACTTTCACCGGCTGGTTTAAACGCCGCGATAGTGGTAGCGAGGACATGATCTGGCACTTGAACACGGGCGATGGCTTCGGCAGCGGCGAGGAGCTGTATTTGATGACTCGCGGCACCTCCACCCTCACGCTGCATCACTATCCAGGGCCGGATGTGAACATCGAGAGCACCGCAGCCGCACCCGGTGTGTGGCATCACTTTGCCGTCGTGCGCAGCGGCACCACAATGAGTCTCTATTTAAATGGAATACTCGTCGGTAGCGATACCTCCTTCACGCTCGCCACCGCTCAAGTTCCGCCGCTCATCTTCGGTGGTCACACCGATGTGTCGGCGACTTTTGCACCCCGCTGGTTTGACGGAAAACTTGACGAACTCGCCGTTTTCAACACCGCCCTCGCTCCGGCTGAAATCACCACTTTGTTCAATGGCATGACGACACGCCATTTCGGCGGTCTCAGCACCACGGCCACGATTTCCCTCTCCGCCGCACCCGTGAACTATGTTTGGACCAGCACGACGAGCGGCAACTGGTCCACCGGCACCAACTGGCAGGCTGGAACTCCGCCGACAAGCTCTCGCGGTGCCTCCGTGCAGTTCTTCACCGGACAAACGCTGGCTGCGGGCAGCACGACGGCCACGAACGACATCGCGGGCGTTCTCCAGATGAACAATCTCACGCTCGCAGGCACCAGCACCGCTGCGATGACCTCCACGATCACCGGCGGCACCTTCCAGCTTCTCAACAACGGCACCACACTGCCCACCGTGAACCTCATCGGCACAGGCACCACATTGATTTACAACATTAACACGCCTGTCTTCCTCGGAGCCGACACCACCTTCAATGCCACCAACACCGGCACCTTCATCTTCAACGGCGATCTCAGCGGCGCGGGCGGTTTGATCCGCAACAGCACGAGCAGCAAACTCATCCTCGCCGGCACGAACAGCTACACTGGCGACACCACGATCAACGCGGGCACGTTGCAAATCGGCAATGACGGCACCACCGGCAGCCTCGGTAGCGGCGATGTGATAAACAACGGCACGCTCAAATTTGACCGCACCGGCATTCTGAACGTGTCGAATGCCATCACTGGCACTGGCGGCGTGCAGATTGATTGCCCGATCAATTTGGGCACCGTCGTCTTCAGCGGCACGAATACCTTTGATGGAGGTGTGAACGTCAGCGGCGGCACTTTGCGCATCACGAACAGCACCGCGCTCGGCGATGGCACGAAGACTGTCACGCTCAGCAACGGCACCGCAGGCGCTCCGCATCTCAATCTCGATGGCAGCAGCGACCCCATCGAACTACCCGCCACCATCAGCTACAACACCAGCAGCGCCACCGGAGCCATCATCAATGAAGCGGGCGACAACACCATCCTCGGCCCCATCAATCTCACTGGCGGCGGTGGCGATACGAAGATCCTCGTCAGCGGCGGCACGCTCACACTCGCAGGCAGTATTGCGCCAATTACAAATGGCCGAAGACTCCTGCTCGATGGTGTGGGCACTGGAGTCGCCGTCGGCCAGATCAACAATGGAACAGGTATTAATGTGCTGCTAGAACTTACCAAACAAAGCACCGGCACCTGGACCCTCTCCGGTGCCAATTCTCACAGCGGCACCACCAGCGTGAGCGCAGGCACGCTCATCCTCGGTCACGCCAGCGCTCTCGGCAGCGGCGGTTTGCAGCTCGGAAACACCCTCGGAGCCACCAGCATCACCGCTGGAGCCACGCTTGATCTGAATGGGCAACAATCCGTCAATGAGGTCATTACGGTCCGTGGCACTGGCGTGAGCACTGTCGGCGCTTTGATCAACAACAGCCCCAATGCCGCCAGCATCGCCAGCGGCGTCGTCTCGAGCATCTCCACGACGGCGGGCGGAATTCACAGCACCGTGCCTGATGTCATCCTCAGCGGAAACGCCACTGCTGTAGCCACTTTGGGCCTCAGCGCAGCCAGTTTCACGATCAATGGCGGTACAACGCAATACTCCGCCGCACCCACCGCCACCATCACCGGCGGTGGCGGCACTGGAGCCACCGCAACGGCCACTTTGACCAGCGGCGTCGTTTCCGGCATAACCATCACCAATGCAGGAGTCGGCTACACCTCGGCTCCGACCGTTGCCTTCAGCGGCGGCACCGTCACCAATGCACTCATCAATCCAACGGGCACCGGCAACGCGACCAATTTCATCGTGAGCGGCATCCAGGTCACGAACCCCGGCAGCGGCTACACCAGCGCTCCGAGCGTCACCTTCAGCAGCGGCACAGGAACCACAGCGACCGCCAACATGTCAGCAGTGATCCTCGGAGCCAACAGCAGCATCGGCGGCTCCGGCGACATTGGCATCCATCCCGGAATCTCCGGTGCCTTTACGCTCACGAAAGTCGGCGCAGGCACGCTCACGCTCCATGGTGCGAACACGCACGGCACCACCACCATCAACGCAGGTCGCCTCGCGCTCTCAGGAAGCCTCACGAGCAATCTCACCACCAACGCCGCGATTTTTGCCCCGCAAGGCACTCCCAGCACGACCGCCAATCTCACCCAGGCATCCACCGCAACCTTCCAAGTCCGTCTCAACAGCAGCACCGTCGGCAGCGGCTACGATCAACTCACCGTCAGCGGCACCACCGTCAGCCTCAACGGTTCCCTCGACCTCGTCTGCGGCCCCAATTTGGCCCCCGGCAGCACCTTCACCATCCTAAACAAAACCAGCGCCGGACTCATCACCGGCACCTTCGCCGGGAAAGCCAACAACAGCACCTTCACCGACGACGGCTACACCTTCCGCATCAACTACACGCTCGGCGACGGCAACGATGTCGTCCTCACGCTGATCACCACGCCCATCGAGCAATGGCGCTTCACCAACTACGGCAGCGTCCTCAACACCGGCACCGCCCTCGACACCGCCGACACCGACGGCGATGCCGTCTCCAACCTCCTCGAATACGCGACCAAGATGAACACTGCCGCGAACGATGTGGTGCCCCAGTCGGCCACGAAGAACGGCTCCAATCTCGAATACATCTACACCAAGAACAAAGCCGCCACCGATGTGACCTTCACCGTCGAATGGAGCGATGATTTCACCACTTGGAGCACCGCCGGCGTCACCCAAGCCCTCGTCCCCGGCTCCGACAACGGTGTGACTCAACAAATCCTAGCCACCTTGCCCGCTGGCGTGAATGGAAGGCGCTTTGTGAGGCTGCGGGTGACGCGTTGAAAATCAGTGTCCGGTTTGCTGGCTTCGTGCGAGATAGTCACGCACGTATGAACATCGCCGAAACCCACGCCGCGCAGGTTTTCCTCGCCCATCACGACTTTGTGAAGGGCGTGGCGCTGAAGTATGCCCCCTGGCCGGGGCTGATGGAGGACATCACGCAGCAGGTCTTCCTCGAATTCATGGCGAAGGAGTCGAAATGGGACCTCAGCAGCGATGCGCGGCCGCTTTTGGCCACGATGACGCGTCACATCGCCATGCGGCTGTGGCGGGAACGCACGCGCCAGCAGCCGGAGGTGGTGCAAAAGCTGGCCGATCACATCCGCCTGCTCGCGGAGGAGCGTGAGACGCCGCCGCGCTACGAGGACGAGGTCCGCGTGCTGCGCTCCTGCCTGCAAAAACTGCCGCAGAAGAGCCGCGAGCTCGTCGAGCTCTATTATTACGACGACGTCGGCACGCCGCAGATCGCCGAGCAGATCCAGATGAAGGCCGACACCGTCTGCCGCGCCCTCTCTCGCGTGCGGGAAAAACTGCGCGAGTGCATTCAGCAATCCATGAATCAGGGAGGTCACGCTCATGCTTGAAGCCGACACGCTCATCCAGCACTACCTCGAAGGCACGCTCACCGATGCCGAGGCGGAGGAATTGCACACGCTGCTGCAAAACGACGCTCAACTCGGCTCCAAACTGCTCCAGCACTTCGAGATGGACGCGATGCTCCGCGCCACGAAACCGCTCGCCGTGCCAGGAAAGGTGATCCAGCCCGCTTTGATGCCAAAGCGCCGTTTTACCTTCGCCACCGTCACCACCGTGGCGGCGATGGCGGCCTGCATTGCGCTCATGGGCGCGTGGTTGGCCATGTCGTGGCTGAAATCGGATGTGGAGGAGACCACGGCTTCCGTTGCGGTGCTCACGCGTGGTGTGAATCTCGAATGGGAATCCACCGCCATCATGCCAGGCACGCCGCTTTCGCCCGGACTGCTGAAACTGAAGTCCGGCATCGCCCAGATCGAGTTTTACCAAGGTGCCCGCGTCGTGATCGAAGGTCCTGCCGAGCTGCAGCTCATCTCCAGCGGCGAGGCCACCTGCACGCGTGGCAAGCTCAGCGCCAACGTGCCGCCGCAGGCCAAAGGTTTCCGCATCAACACCCCGAAAGGCACCATCGTCGATCTCGGCACCGAGTTCGGCCTTGATGTCAGCGAGGCGAGTTCCGAGGTCCATGTCTTCAAAGGCGAGGTCGAGCTGCACAAGGCCGCCGAGTCGATGAAATCGCTCAAAGAAGGCCAGGCGATGGCCTTCGCGGCCGAATCGCAACTCCTCGCCGCGAATGCGTCGAGCTTTGCCTCGCTGAACGAAATTCATGCCCGCACTGCTTTGTCGGATCATTCTCAGTTCGAGCGCTGGCAGGCGCAAAGTGCCCAACGGAATGCCGATCCGAATTTGAAGGCCCATTTCGACTTCCAGGACGACGAATCCGCCCGCTCGCTGCGCAACCACGCTCACGCAGGCGAGGACGGCAGCATCGTCGGTGCCTCGTGGACCACGGGTCGATGGCCGGAAAAGCGGGCGCTGGAGTTTCGCAACGTCAGCGACCGCGTGCGCCTCAGCGTCGCCGGTGAAACGAAAGCCCTCACGATGGCCGTCTGGATGCGTGTGAACGGCCTCGACCGCTCGCTGAATTCCATTTTCATGTCCGAAGGCTGGGGCGACCGCAAAATCCACTGGCAGATCACCCGCGAAGGCCACATCCGCCTCGGCGTGGCCGGTTCAGCGGGCAAAGGCCACGCTGACTACGACTCGCCGGTTTTCTTCACGCCCGAGCGTTTCGGCCGCTGGATGCACCTCGCCGTCGTCTTTGATCCCACCGCCAAAGAAGTCCGCCATTACGCCAACGGCGCTCTTTTGGCCCGTCTGCCCCTCAAAGACGCCTCACCGCTCAAACTCGGCATCGCCGAACTCGGCAACTGGAACGACCGCCGCACCCGCAGCGTCGCCATCCGCCACCTGAGTGGTGCGATGGATGAGTTCGCGCTGTGGGACCGCGTGCTGAGTGAGGCGGAGATTAAGGCGATGGCGCATTAATGACCGCATTGACCTTGATGACGTCATTGACGTCAAACCGGTCAATGACGTCAAATCGGCCGCGTGCCTTTGCATTCGGGAAATGCTGAACAGCCCCAAAAATCCCCTTTCGCGGACTTTCGTCGCCGCATGGGCTTTTCGCATTGAGGGCACGCGGGGGATGGCTCGGTGTTGCGTTGTTCCTCGCGGGCTTCGAGCCTCCTGGCTGTCAGGCGTTCGCTGAAGCCGCCGCTTTGCTCAAAGGCCTCGCCTTGCGCGGTGATCTGGCTTTTGAGCATGTTCAGCGCCCGTCCGAGGATGATCAGCATCGCGTTCGCCACCACCACGGGGTCGGTGGCATCCAGCCAGTGGGCGTATTTGCGTCGCTGCTCCAGCGCATGCTTCGCGGACTCATGCACCATGTCATCGGAAAACGCGGCCGCGTCCAAAGAGATGGCATTCACGGCCTTCGCCTCCGCCGAATGAACCGACCACGGCAGCTCTCCGCGATCCAGAATGAACATCTCGTAGTCCCCGCGCAGCTCGCTGAGGCTGGCGCGGGCCACGTCAGTGAGTTTCATCTCCGTGTCCTTCGAGGTCGAGGAGCGCTCCGAGCCTTCGATGATGTTCTGGCGGCCGCTTCGCGCCGCCTGGGTCATCTGGTCATATTGGCGGCCTTTCGGGTCGTAGAACTTGTCATCGGCCTCACGGTGGTCGTGCGTCAGAAAGCGGCGGCAGAAGCGCAGCGTTTCGAGCTGCACGATGGTGGCCAACGTGAACGAATGCAGCCTCCGAAAGCCACCGTGTTTGTCGAAGAGTTGTTGAGGCATAGGAAAGAGTGACTGAATTGACGTTGTTGACCTCATTGATCGTCAATTCGGTCAACTACGTCATCAAGGTCAATCTCCGCATGAAATCCCTCCTCGCTCTCGCCTTTCTCACCACCGTCGCTTTCGCCCAGCCGCGCGATATTTTCGACTACACTGGCCAAAACAACGCACCGGCGGGCACGAAGAGGCTGGTGTTCATCGCGGCGAAGGGGACGCATGGGGGCGGTGGGCAGCATGAGTTCCTCGCGGGGGCGGCGTATCTGGCGCGGCGCATCAATGAAACGTATCCGCAGGCTTTTGCGGTGGTGTATCCGGAGAACAATTGGCCGAAGGACCTCACGAAGGCGGATGCGATCATCGTGCTGCTGAATCACGGCGGCAAGGCGGCGGATGATGCGAACATCAAGGCGG
>Ga0315902_10003460_pt1 | contig 23579 bp, 19 predicted proteins | sample LakEriMetagenome_9_FD_203523 | JGI IMG/M metagenome (GOLD analysis project Ga0315902, IMG submission 203523) | Freshwater fungal communities from buoy surface, Lake Erie, Ohio, United States - Buoy 12 MA117 | ecosystem: Environmental > Aquatic > Freshwater > Lake > Lake biofilm | place: USA... | reverse complement strand
AAAACGATTTTTTATCTTGTCAACCCTCCAGGAGCGCCACACAACACCAACCTAAAACTCCAATTGGTCAATCAATAGTTAACAAAAAAAACCGCCTCACAACATTAGCTGTGAGACGGCCTCTTTTTATGAGGTGGTCGGTGAATATCTATTCAACGGAGTCAGAGGGAGAAACGGTTTGTTCCACTTCAGGAGTAACTGCCGTTTGTTCTTCTTGGCTGCTGTTGTGAGCATCTGCAAATGGCCTTTTTCCGATTATTTCTTCTAGATCGGACCGGTGCAGGACCTCTTTTTCGAGTAATGCAGTCGCCAAGGCGTCCAGTTGCGCTCGGTGTTCTTTCAGAAGGTTTTGTGCTCTGGTATATTGGCCCTCGATCATATTTTTCACCTCTTGATCTACCAACCAAGCCGTTTGATCACTGAATGGACGGCTATAGGTTTCGTTCATCATGCTATGGAAGGATATGTTTCCGATGGTTTCGTTCAGACCATAATTCAGAATCATATCATAGCTCATTCTCGTGATGTGGTCAAGGTCGCTTTGGGCACCAGTGCTAATTTTATTGAACACGACATTTTCTGCGGCGCGGCCCCCTAAAGTCATACAGATATCATCCAATAATTTTTCTTTTCGGGTGATGTATTGTTCTTTAGGTAGATATTGGGCGTAGCCGAGCGCGGCCAAGCCACGAGGGACGATGGTTACTTTAACCAGCGGGTGAGCGTGCTCGAGGTACCAGCCACAGATGGCGTGTCCGGCTTCATGATAAGCAATAATTTGCTTTTCCTCGGGGCTTATAATTTTATTTTTCTTTTCTAGGCCTCCAATTACCTTATCCAGCGCGTAGTTAAAATCATCCAGATCAACGGCAGTTTTACCTCTACGAGCAGCGATAAGGGCTGCTTCGTTGCAGACATTTGCGATATCGGCACCGACGAAACCCGGAGTCATTTCCGCAAGTGTGGCTGGTTTGACATCGCTAGAGACCTTTATTGTTTTGACGTGAACAGCAAAAATTTGTTCACGGCCTTTAAGGTCGGGGCGGTCGATACCGATTTGTCGATCAAAACGACCGGGGCGAAGGAGAGCTTGGTCCAGGATATCTGGGCGGTTGGTAGCGGCCATTAGAATGACCCCTTTATCGGTGGGGAAGCCATCCATTTCGACAAGAAGTTGGTTGAGGGTGTTTTCTCGTTCATCATTTCCACCCTGTACCATCCCTCTGCCACGGGCACGACCAATTGCGTCAATCTCGTCTATAAAGATGATACAAGGCGCTTTTTCACGGGCTTGTCGGAATAAGTCACGCACGCGGGATGCCCCAACTCCAACGAACATTTCGACGAAGTCTGATCCGGAGATGGAAAAGAACGGTGCATCGGCTTCGCCGGCAACCGCTTTTGCGAGCAGGGTTTTACCGGTACCTGGGGGGCCGACTAATAAGACGCCTTTGGGGATTTTTCCACCGAGGGCGGTGTACTTTTTAGGGTTTTTTAAGAAGTCAACTACCTCCATTACTTCTTCTTTCGCCTCATCTAAACCTGCAACATCTGCGAAGGTGACATTAACTTTCGTATTACTATCGAAAAGGGTGGCTTTTGATTTTCCGATGTTAAAGATTTGAGAGCCAGCACCTCCTGCTCCCCCGCCCATACGACGGAGGATAAAGATCCAGATTCCCGCAAAAATCAGCAAAGGAAGTCCATAGGTAAGTAAGAATTGACCCCAAGGTTTTTCCTGGTAGTCAATATGTACTTTTGGTTTTTTAGCTTTGACCAGTTCTTCATTCAGCGCTTTGATATTGTCGCTAAACACCTCCATAGGCCCCACATTAAAGATAAAGTGAGGTTTGCTAGGATCTATGGTTCGGTCATTTGGGTTGATTTCGGTGTAGGCTCCCTGTCCTAATTTTTCCTTTTTTATATAGACATATCCTTCTGACTTATTGATAATCAGTAATTTGTCCACATCTTCATTGAGGGCCATTGTTTCGAAATCAGCCCAGTTGATCGTGCGTTTGGGGCCAATGCTTTTTGCCATATAAATGCCGAGTAGGCTGATGGCTACTAGCAGATAGATCCAAGTAAAGTTAAACTTGGGAAGTCCATTGCCTTTATTGTCCCTACGCTGCGAATCGGGTACTTCGTTATTATCTTTGTTATTATCCATGGCTTACGGTATATAAAATACTTTCAGTTGTGTTTCAGGTGAGCGTGCTTAAATTGAAAGGAGCATTAAATATCTGCGAACTCGGTCACTTTTGCGTCGCTCCAGAGTTGTTCCAGTTCATAGAAAAGGCGCGTTTCTGGGTAGAAGACGTGGACGACGGTTCCAAAATAATCCATCAGTACCCATCGGGCATTCATGGATCCTTCTGTGTGAACTGGATTGGATCCGGTTTCTTCTTTTACTCTTTTGTGGATGCTGTCTGCGATTGCTTTGACATGCACATTAGAATCGCCCTCGCAAATAATAAAGAAATCTGCTGGTGCGTCTTCTAGGTGGCGCAGATCCAGCAAAACGATATTTTTACCTTTTTTGTCTCGGATGCCTTCAATGATCCAATTATTCAGTGCTTCGAGCTCTTTTTGGCGGCTGCTTTCCTGCCGCGATTTAGCAACTGTGAGATTCAAATGTATAATTCTGTTTTTGTTTACGAAAAAAAAATATTCCAACAAAGGTACGACTATAAAATGACTTTCCTCTTGCTGATATTTGCGTTTTTGAATTGTTTTGAAACAGGATAACGCAAAATGGGTCGGTAAAGTTCTCTGGCATTTCGACGAACTGTCCTCCACCAACGATTACGCCCGGTATATTACTCGGCAAAGTGAAGTAGAGTCGGGAACGGTCATTCGGACAGACTGTCAAACTGCAGGGCGTGGTCAGCTTGGGGCGGTCTGGGAAAGTGCGCCTGGGAAAAATTTGACGTTGACGATTATTCTGCATCCTAATTGGCTTCGGGCAGAGGCTCAGGTTGGTTTAAGTCAAGCTGTTGCGTTAGCAGTAGCGGCATCCATCCAGGCATTTGTACCGGAGATGGATGTAAGTATTAAGTGGCCAAATGACCTTTTGGTACAACGGAGGAAGGTGGGGGGCATCTTGATCGAGAATACTATTTCTGGGCAGTTTTTAGCGCAGTCGCTTATTGGTATTGGAGTAAACGTGAATCAGGTCCACTTTTCTTCGGCACTACCAAATGCAGCTTCATTGAGTAGTTTAGCTAGTAGACAAATAGATTTAGATGCATTTCAGGCGCATTTATTTGCCTCTGTTGAGTATCATTATGAATGGTTGAGACTTCAGGGGAGGGAGGGGATTCATCAAGACTATTTGCGCAATTTGTTTGGGATGGGCGTGCGTAAGCGATTTTTGAGCATGCCGGGAGAGGTGCCTTTCTGGGGCTGTATTAAGGGGGTTGACCCTGACGGAAGGCTATGTATTGAAACTGATCAGGGCCTTCAAAAATTTGCGTTAAAAGAGATAAAGCAGTTTTTCGAGTTGGATTAGCGCCAGTTTGACAGTGTGTCTTCCCTTGGTGTTGGAGTTACTGGGAACTCCCGTTGGTATTCTTCTTGTGGAGTATTTTTTTTGGGCCAGTAAGGTTTGTATTTGGGTGTGCATTGATCTGAAAACCAGTTAAATAGCGACCAGAATAGGAGGGCAGCAATGATCCATCCAATCCAGTTTGGTAAGGGAACTACATTTCTAGGGGTGTCAGCCCATGGAGGAGGCGCTTGGTGAAAACTTTGAAGAGGAAGTCCTAATCGCTTGTGTTCTTCCATTAGGTTTTGTCGCACCTCCAAAATAACAGGCTTTAGCTGTTCAATTAATTGTAACCAAGCTTCTTCCCGGGGTTGAATTTGATTGATACTCCGCCCGGGAGGCCCCATTGAAGGGAAGGTGGCTAGTCTGGAAGTGTTTTTCCATTGAGAAGCAGTAATGGGTACCGGTATAATTCGGATAAAGCTATTGCCATATCGTTGGAGTCGATCTACGGCACGAGGGATTTCTTCCTGCTCAATCCAGGGGGTATTGATTGATTTTTGGCTGGTTAGGAAAAGGTAGATATGTGCTTGTTCTAATTCTAGCACCAGGTCTCTATGGTAGGGCAATCGTTGTTTAGCTGGGTTGTACCAGAAGAAGAGTACATTCCATGGGAAGGGAATCACGGGTGGGGGTTCTGGGTGGTCGTACCAAATTCGAAAATGGTACTTTTCCTGTAAGGGCTTTAACCACTCTATAAGTTGCACCACATAGGAGCGGTCAGCGGCAGCATGAGAAATGTAGATATTTAGCAAGGTTGGAGAGTGCTTCTGATTAAAGATGAACAAAAACTAAAAAAATTACCTTTAATAGTGTGTAAAAGATAATTAAGTAGATATGGTCAAACAGCCAATCTTATTTGCTGGGAGTGTGTTGTTCATTTTAGGGGGTTGGTTTGGAATAATTCCAATTGCCGCACAGCCGTTGATTTGGGATTCAAAACACACTCAAATCACACATTTTCAACCTAATTTAAAGCCTTTTTCAAAGGATACGGCGCGCGATTCCATTTTGAACGGGCGGTTGAAGTCCTTTTCTTGTATGTTTATTCCTCCATGGAGTCCTAGTGAATTACCTGTATTTTGCCGGATGGAACATATACTTGAGAAAAGGACAGCGGTGCCGATCAAATTTAGATTAGGTGCGGTGCAGTATGTGGATTGGCTAGAGGGAAAGCCTAATTCGGGCATTTACCCATGGTATATTCCGTAATCCCGGCACATTCAGCATGACAGGAGTTGCTGTAAGTGACATTGTTACAGCCGCAGACGGGATCGTATGCCTCATTGCATAAGCATCCGGATTGTGGCATTTCCTCGCAATCGGAGTGGTTACAAGCGCTTAACAAGCAAAGGGCGATGGCGATTTTCGCAGTTGAGCGGAGAAAAGAGCGGACTAGAATCATAGTATGAGTGTTTTAATGCTGTTTATTATGGTTGCTCGCCGACAGTTCGGATAAAGATTTCATCGAAAGAAGGGAGCAACTCTTGGAAAGAACGAATATGTACATTTCGATCGATCAAAAATCTCAGAGGAAGGTTGCTTTGGTCTGCATTTTCGGTTTGAATAGTGACCGATTTTTCAGTTTGGGCATGTATTTTGAAGGTATTACCCAGTTCTTCCGGGAATGGATCGTTTGATTCGATTTTGTATAGGTGTTGTTTGAAGCGGTTTTTTATTTCCTGCACTTCTCCGTAAAGGACATTTTTTCCTTTATTGATAAGGGCGATATACTGGCACATTTCTTCCACCTGCTCCATACGGTGGGTACTGAAGATAATACTGGTTCCGGCTTTGTTCAACTGCAGGATTTCTTCTTTAATCAGGTTGGTATTAATGGGGTCCAACCCTGAGAAGGGCTCATCCAGGATGAGGAGTGGTGGGCGGTGGATTACGGTTGCAATAAATTGAATTTTTTGTTGCATCCCTTTGGAGAGGTCCTCCACTTTTTTATTATTCCAGCTACTGATCTCAAATTTTTGAAACCAATATTCGATTTCTTGTTTGGCTTTTTGAGTGGAAAGCCCTTTGAGTTGAGCCAGGTAGAGGAGTTGTTCTCCCACTTTCATTTTTTTGTAGAGTCCTCGTTCTTCGGGCATGTAGCCTATTTTTTCTGGAGTTTGGCTATTTATTTTTTCTCCATCAAAATAAATGACGCCTTCATCGGGTGCGGTGATTGTTGTGATCATTCGTATGAGGGAGGTTTTCCCTGCCCCGTTAGGTCCGAGAAGGCCGAATAGGGAGCCTTTAGGAACATCAAAGCTGACGTGGTCTACTGCAGTGTATTTATCGTATTGCTTAACGACGTTTTGTATGCTTAGAATCATGATTTCAGTGTTGGAAAAAGAATATGTTTAAAGAGGCCGGATAAAAATACTTGATTTGTTTGAAAGGGCCTCAGCGCTTAAATTTTTTTTTATGAAATTAGGTGTTTATAGGCTGCCGAGCAGTTGTTCGAGCAAACTTTTCGCTTGCTTGATGGTTCGTACGCCTTCTTGGACAAGGATAAACTCTTTGTTGGTTTGTTTCATGGAGATACTCATTTGACGGCCATGTTTTCCGACAAAAGAGATGATTTTATGGAAGTCTTCGCTTTCAAAGAAAGGTGACTGGGGTTTCGAGAGGAAGTAGCAACGTAGTTTTCCACCTTTAAGTATAAGCCGTTCAAAGCCTAATCGTTTACAGAGCCATTGTAATCGAAGTGCTTCAAAGAGGGTAAGAACGGCCGTCGGGACTTTCCCGAAACGATCCGTTAGCATGGCTGAAAACTGTTCGATTCCCTGTTCATTTGTGATATCATTTAATTGCGTGTAGAGGGCTAATCGCTCCTGGGTATTGGATACATATTCGTCTGGAATGCGCATTTCCAGGTCTGTTTCAACGGTTACTTCGCGCACAAAGTCTCCTTTTTTGGCAAGTTCATCTTTGAACAAGTCTTTAAAATCAGTCTCTTTTAGTTCATGGATGGCTTCATCCAGGATTTTTTGATAGGTTTCGTAACCGATATCCGCTATAAAGCCGCTCTGCTCTCCTCCGAGTAGGTTACCGGCGCCTCGAATATCCATATCGCGCATGGCGACTTGGAATCCATCGCCCAGCTCGCTGAACTCTTCGATCGTCTTGAGGCGTTTTCTTGCTTCTGGTGTAAGCACGGAAAAAGGAGGGGCAAACAAATAGCAATAGGCTTTGGTATTGGACCTACCTACCCTACCCCTTAGTTGGTGTAGATCGGAAAGTCCAAAGATATCTGCTCTATTGATAATGATGGTGTTGGCATTGGGGATATCCAGACCTGTTTCGATGATATTAGTGCTTACGAGTACGTCGTGTCTTCGCTCAATAAAGTCGATCAGTGTTTGTTCCAGTGCTTCTGGGGGCATTTGACCATGAGCCATTGCGACATCAATATCAGGACAGATTCGCTGTAGTAGCTCGACTATTTTGGGTAGTTCAGTGACACGGTTGTGGACAAAGAAGACTTGCCCACCACGGTGTATTTCGAAATAGATGGCATCTTTGATAAGGTCCTCATTAAAAACTCGGATCTCAGTATGGATGGGCTGTCGGTTAGAGGGTGGGGTGCGCAGGATACTCATATCTCTGGCTGCCATGAGTGAGAACTGCAGTGTTCTGGGGATTGGGGTAGCGGTGAGGGTGAGGGTATCAACATTGTATTGGAGGGCCCGTAATTTTTCTTTGGCAGCCACTCCAAATTTTTGTTCTTCGTCAATGACTAAAAGACCGAGGTCTTTAAACTTGGTATCCTTGCCCAGTAGGGCGTGGGTGCCAATAATGATATCTACTTTCCCTTCTGCCAGTTGTTCCAGCACCTTCTTTTTCTCTTTACTGGTTCTGAAGCGGTTGATATAATCGACGTTCACAGGGAACTCTGAGAGTCGTTCGGAGAAGGTTTTCCAGTGCTGGAGTGCCAGGATGGTAGTTGGAACCAATACGGCGACTTGTTTGCCATCTGTTACGGCTTTGAAAGCGGCACGAATAGCTACCTCTGTTTTGCCGAACCCAACATCTCCACAGACCAGACGATCCATTGGATAGTCTTTTTCCATATCGGCTTTAACATCGTTGGTTGCCTTCAGTTGGTCGGGGGTATCTTCAAAGATGAAGGAGGCTTCAAGCTCGTTCTGGAGGTAGCCGTCTGGGGGGAAGGCATGGCCGGGTGCTGAACGTCGTTTTGCGTAAAGCTGGATGAGTTCGGCTGCGATATCTTTGATTTTTCGCTTGGTACGCGCTTTTGTTTGTTGCCAAGCGTCGGATCCGAGTTTATTCAACTGGGGTTCGACTCCTTCTTTGCCGACGTATTTACTTATTTTGTGAAGGGATTGAATGCTGACATACAGCATATCATTGTTTTTGTAGACGAGTCGGACGGCCTCTTGTATTTGTCCTCCAATCTCTATTTTTTGGAGTCCGGAAAATTTTCCGACACCGTGGTCGATATGGGTGACATAATCACCTGGTTGAAGTTCCCTCAGCAGCCGGATATTAAGGGCTTGTTCTTTGGAGAAGCCAGTTCGGAGGCGAAATTGATGGAATCGTTGGAAAATTTGGTGGTCGGTCAGAACCACCAGACGAAGCTCTTCGTCAATAAAGCCTTCTGACAGGGCGGATTCGATGGGGACCCACTCGATATTTGCTTTTAGGTCCTTGAAAATGGCTTGTAGTCGGTCAAGCTGTTTTTTGTTGTCGGAGCAAATGAATATTTCGAAGCCAGCTGCTTTCCAGTCGTGTAAAGACCGAATTAGCAAATCAAAATTTTTATTGAAGGAGGGCTGTGGTTTAGCCGAGAAGGAGAGCTGTTTACCAGCGGATTCAATCGAAAGCATGGCGGCAAAGTTAGGAGCTTCTTGGGTATCGTGTAAGGGCTAACCAATGTGGAGCCGTTTTTTTCGTCTAAAGTTGATTTTTATGGGATAGGATTGCTTTCAGGCCAGAAAACTGGTGGCTCTTTTTCCCTTTTGTTTTGTCAAAAATATGTCAATCCAGAAGTCTGCAGACTTTGGCTTCTTTTTATTTAGATTAAGTCTTAATAAATTTGCCCCAACAAATAAACACATCACAAATAACACACTACTTTATTATGTTTTCAATTCAAAAATGGATGGTCATGACATTTGTTGCAGCTATGACGTTAGTTGGCTGCAAGGATGAGAAGGATCCTTTGGTGGTGCCCACAGAATATGATGGGAGCGCGTACACAGAGCATACCGTTACAGAGTACAATCTTCGTTCCCTGTTCAAAGTATTTGTGGCGGAGCTGCAGAAAGGCCGGACGGAAGGGGTTGCTTTGACGTTCGAAAATCTTAAGCTATTTTACGCACAGGGTAATCCTAGCTTAAAGAGCATAACTACCCCCTATTACAGTGCACTAGTGGAGGCAAATGGTGGTTACCTGGAGGAGCTGGCTAAAAGTAGCGGATCGGTTTATCTTCCAGGAGTTCCTACTGGACAGGGCGGTACTTTCAACGGATATTTATTTGACGAAAATGGTACAGAGATGGAGCAGTTGGTAGATAAGGGGCTCTACGGGGCGGCACTTTACCATTATGCTTGGAATCTGATGCAGACCGAGGTTGGGTCTGCTGAGGCAGATCAGTTGTTGGCTATTTTTGGAGCGCATCCCAGTTTCCCTAACACTCCAACAGCAAGTAAAACGCTCAATCCGGATGTAAATATGGCCAATTATGCTGCTAGGAGAGATAAAAACAATGGTTTGGGTCTCTACAGTCAGATGAAAAACGCATTTCTTCGGTTGCAAGCTGCGGTTCAAGCAGGAGCTGAGTACAATGAAGAACGCGATCAGGCACTAGCAGACATCCGGTTACTTTGGGAAAAAATCAATTATGCGACTGTTGTCAACTATTGTCATAATGTGATTTCGTTGCTGAGCGCCACGAATCCTTCGGCGGTGGACCAAGCCAAGGCCCTTCATGCACTGGGCGAATGTATTGGTTTTGTACATGGCTGGCGAGGGCTTCCCAATGGAGCAAAGCAGTTTACTGATGCTGAGATTGATGAGCTGTTAAGTTTATTGAATAATCCTGTTGGCGGAGAATCTTCTACTTACTTGTTTGTAACGGATCCAGTGAATGAGCTTGGGCAATTGACTCAGCTAATTCAGAAAGTACAAACCAAGTTTGGATTTACAGACCAAGAAATTGATGATTTTAAGATCAATTGGGTCTCGGCACAAGGCCGTTAAACTAAAAGTGACTCTAACTAAGACAATAAACAAACTACTGCAATTATGAGAGGGCCGATTGTTAGCTTATACTTATTTTCTTTGATTTTCCTTTCGTGTAAGGACACGGATCAGCCAACAGGATCCTTTGATCGAAAGCCTATGTTGGAGCATTATGCAAGTCGGGTAATTCTGCCTGCATTTAGGGAGTTAGAGTTAAAAACGGGTTCATTTAGATCTCAAGTTGATGCATTTTTATCAGATCCGAGTTCGCAACGATTAGAGGAATTGCGATCCAGCTGGTATGAGGCAGCTTTAAGCTGGCAGTCGGCCAATTGTTTTAATTTTGGGCCTGCTGGAGAAAGTGGTCTAAAAAAGTCCCTTGTAGAGGAGATAGGGACATTTCCTGCTGATACCGCCTTAATTGGGCAGTTTATAGATGCAAATGATACCTTACTTAACAATTTTGATCGCGACACCAGGGGTTTTTTTGCCATTGAATATTTGTTATTCCGGTCGAATGCGCTAGTTCTGCTTCAGTCGGATGATTCTGCGCGTTCGTATCTGCGGGCTATTACTGCGCATTTGTACAATAATGTAGCGGGGGTAGTTCAGGCTTGGGAAGGTGGGTATTCCTCTACTTTTTTAGGTTCGGTAGGAACGGATGCGGGTAGTTCTACGGCTGCGCTGTATAATGAGTTTGTGCGAAGTTTTGAACAAGCGAAGAATTTCAAAGTAGGTCTTCCAGCTGGAAAACGACCGGGTCAGACTCAGGCGGAACCTTTTTTAGTGGAGGGTTATTTTTCGGGATTTTCGCTTCCTTTACTTGAGCAGCATTTGAAAAACCTTGAATTTGTTTATTGGGGTAAGGATATAACTGGATTGGTGGATGGTCCAGGGCTCCGTGATTATCTTCAGGCGGTAGTTGGGGGAGCTGATTTAGTGATAGCCTCCGATGCGCAATGGCAGCTGGTTTTGGAGGCATTAGATCAGGTTCCAGATGATCGGCCGCTTTCTGGATTAATGGCAGAAAACAATTTGGCTGTAGAGCGTTTGCATACAGAATTGCAGAAGCACACCCGGTTCTATAAGAGCGAAATGTCCTCGTTATTGGGTATCGCAATCACTTTTGCCAGTGGTGACGGAGATTAACTCGTTGAATCATATAGAATTAGAAGTGATGAATTCTTCTGCTTCTCTTTTTCAGCGGATTCGGCGATGGTTAAGCGTGCCAGAGCCAAACGCAGCGTTGGTAACGCTGCGTTTGGTATTTGGTGCCGCTATGACGTTTAGTGTGCTGCGTTTTTGGTATTTAGGATGGATTGAAGATCACTTTGTGGATGTTCCATTTACCTTTAAGTACTATGGATTTTCTTGGGTAAAGCTATTGCCATCCTGGGGAATGTATGCGTTGCATCTTTTTATGTTATTGGGGGCGTTGGGAATCTTGTTAGGTTGGTGGTATCGGATTTCAGCGATTGTATTTTTTGTAACCTTCACCTATGTAGAGCTGATAGATTTAACCTACTATTTGAATCATTATTACTTTGTCAGCCTGGTTGGATTTTGGATGATATGGGTTCCTGCAAACCAGAGGTTTTCGTTAGATGCCTACTTTGATTCTGGGATTCGCAGTTTGGAGACGCCTCGTTGGACAATTGAAGTATTTAAATGGCAAGTAGGGCTTGTTTACTTGTATGCGGGTCTGGCAAAAATAAACTACACTTGGTTAGTAGAGGCCATGCCTTTACGGATCTGGTTGCCTGCGAGCAATTCTTTACCGTTAATTGGGCCTCTTTTTGAGTATTCCTGGGTTCCCCATTTTTTTAGCTGGGCGGGAATGATTTTTGACTGTTGTATTGTGTTTTTATTGAGCTACCCAAGCACACGTTTGATAGGGTATTTAGCGTTGCTATTCTTCCATGGAATGACCGGTTGGTTATTCCAAATTGGTATCTTTCCGTTGGTGATGACGGGGATGGTTTTGGTTTTTTTCTCCAATTCATGGCATAATCGGCTGCTCTCATGGTTCGGCGAGGTAAAAGGTCCGGTTTTGTCACCTGCGCCAATTTCAACAATCAGTCGTCCTTTTTCTATTTTTTTGGGTGCTTACTTTTTATTTCAAGTTCTTTTTCCTTGGAGGTACCTGTTGTATCCTGGAAATTTATTTTGGACGGAGGAAGGCTATCGGTTTTCCTGGAGGGTGATGTTGATGGAGAAGGCGGGGACGGCCTTGTTTTTTGTGAAAGATCGAGCGACGGGACGTGAAGGGGTTGTGGATAATGCGGCTTTTTTGGCACCTCATCAGGAAAAGCAGATGGCTATGCAGCCTGATATGATATTACAATACGCGCATTTTTTGGCTCAACATTACCGGGAAAAAGGTGTTCAGGATCCGGCGGTACGTGCGGAAGTGTATGTAACCTTGAATGGGCAACCGGGTCAGTTGTTAGTTGATCCCACGTTGGATTTAACGCAGATAAATGATAGTTGGGCTCCAAAAACCTGGTTGCTCCAACACAACGGAAATAAAAAATGAACTCATTGAACAATATAATTGGAAATTCTGGTCGGGCATCTTTTGTAGATTTAAAGGAGTTATTGATGCTCTTTGAGGTGTTTTTTGTAAAAAAGTTAAGGGTATTAACGTTTATGCTTTGTTGGATGAGCACGACCACACTAATTGCTCAGGAGCTGGATAGTCTTGGGGTACAAAGGTTGCAGCGTGTAGATATCAAGGCGAAAGCGATGATCTCGGGTAGGTTGAGAGCGGTAGAAGGGCTTGCGATCTATGAGGGGAAGAAAACGGAGTTAATACAGGTTGATGGGTTGACCGCCAATTTAGCTACCAATAATGCAAGGCAGGTGTTTGCTAAAGTGGCGGGTTTAAATATTTGGGAAAGCGATGGTGCGGGACTTCAGCTTGGGGTTGGAGGAAGGGGGCTCAGTCCGAATCGGACCTCCAACTTCAATACCCGTCAGAACGGATATGACATGAGTGCGGATGCATTGGGCTATCCAGAGAGTTACTACACTCCTCCCGTGGAGGCGCTGGAGCGGATAGAAGTAGTGCGAGGAGCCGCTTCTTTGCAGTATGGAACACAGTTTGGGGGGCTTTTGAACTTTGTGATACGGCAACCTGGGGGGGATCGACCAGTTCATTATCTAGGGCGGCAAACGGTAGGTTCATTTGGATTTATGAATACCTTCAATAGTTTGAGGGGGACATTACAAGGCGGTAAAGTATCGTATCATACTTTTTTTCAACACAAGCGGGGGGATGGATGGAGAGAAAATGCGGGATTTGCGTTAAACAATGGGTATTTAGACGTTCATTATCAAGTTTCGGAGCGATTTTCGGTGGATGTAGAATATACTGGAATGGGATACTTAGCTCAGCAACCTGGGGGGCTTACGGATGCTCAATTTGAGCAGGATCCAAGAATTTCTTATCGTTCCAGAAACTGGTTTCAGGTTCAATGGAATTTGGCGATGGTTGGTGCAGAGTATGTATTTTCTGATTTCACAAAAGTTAATATCCGGAATTTTGCACTTCGAGCAGGGCGGTTGGCGCTTGGTAATTTATCGCCTGTCAATAACCTTGATTTTGGGCAAAACCGCGATTTAATTGATGGCCGATTTGCCAATCAAGGATCGGAGGCTCGACTGTTGCACCGGTACTCGGTGAAAGGCTTAGATCAAATACTGTTAGTGGGTGCGAGGGCCTATAAAGGAACGTCTTTTGCTAGACAAGGGGAAGCTTCTAATGGGAGTGGTGCTGATTTTCAGTTTTTAAATCCGGGGGATGTTGAAAAGTCCGACTATGTTTTCCCAAACTATAATTATGCGTTGTTTGCGGAGCACATCGTTCGGTTTTCCCCGCAGTTCACCATTACGCCGGGGCTTCGGATAGAGCGAATTGAGACATTGGCAGAGGGTTTTTACAAACAGCGCGTATTTGATTTTGCGGGAAATTTGATTTCGGAGCGCCGTATTGAGGAAGTACTTAACCGAGATCGCTCTTTTTTGTTATTGGGGGCCGGGGTATCTTGGAAACCAAGAAGGTATCAGGAATGGTATGCCAATTTTTCTCAAAATTACCGAGCGATTAATTTTACAGATTTGCGAATAGATAATCCGAATGGTCGAGTTGATCCTGCTATAACTGATGAACAGGGTTACACAGCGGACATTGGATTTCGCACCAGAGGACATCGGTGGATTAATGCAGATGTCACTGCTTTTTATATGGCCTATAAAGACCGAATTGGTTTATTGTTGAAGGCGGATCAACCTCCTTTATACAATGATTATCGGCTTCGGACGAACATAGCGGATTCTCGAAATATTGGATTGGAGTCGTTTGTGGAGGTCCAATTAATGCCACTACTTCGACCTTTTGATACATTGAATCAGGTATCTATGTTTGTCAATATGGCTGTAGTAGATGCCCGTTATATCCGCACAGATGACTCTAGCATTCGGAATAAACGGGTGGAGCAATCTCCACCACTTACTTTTCGATCTGGCATGAGCTACAAAAGAGGTCATTTTCGGGCTACTGCCAATTGGTCTTGGACAGCAGAGCATTTTACGGATGCGACCAATGCCAGACGTACGGCTTCGGCGGTGAATGGTGTGATTCCGTCTTATTCCGTGATGGATCTTTCGTTGGCTAGAGCTTGGCGTTGGTGGACCTTAGAAATTAGCTGTAATAATTTGTTTGATCAGCGGTATTTCACTCGACGTGCGGAAGCTTATCCTGGACCAGGGATTATTCCATCGGACGGTCGTTCGATCTACTTGACCTTGCAGGTACGGTTGTAAGGGAAAAAAATAGGCCCAACGGTTACGCTGGGCCTAGTCGGCGGGGGCCTTTTATACTAAAATAAGGATGATTTAAAGTGCTTTTACCTCTGCAACCAGTTTTTGCAGGGTATCCTTTGCGTCTCCGAATAGCATCTTTGTTTTTCCGTGGAAGAACAGGTCGTTTTCGATACCAGCATAACCAGCCTTCATGCTGCGTTTCATCACAATTACATTTTTTGATTCCCACACTTCAAGAACGGGCATACCATAAATGGGGCTTGCTGGATCATTCAGTGCTGCAGGATTAACGACATCATTTGCGCCCACTACAATAACGACATCCGCCTTTTTTATTTGTTCGTTGGCTTCCTCGAGGTCGTAAAGTTTGTTGTAAGGAACATCCGCTTCCGCCAGAAGTACGTTCATATGACCGGGCATACGGCCAGCTACCGGGTGGATAGCGTAGCTTACGGTGACGCCATTGCTATCAAGGAGATCATCTAGTTCTTTGCAAATTTTTTGTGCTTGCGCGACTGCCAAACCGTATCCTGGGACAATTACTACTGATTCGGAATAATTGAGCAGGACAGCTGAGTCGGTGACGGAGATTTCTTTAATGGTTTGGTCTCCTTTTTGTTGCGCCCCTGCTTTTGTTGCGCCCCCGAAGCTGCCTACCAAGACATTCATTAGTGAGCGGTTCATGGCTTTACACATCAAGACGGTGAGGATACTTCCGGATGCGCCAACGAGAATACCGCCAACTAGCATAATCAGGTTATCGTAGATAATGCCTGCGGCAGCGGCTGTCAGACCGGTACAGGAATTAAGGACGGAGATTACCACAGGCATGTCGGCGCCGCCAATCGGTGCCACAAAAGAAAAACCGTAGATGATTGCAATTCCAAACAAGACCAGTCCCCAGATTAAGCCCATTTGCCCGGCGCCCCAAACGATGTAGGCAATCATTCCGAGAATAACAGCCAGAAGGGTTAGGTTAACAATGGTATGTCGAGGCAATGTGATGGAGGAGTCTTTTACGAGGTCCTCCAGCTTGGCGTATGCTAGCAAGCTGCCTGAAAGCGAAACGGCCCCAAAGAACATGGTAAACAGCACCATGAGCAGCCCAGTTGGGGTGGGGTGGTTTTGGATGTAAAGGTATTTTAGTTCAGCGATTGCCAACAAGGCTGCACAGCCGCCCCCGAGTCCATTAAACAGAGAGACCATTTGAGGCATTGCTGTCATTTTTACCCGATAAGCGGAGAACCATCCAGCCCATCCACCAAGGCCTAATGCAGCATAAATCAGCACCAGTTTGATGGTACGGTTATCCCCCTTATCCAACAGTGAGGAGGGGTGAAGCATGAGGGTTCCAAGTACTGCTATTCCCATACCAACAGCGGCAAGCTGATTGCCCTTCCGTGCGGAGTCGGGATGGCTGAGCATTCGTAGGCCTACCACAAACAGGATAGCAGCGATAAAATAGATAAGGTCTAATATATAGGTAGGTATCATCTTTATTTCTTTTTCTTTTTAAACATTTCCAGCATTCTGTCCGTAACGGCGAAGCCACCTACTACATTCAGCATTCCGAATAATACTGCAACGAAGCCGACTGCCAGGGTGACATAGTCAGTAGGTTTGGCATTGAACATGACAATAATTGCACCGACCAATACTACACCGTGGATCGCATTGGCACCGGACATCAGAGGGGTGTGAAGTACTGCTGGAACTTTTGAAATTACTTCGATCCCCAGAAGTATGCTGAAAGCAAGCAAGTAAATTAGCAACAGGTGCTCGTGAAAAAAGGATAATAATGCAGACATAGGGTGTCGATTTTTAGGCGGATGTGATGCAGCTGCCTTTAATTATTTCATTGTTGAAATCAAGTTGTAAACTGCCGTCTTTCCCGATCATCAGTTTCAGGAAATTGGTTACATTATTTCCGAAGAGGGTGCTGGCATCTTCTGGCATCTTTGCTTGCAGATTAGAGTCTCCGATGATGGTTACCCCGTTGTGGACCACTGTTTGCTCATTTTGAGTCAATTCACAGTTGCCTCCGGTGGAGGCAGCAAGGTCAACGATGACACTTCCTGGTCGCATCTGCGAAACCGTATCTGCAGTTACCAAGATAGGGGCTTTTCGTCCGCGTACTTGGGCGGTGCAAATAATTAAGTCCGCTTTAGAGGCTCTATTTTGCACTTCGGCTCGTTGTCGGGCTAGGAATTCCTCACTTTGAGCAACGGCATATCCACCGGCTCCTCGGTCATCTGCGGCGCCCTCCACTTGCACGAACTTGGCACCGAGGCTTTCCACTTCCTCTTTGGCCGCCTGACGGGTATCAAATGCCTCTACAGAGGCCCCCAGCCTGCGACAGGTAGCAATGGCTTGTAGTCCAGCAACACCTGCACCCAATACCAATGCTTTAGCCGGCTTAACAGTTCCTGCAGCGGTTACCATCATAGGAACATATCTACTTAAAGCAGCAGCGCCTACCAAGACCGCTTTAAATCCAGCGATACCTGCCATAGAAGATAGTACGTCCATAGCCTGGGCCAGGGTAGTTCTTGGAATCATGTCCAAGCTGAATCCTGTGACTCCTTGTGCTTGAAGTGCTGTATTAATTTCCGGATCAACAAAGGGTTGGAAAAGGGCAATAGCGGTAGATCCCTTTCGGTAAGAGGTAGTCGGGAGTGGATGGATACTGACTACAAGATCGGCTTGCGAAAGCAGATCTGCTCTACTCACCAATTTGCCGTGAGCAGCATACTGCTCATCTGTGAAGAACGCTCGTTCTCCAGCTCCTTGTTCGACTAGGAATTGAAGACCGGGGGTGCTTAATTTAGCGAGATTTGCGGGTGTGAGGGCAACGCGAGGATCACGCTCTTCTCTTATGAGTCCAATTATCATTACTATTGTTTGGCTGTATCTGTTTAGAAGGGCGAAAATAGAGCGTTTTGCTTATAAAAAAACAACTGGATGTTTTTTTTATAAAGCACTTGCCAAATAATTTATTTTCAAGAATAGACGGTAGGTAGCAGACTGGTATCAACTGCCTTTTAGGATGGAAGCCAGTACTTTTGCCAGGTCGGATGCTGGGAGCCGTCGAACTAGGATTTTTTTCTGCTCGTCTAGCAATACCAAGTTTGGCAGGGCTTGAGTAGCATACATTTTTTCAATATTTGAATTTTTGGAAGTGTCGAAAACGCAGGTCCACCCTGGGAGTTTAGAGTTGGCATATTGTTTCCAGTCGTCCACAGATTCCACGTCTGTGGTTACGGCATATACTTGGAGGCCTTTATTTAAGTATGGTTTGGTTTGTTCGTATACCTCTGGGGTGGTGAGTTGACACTGTGTACATTGTGGATGGAAGAAATAAAGCAAGGTATAGGTGGCCTGTTTGCTGTATAGAGGAATGATGTTTCCAGAAGTGTCAGGCAGTTCGATATTGGGAGCAATTCTTCCTGGGAGCGTTGGTCGGTAGGAGTTTGCTTTAAATTGGAGCCGGAGCCAAGCTGCTGTATCCAGTTCAACTGAGCCAGCATTGGGGAAGTATTGGTCAAAAAGGTAAACCAACATGGTTTCGTTACCACCATAGGAAGGTTGGTCGAACCGTTCCATGAATAATTGGAGCAAGGCGTTTCGGAAGGCAGGTTTTCCTATTGTATTCTTCAACGAAGCATCCAAGTTTGCCTTTACGGAGTCTAGTTGGCTGGGCTGAAGTTGCATCCAGTCGTCGGCTCTCCTTGCCAAGACGGGTGACCGGAGTAAGCGCGAGTCGTTAAAATCAATATTCTCCCAGAGATGTGCTCTAAAGTAGTGCATGTAGGCTGGATTGACCTTACCATCTGGAAAAACAGGAGGAATGGTACTAGGGATGGCGGGAGGTAGATCTGCCTTGATGAGGGCTGCGAAAAGGGCATTTGGGAATTGTTGGGGGAGCTGCCTAGAATAGGTATCGAACTCTTCTCTTAGTCGTCTGATTTCTTTTGCTTGTTTGTCTAGGGCAGCGGGGTCGCGGGTTGTTTTTTGTAAGGTTTGAAGACTGGTTTTGAGTAGGTTTACTTTGATTTCATTTGCTTTTTTCTGCCTTTTCCAATCCAAATAAGGTCCATTTTCAATCGACTTCTCTACTTTGAAGCTGTCTTGGAGTGCGCTGTAGTGTGTAGAAAAGGTTAATTGGTATTCTTCATTGATAATAAAATCCAATACTTCAGAAGTGCTTCCTACTTGAAAAAAGTAGAGTCCCGCTGGCAAGTTGATTTTTCCACTGAAACGAGCGGTTGATTGTGGCTGTTGGATGAGCGTGGAGTCAATCACATACGCTTTGCCTTTAAGCCAGTATCCCCAGCGGACCTGAGTGGGTTCAGTAAGCTGCTTCACTTCTAGTTGGTACTCATACGAAAGCGCTTCTTTTGGCTTCGACATTTGAAAAAGGGAATTCAAAAATGCAAAAAAAAGCAACATAGTGGGGTATTTAAATGGAAAAAGAGTTGGTTCAGCTAGACCGATTAGGCATTTAGGTATCAAACTACCCGCTGTTCAACGGTATCGTTGGGCGGTGCTGAGCAGCGGGCAGTTTTGGGTTATTAGCTATAAAGTGGGAATTGCTGCATGAAGTCGTGAACTTCCGCTTTGACGGCAGACTGGATGGTAGAATTATTTGGGTCGCTTAGTACTTTATCCATCCAATCTACTACTTGGAGGCAATGTTGTTCTTTGAATCCTCGGCTGGTGATAGCTGCGGTACCGATTCGGATTCCAGAAGCTGTCATGGGTGGCTGAGGGTCAAATGGGATCATATTTTTATTGACGGTGATGTCAGCTAGACCCAGAGCGGCATCAGCGGCCTTTCCAGTTACGCCCTTAGAGCGCAGGTCGATTAGCATAAGGTGGTTAGAGGTTCCTCCCGATATGATCTGATAGCCCCGATCAGTGAGCGCATTTGCCATTGTTTGGGCATTTTTGATTACTTGTTGTCCATATTGAATAAAGGAAGGGTCCAATGCTTCCCCAAAGGCTACTGCTTTTGCTGCGATCACATGTTCAAGTGGTCCGCCCTGCATACCAGGGAAAACACCTGAGTCCAGGATAGAGGACATCATAATTGGGCTCCCCTTTTTTGTAGTTCGTCCCCAAGGGTTTTCAAAGTCTTTGCCCATCATTATGATTCCTCCGCGAGGGCCTCTAAGGGTTTTATGAGTGGTGCTAGTAACAATATGGCAGTGTGGGAGGGGATCATTTAACAGCTTGGCAGCAATTAGTCCGGCAGGGTGTGCGATATCTGCCAACAAAAGTGCTCCTACTTCGTCAGCGATGGCTCTAAAGCGCGCGTAATCCCAGTCTCGGGCATAGGCGGACGCTCCGCAGATAATTAGCTTTGGTTGTTCTGCCCGGGCGATGGCATGCACTTTATCCATATCTATAGTGCCGGTATCTTCTTCTACCCCATAGAATACAGGGCGATACACCTTTCCGGAGTAGTTGACAGAAGAACCGTGGGACAGGTGGCCACCGTGGGCTAGGTCAAAGCCAAGGATGGTATCGCCTGGTTGCAGACAGGCTAGGAAGACAGCTGCATTGGCTTGGGCGCCGGAGTGGGGCTGTACATTTGCCCAAGCGGCTCCGAACAATGTTTTTAGCCGGTCAATGGCCAGTTGTTCAATTTGGTCTACCACTTCGCATCCTCCGTAGTAACGTTTTCCAGGATATCCTTCTGCATATTTATTAGTGAGACAGCTTCCCATAGCCTGCATGACCTGGGCGCTGGTGAAGTTCTCAGAGGCGATTAGTTCGATACCATTTCGCTGTCGAAGTAGTTCTTTTTCTATAAGGGCAAATACTGGATCCATAGTTGCGATTCGTTAAAATTTAGCTGCAAAAGTCGGGATTTGATTGGGAATAAAAGGATTTATTTCCGCAAAAATAATGAAACCAAATAATGGCTGTTTTGGTTATATCTGCGCTATATTTGCCCGGTTTTACCCAAAAGATAAAAAAAATTAATTGGGTAGGCATCGATGTCATTTCTGAAATTGAAATAAAATTTTTTTACCAAACTTATGAAAGATTTTTCAGCGGTTGCAAATGCCCATCCGCAATATATTGATTCACTTTTTCAATCCTGGCAGGCTGATCCGAATTCGGTAAGTGCAGACTGGGCAGCCTTTTTCAAGGGCTTTGATTATGCATTAAGTTCTGGGAATGGCCCATCTGCTTCCACTGCCTCGGTTGGAAACTGGAGCAAGGAGTTTGGTGTTTTGGGGTTAATTCATGGGTACCGGGATCGGGGTCACCTTGAATCGACCACTAATCCAATTCGTGCCAGAAAGGATCGTAAGGCTTGTTTGCAGTTGTCTGACTACGGGTTAACGGAGGCGGATTTAGATACTGCTTTTGTAGCTGGTGCAGAGATTCACCTTCCGGGTGCTACCTTACGTCAAATTATTGCTCGGTTAAAAGAGCTTTATGTAGGAAATATTGGCTTTGAAAGTGCACATATTCACGACAAGGAGCGTCGGACTTGGCTTCGCGAGCGGGTGGAGTCAAGGGAGATCAAGCCTGGATATGGATTTTCATTGGAAAAGAAGCGCCGGATTTTGGAGCGTTTGAACGAGGCGGTGGGTTTTGAGCAGTTTTTACACACCAAATTTGTAGGTCAGAAGCGGTTTTCTCTAGAAGGTGGGGAGTCGTTGATTCCTGCTCTTGCGGAGGCGATTAACTGTTCTACTACTTGTGGTATTCCTTGTGAGGAGGTGGTTATTGGGATGGCTCACCGGGGGCGTTTGAACGTATTAGCTAACATTTTGCGGAAGACATACGAACAGATCTTTACGGAGTTTGAGAGCAAGTCCATTCCAGATCAGAGTTTTGGTTCGGGGGATGTGAAATACCATTTGGGGTATTCCTCTCAGTTGACGACGCCGGAGGGTAAGAATGTTTACGTTAAATTATTGCCGAACCCTTCCCACTTGGAGGCCGTTGATCCGGTAGTAGAAGGTTTTGCTCGTGCTAAGGCGGATATTTTGTATCAATCTGAGTACGATAAAATTCTTCCGGTATTAATTCACGGAGATGCCGCTTTGGCGGGTCAAGGAGTAGTGTATGAATTGATTCAGATGAGTCAGTTGGAGGGCTATTATACCGGAGGTACACTGCATGTTGTCGTTAATAACCAAATTGGTTTTACTGCAGGATGGGATGAGGGTCGTTCGAGTACGTATTGCACGCAGGTTGCAGAAGTAGTGCAAGCACCTGTTTTTCATGTCAATGGAGATGATCCCGAAGCGGTAGTTTATGCTATTGAGTTGGCGATTGAGTACCGCCAAAAATTCAACTCGGACGTATTCTTAGATGTAGTATGCTACCGCAAATATGGTCATAACGAAAGTGATGAGCCAAGGTTTACCAATCCAGACATGTATGCCTTAATTGCTGATCATAGAAACGTTCGAGAATTGTATTCTGCTGAACTGATACGTCGTGGAGATATCGAAGCGGAGATGGCGAAAGAGATGGAGCAATCTTTCAAGGCGAATTTGCAAGCTCGTTTGGATGAAATCAGACAGTCCCCGCTCCCATATACCTATCAGGAAAATGAGGTGTCTTGGCGTAAACTATCCATTGAAACCCGGGACGAAGCTTTTCAGCAATCACCGGAGACAGGTCTTGAGCGCAAAGAAATTGATCGGTTGATCAACCATCTTTTAACGCTTCCGGCCGATTTCAATCCTCTACCCCAGATAGCCAAGAATTTGGAGAACCAGCGCAAACTGGTAGAGACTGGTCAGATAGACTGGTCGATGGGAGAATTGCTGGCTTATGCTTCTATATTGACGGAGGGTAAGGATGTGCGGATGAGTGGTCAGGATGTCAAGCGTGGAACGTTCAGCCACCGGCATGCCTGTCCAGTTGATGCGAAAAGTTTTCAGCGAATCAACCGGTTAGATCATATTCAGTCTGGTCAGGGCAAATTCCATGTGTACAATTCCTTACTTTCTGAATATGCAGTTCTTGGTTTTGAGTATGGGTATTCATTGGCCAATCCAGATGCTTTGGTCATTTGGGAGGCTCAATTTGGGGATTTTGCCAATGGAGCGCACTCCATTATTGATCAGTTTGTTCTTTCTGGAGAAACCAAATGGCACCGCATGAGTGGTTTGGTCATGTTGTTGCCTCATGGATACGAGGGCCAGGGCCCCGAGCATTCAAGTGCTAGATTGGAGCGTTACCTACAAGGATGTGCGGAGAATAATGTAACGGTAGCTAACCTGACCTCTGCTTCCAATTATTTTCACTTGTTGCGCAGGCAGTTGGCGAGGCCATTCCGGAAGCCATTGATTGTTATGACCCCTAAATCCACTTTACGTCCTCCGTTTAACACGGGGTTAATTAGCGAGATGGAAGTTGGTACTCGTTTCCAGGAAATTTTGGATGACGTAGAGTTTGATTCAAAGAAAGTAAAACGGTTGTTGGTTTGCTCTGGAAAGGTGTACTATGACTTGCTCAAACGCCGACAGGAAACTGGTCGCAAAGATGTAGCTATTGTTCGTTTGGAGCAGATGTATCCGTTCCCGACCACCCAGTTTGAGGCTATTTTGGCTAAGTACAAAACGGCAGGACGTCCTGTATGGGTTCAAGAGGAGCCGGCAAATATGGGTGCTTGGGGGTATTTACTGATGAATCAGCGCCAATATGATTGGCAATTGGCGGCGCGACCAAGTGCGGCCTCCCCAGCTACTGGTTTCCCAAAAGCACACGAGAAACAGCAAATTGCGGTAGTGGATACTGCTTTCGGGGCTTAGATCAGGCTATAATTGATTGCGGAATAAAAGACGGGATGCAGGAGGGTTGCCTTCTGCATCCCGTTGTATTTACCAGGCCTTTGCCTGGTGGGGGTAACGCACTACGTATGATTCCTTAATCATTCGATCCATTTTTTCTCTTAGCTGATCAATTCCCTCTTTTGAGTGAGCAGAAATGATCACAAGGTCACCGTAAGTGTGTTGTAAGTATTCAGCGAGC
>Ga0315902_10003457_pt1 | contig 23595 bp, 20 predicted proteins | sample LakEriMetagenome_9_FD_203523 | JGI IMG/M metagenome (GOLD analysis project Ga0315902, IMG submission 203523) | Freshwater fungal communities from buoy surface, Lake Erie, Ohio, United States - Buoy 12 MA117 | ecosystem: Environmental > Aquatic > Freshwater > Lake > Lake biofilm | place: USA... | reverse complement strand
TTTTTGTAAAAACCACCCTTTCAGGATAAAAACGATCAATCGTTATTTTCTTTTCATCGAATTGAAGAGTTGGTGTATTTTCCTCTATAAAATTGAAGGCGGAAAAATGTTGATCATTGGAATAAATGCTTGCGTGGAGATTGAATGCACCCACATCTTTCCCCTTAAAATCAAAGTGAGGGCTCACTTCAAATGGATAATAACCCAACTGTTTGTGCATCAAGTGTTGCCGGGGTAACTGCAGGTCACTGCAAATCTCATTCGTAAGTTCGGGACTTTTTTCACAACTATTGACAGGCACAAAATCTGAAAAAGGACCCGACTGGCTATTGTTTTGCCATAGGAAATTCTGTCCATTTTGACGAAAAGAAAAGGCAGGTTGCAGTTGACTGTCCAAAAAACCAACGGCAAATTCGTAAGGACCATGAATGGTGCCTTTCAGGTTCACATAAAATTGATCGTCTTTAATGAACACGAACCCAAAGCCTTTATCTTCGTTTAAGTTCGTGTAAAAAACCTTGAACACCGACCCTATCAATTGGCCATTAAAATACAATTGATAAGCTTGTCTTTCCGGCAAGTCACTTGTGGTTATAGCTAAGAAACGTGTGCCGCTAACCTGCTGATGCACCAAATACTCGTCCTCAAAAAGCCATTCATTTTCACCCAATGTGAGCAACACCGTTCGGTTGAACTTCCTTGATTGAGCAGTTAACGACCAGGAGGTAAAAAGAACAAAGCTGAAAATGATCAGTTTGGTTTTCATAAGAAAGGTGATTTGATGGAAAGGGTATAGTGCATTTCTGTTGAACGAAGGTAAGAAAAAGGAAGCACAATTAGATACCATCATTCATGGTCAATTCAGCACCCATATTTCCAACACTAAGTCGTGCTTTCTGCCCAAAAATCAAGGCTTGGTTATCCGATTGATGCCCGCATGGAAAACCAAACGCTACGGGAATACCCAAGGAACCAACATGGGAAATTAGTAACTCCTCCAGGCTACAACCGAAAGGTTCTGCGGTATCGCGCATGTCGGTCATGCCACCGACCACAAGTCCTTTGATTTGATTTAATATCCCTGCTTTTTTCATTGTATAAAACATGCGGTCGACATGATACAGTTGCTCCGAGATGTCTTCAATAAACAAAAGGGCATCGGTGAAATCGAAGGCATCGTCTGTCCCCAACATGCTGTACACAATGCTGAGGTTTCCCCCAATCAGCGTTCCTTGCGCTTCACCTATGACGTTGCAATTCTCAACAGGCGCTTTTATGTGGTAAGGTTGTCCCTGCATAGCTTGCAAGATGGTAGCGATGGAAGCACTTGTATTTTCTTCAAAGTTGAGGGGCATACTGCCATGAATGCCTACACTTCCCAAACGAACAACGCGGTGGTGAAAAACGGTCACATCGCTAAAACCGATCAACCATTTTGGGTTTGTTTCAAACCGGTCCCAGTTCAATCGGTCCAAGATCCTTACACAGCCATATCCTCCACGAGCACAAAGAATGGCCTTTATGTCCTCGCGGTCTAACCCGGCCTGAAAATCGGCTAGTCGCTCCTCGTCCGTTCCCGAAAAATAATGGTGCCTACCCAAGCAATGTGGGCTCACTTCTACCCGATACCCTTTTTGTTCAAGCAGTTTTTTTGCAAACAATACGCAATGCTCGTCAATTGCTTTTGCGGGGGCAGTGATGTAAATAAGGTCATTCGGTTTTAGTAGCGGTGGATTCTTCATAATGAATACTTAGAATAAGGCACACTTGAGGTTATTTTTACTTTCCGTTAAACAATTATTGAAAACGATAGAGAACTCATGGGTATTACTGGAAAAATTCCGCAGTTTGGAAGTGGTGGCATCAAAGGAATAATGCAGTGAAAAACGGGGGTTTAACTTTAAACCTACTTGTAGGATGACCGCATCCGCATTTCGGTATCCTAAGCCGAAGTTTAATTTGTTTTTGTAATCAAACATGGCCTGCACATCGAAAGACACCCTTCCGCCGGGAGGAATGCGGACAATCAATCCCGGAAGCATCGTTACAAATTCACTCAGAGGTTGCAGAAATCCTGCATTCAGAGTGGCGTGTGTTCGAAAACGCGAATCGATGCCCATGTCATCCCAATCGTTACGGATGAGTTGCTGAAGTACCGCCCCGAGGTAATAGTTTTTACCGTTCCACCAAGCGCCAAAGGAAGCATCTGGAGCAACAAGCGACAATTCACGGTTCACCGATGGATCGGGTTCAAGCATCACGGCATCGGTAGGATCGAATCCTAATTGAACCACCCCGAAATACATCCCCAATGACAAGCGCACGTCTTTAGTGAAGTTGAAATGACCGGCATAAGCCAAATTCAAACGGTGTGAGCTAAAGTGTCCGAGGCGGTCCGTTTCCAATTTTACTCCCCACCCGTGCCTACTGCTCAATAATTTCTTCCGTCGGTTCGGAATGGGTGCACTTATGGTTAAAAAACCGCTGCGTGGATTTCCAGTAAAGCCCACCCATTGTGCGCGGTACAGCGTATGAAATTCCATGCAAGGTTTTATTCCGGAATGCGCAGGATTCAAAGCCATCTGATGGGTCGACCATTGGCTGTACTGTGGAAGCTGTTGTGCCACTGCGCGCACAGCAATGCATGCACTCAGTAAAAAAAGCACTAAAAAAGCTCCCGGTGTATTCGCTCGTTTTTCTTTCAAAATCGAATTTTCCTTTCCATCCTGTTAACGCTTAACAAAGATACGAAATTGAGTGCTTAGGTCATGGTTGATTGAATTCAGACTGTAAACTGAAGGTACAGTAGCTGTTTGATTTCAATTCTGCGCTCATCAAACAAGCATTCAGTAAGGCATTAAAAGAAACAATGGAATAGCCTCTTTTTCTGTTAAGGCTGCACAAGTGTTCCGCCTTTGTATAGTAGCTCTTTGATTGAACCGTCTTTGGAATTCTTTATTGTGGTTAGTCCCTCTTTCAATCCCTTTTTTACATTGATTTGGATGGAAAACAATCCATTTTCGTAGCTCAAACTTCCGGAAAACGGTTTCCCTTTTTTATTTGTGAACTGCTCTAGAAGCTCACCTCCGTTTTCATTGAAAACACCTTGGCTCGTCGCACCGGATTTGAGGTACGCACTTTTCCAAATGCCCACCGGATTGTTCTGGTTGAACGATCCCTCCATTCGGACCGTCTGGTTTTCCAAAAGATAACTCCCGTTTTTATGACTTGCGTCCAATATATTGTCCGTATTAAACAATTTGGACACATACTCAAAATAGTCGAACAAGACCCCTGTAACCACGTAATCTGAGACCGGCAAGGCAAGGTTCAACTCTTTCTTTTCGCTTCCTGAATCATAAGTATACCGAAATTTCCATTCACTGTTTTCCGAAGCAAGGAATTCGACTTTATGTGCCGGAACCCCCTTTTCGTATCGTATAAGTTCCTTCTCCGTGCCCGACTGAAAGGAAACCGTTTTATTCAAGGCGCCATCTACCGTGTAAAATTTCCAGGGACCAACAGGTTCAGCGTTCTTATAGTTTTTTAACCACAAGGTGTCTTTTGTCTTATCAAACGTCGCAAGCACCTTGCCTTCAGGGTAGCCCGCCTTGTACGAACCCCTTTCCTGAGCGTACCTTTCGCCCTGCTCATTGAAAAGTGTTTTTGTGAACATTCCAGACAAAGTGTCGTTGGAATAATAGGCACTGAATGACTCCACTCCTTTCACATACTGCTTGAACGAACCAAAAAGCTTGTCGCCAATGTAAAACGACTCCTCTGTGACACTACCCTCTTCATCGTAAGCCAAAGACTTCCCACTGCGTTTGTCCATCAGGTATTGATACGTGCGCCTCACTTTTCCATTTGCATGGTAAAACGTGGCGTCTTTCAACGAGCCGTATGTGTAATTTTCCTTTGAAGTGAGCACCCCTTGTTCGTTGTAAAAAGTAAACGTGCCTTCTTCCTTGTCGTCTTTATACATGCCTTCCGAAATCAAAATCCCTTGTTCATTGTAGCTTTTGCTCGCCCCGTTCCATTTTCCGTTGCGCATTTCTACCGTATATTTCACATTTCCATGGGGATAGTATTTGATGGATGTGCCGTTCAACGGATCTGCTTTCGAGAATTTTTTGATGCATTCAAACTTATACCCTAGCTTGGTGTCTTTCTTCTGGTATTGAAAAAGGTAATAATCCGAAATGGCATAGCGCGAAGTGAATTCTTCGTCGTCTTGATCGATTTCTTCAAACTTGTAGTTATTTTTGCTTACGTCATTGACCAATGGCATCGACAAGGTGAAATCAAACACTTCATAATAGGTGCGAATCGGTTTATCTCCATCGCAACTCACGGATATCCAAGCTGTTGCTTCGTCTTTCTTGGCATTGTACCCATACGACCAAGAGGTAGTAGTGACATTTTCCACCTTGGAATCGGTTACTTTATAGTATTTGAAGCCCTTTCCTTCGATGTGTTTTTTGGCCTCCTGCAAACTGGGGAACTCAATGATTTTTTTGAAATCAGCCACCGTAATGCTTTGTGATAAAGCAGGTTGGGTGATAAAAAAGACAGCAAGGGATGCAAAAAAGGATTTCATGTTTTTTTCTTCAAATGTAAGGCATTTGAGGAAATACAATCAGCCAAGTTTATAACCCCTTGCTTGTTTAATCAAAAAAGAATAGTTGTTGGTTTTGAAATAGTTTTCAAATCGTTAAAACCACCCGGGTTTAATCGACTTCCGTTTCTTTTCGAAAAAATCAGCTTCAGCACTTGCACCAGCCTGTCTTAATTTCATTATTCCAAATTCCATTTTTTCATAGCACGTCCTTTTCAGTGTCTTTCCATTTTTGAACTTGTCAGAACTCGCCCCTGTAGAAACAATTTCATTTAATTGATTTGATAATTCACCAGAATCAGACGAAAAAGTCATCTTGGTAATATAATCTATGGCTTCCCTCATTTGATTTTCTTCTGCATCTCCAGAAGAAATGATTGCGCTAAACATTTCGTTTGTAAGTCCACCAAATAAACCACCTGATTTTTTCTCAGCATGGGCCTTTGGTTCTGGAGCAGGTTGTGGTGGTGGCGGGGTGTTACTTGTCGAACTTTGAGGTTCTTCCTTTTTCGGCGGAGCAGAGGCCTCAAAAAAATCATTTCGGTGTTGTTTACAGCAAAAATATTTTGATTTTTTTTCATACCATCCACTTGGTAAATAAACACCTGAATTGGCATTTTCTGCTTGTGCTCTTCTTCCGCATGTGGTGCAACTAATTTCTGTATACGCTGCCATAACTAAACCATTAAAAAACGCTTCTTACTCTTTTCAGGATTTTCAGAATACTCCTTTTTTGACTTCTCATTTTGTTAGAAGCATCTTTTTGCATGTTACCTGCGGTTTCAACAGATACCTCTAAAACTTCTTTGAGGCAAACATAATTGCATTGTTTAGAAAGGAGGTAATTCTAATCGTTCTTAACGTCCATAAAACCCATTAAAATCAAAAAGGTCAAAAAAGTCATTTCGATCACAGTAGGAAAAGAGGCAAAACAAAACATAACTTTGTTACGAAATCTTTAAAAATGTTATCAAAAGTTATTCGAGAGCGCATAGAACAAAAATTCGGTCAGGAAATTCGTTATTCCAAAGAGTGCGAAGTCTTGGCGAATGAGATTTCAAGCTTTACCGCTAAAAAAATAAGCGCTTCGACAATAAAACGTTTATTTGGCCTTGCAAAAGGAATAAACGAACCACGCCTCTATACACTAGATGTTCTATCTGTTTACCTTGGTTACCGAAATTACGACGAGTTATTGGCAGAATTTCAATTAGTTAACAGCTCAGAATTCGAAATTGTAGAAGAAATTAACTCAAAGGATTTAAGAATAAACGCAGAGTTATCATTGGATTACGAACCCAATAGAAGCTTGAAGCTTCGTTATTTGGGGGATTCAAGTTTCGAGCTTTTGGAAGCAATGAATTCAAAATTAAAGGCAAATGACATTCTAATTGTAAGGCATATTGTTAGAAATTATCCTCTTTTCCTTCGAAACGTTATTCGGCAAGAAAAAAGCCTTGGCGCATACACTGCAGCGAAAATTTCGGGCATTACCTCCATCCGTATCCTTCCGCCTGAAAGTTAAACATCCCCTAAGTAGCACTAAAAAAAGAAACTACCTTTGTCCTTTTTCAGACTGCCCATTAACTGTATCATAGTAAAGTAAAACAAGCTATTTACAACATTAACCTTGGAAAGCTCTCATTTTGACATCCAATTGCAGCAAGAGCATTTGTCTGAACAATTGCTCCATGTTGGTAGCTATTTCGTCGTAGAAAAAGTGAAACACGAACATCGATGGGAGGTTAGGAAATCGGTTCAAGAGCACTCCCGAATGCACCCTGTTTACCGCGAATCGCTGCGAAGGGAGTTTGAAATTGGCAGCCAATTGCAACACCCAAACATTTGTGCTTACTACCGATTAACCAACGAAGATGGTTTTCTATACAGGGAATTTATTGATGGTTTTACCTGGAATGCCTTTTTCACTACTTACCTGGAGGAAAAATCAAAAGTTACAGATTACATTGTGCAACTCATGGAAGCCATTCAATTCATGCACAACAAAGGGATTGTTCACATGGACATAAAATCATCGAATATCCTAATTAACGATGATATTAAAACGGTCAAAATGATTGATTTTGGTCATGCTGTTTACCTAAACGATACCCTTTGGCGAGGTGGTGAAAATTACGCCTTAAGCGGTGAAAATAGAATCCATGTCGTTCAAGATTGGCGCGCTTTTTTTAACCTATTACTTGAATTGAAACCTCATCTTTCGCTTGGTAACAGGTGGAAAATCAATGCCATTCATCAGTCTTTCATGCGAAAAAATGAACGTGTTGACCTTCAATTCGCTAAATCCGTTTTGTATAAAAAAAAAATTCCACACCAATTTCTTGTTTTTTTTAGCGCTGCACTTTTTGGGATAGCATTACTTTTTTGGGTGTTGCCAAATACAGATACTACTAATCCGCCGATTAGAACTTCTAGCAAGCTCAACAAAACACGAGAAAAAACAACTAAATTACAGAGGCAAAAACAACACATTTCGCAAAAGAAAACCCCTCTTGTCGAAACCAAATCGAATCCGCGTTCTCAGAAAAACCTTTCAAGTAAAGACTCCCTGTTTTTAGTGAACAAAGCGCGTGAATTTGTGCCTGCATTTGAACAGAAACTTAAACTTTACCCCAATCCATCAATGAAGGTTCAGCTTTTTAAAAACATGGTGAAAGAATACATGTCCAACTTCGACCAGTTCGAAGAATTAAAGCACCTTGATTCGCTACAACTAAAAAAAGCAAGACAACTGTATGAATTTCAATTAAGTAAGTCACTTAATGAAAACCTTCATTTGTTTTAGATTAAACGGCCACTTACATGATCGCTTCCTTGAAGCCGATGCCATTTTAGTCCATGAAGCCTCGAATTTCCTCCCAAGCGCGCGACGAAATCGACACAAATCCTTGTATAATCAAGCGGTGAACCTCTTCCTCCCTTGAAAACTGAAAGGCCTTTTTCCCATGGTAAACATCCAAGGCTTCGCTTTGCTGGTTGAGCAGCCTTGGAATGGTTACATGTGCTTCCAAATCCACCTTAACATTCTTCTTGATTGTTACATGGAACATCTCCATAGCGGATTGTCCAACCCGAATAAGCGTAACGTTTGCCGCATCGCGTTTCTCCAGAACTTCCACTTTTTTGTAGGCTTTCTCGAGCACAATGTCGCTGAACAGCTCTACCAAGGAGATCGCTTTGTCCGGATGTTCCGTGTTGAGTTGTTCCCAGGCCGCGCCATCTAAGCCATTGACAATGAGGAATTCCTTCAACTCTGGCTCTAGCGCCCGAAGCTCTTCATCGCTCAGCATGCGGTATTTCATGGCGCAAATATCGTATTTTTGTTTCATGACTCAAAAGAAAGGAATTGCCATCCTGGGTTCTACTGGATCCATTGGAACACAGGCACTGGAGGTAATAGAACAATACCCCGACCGTTTTGATTTGCAGGTTATCACCGCTGGAAAAAACGCCGCTTTGTTGATCGAACAAGCGAAAAAACACCTGCCAAATACCGTGGTTATCACCGATGAATCTGCTTACTCTCTTGTGAAGGATTCATTAAAAGACCTGGATATCCACGTGTATGCCGGGGCAGATTCGCTTTCCCAAGTCGTACAATCCAACGAGGTGGATGTGGTGTTAACAGCCTTGGTTGGTTATGCCGGTTTAAAACCTACGCTCAGCGCGATTGACTCAGGCAAAACGATTGCTTTGGCCAACAAAGAAACCCTTGTGGTGGCGGGCGAACTCGTGACGCGCATGGCACGTGAAAAGGGTGTGAATATTTACCCGGTGGATTCGGAACATTCGGCTATTTTTCAATGCCTGGTGGGTGAATTCCACAACCCAATTGAAAAAATTTACCTCACTGCCTCCGGAGGTCCGTTTCGCGGTTGGAGCGCTGCGCAACTTGCCGAAGTCACAAAAGAACAAGCACTTAAACACCCCAATTGGTCGATGGGGGCAAAAATCACTATCGACTCTGCCACACTTATGAACAAAGGCTTAGAAGTGATTGAAGCCAAATGGTTGTTTAACCTGCGTCCCGAACAAATTGATGTGGTGGTTCACCCACAATCCATTGTGCATTCGCTTGTGCAGTTTGAAGACGGAAGCATGAAAGCACAGATGGGTTTACCCGACATGAAATTGCCGATTCAGTTTGCGCTGACTTACCCAGACCGTTACCGCACCGATTTTCCGCGCTTCAATTTTATGGATTACCCGCAACTGACGTTCGAAAAACCGGACCGACAGGTATTTACCAACCTCGACCTCGCCTACCAAGCGATGGAAATGGAGGGAACGGCTGCATGTATTCTGAATGCCGCAAACGAAGTGGCCGTAGACGCCTTTCTAAACGACCGCATTCACTTCACCGACATCGGACGGCTGAACACGCAAACTTTGCGCGGCGTTCCTTCCCTCAAAAATCCAAACTACGAGGATTTTGTGGCCAGTGACACTGAGGCGCGCGCCTACGCAATGAAATGGTTGGAGAAGGGGTAACATCGATGTAATTTAAACCATTAAAAAAGTTGGCAGTCAATGCATCAAGCTGAATAATGAAAGCTTGTGGCTCTTTCAATTTGAAGTAAAAAAACTATCTTTGTCGAAACAATCTACTATGAAAACATTGACCTTATTAATGATTGGATGGGCATTTACGCTCTCTTCGGCTTTTTCTCAATCCATTCAGCTTGAAACAAAAAATTCGGAAGGACAAACAACCGGTACCTTGTCCATAGGTGGTTGCGTGGATGCCTATTATGCGTATGACTTAAATCAACCGGGTGATGACATTCCTTATTATGTTTCCAGTAGCCGCCACAACGAGTTCAATATCAACATGGCTTACCTTGATTTCAATTACGCATCAGAGCGCATCAAAGCGCGCTTTGCTCCAGGATTAGGGACGTACATGAATGCCAATTATGTGGATGAAACGGGTCTGATGAAAATTCCTGTGGAAGCCAGTGTGAGCATCAAATTATTGAAGAAAAAGCAACTTTGGCTAGAAACGGGTGTGTTGAGTTCTCCCTATTCCAGCGAGAGTGCATTTAGTAAAGACCAGTGGGTGTATACCCGTCCATTTGCCTCAGAGTACGTGCCGTATTACCTCGCTGGTGCGCGATTGGCGTATCAAATCAATGACAAATGGAAAACGGTTTTGATGCTTTTGAATGGATGGCAGCAAATCAAAGATAAAAATGAACAAAAATCCCTCGGAACGCAGGTTGAATTCAAGCCCAACGATAAAAACCTGTTGAACTGGAACTTGTATGCAGGTGACGAACGTTCAGCAGGAAATCCAGATGCACGTATGAGGTACTTCACTGATTTCTATTGGGTGCACAACCCTAACGGTCGTTTTTCTTTTGCTACAAACCTGTATTATGGCATTCAACAAATGAAAAACCCATTGAACGATTCCCTTTCAAACAAACCGTGGTGGCAAGCCAACATGACGGCACGTTATACCTTGAAAAACCGGATGTCCGTTTCGGGAAGGGTGGAATATTACAACGATCCGAACAATATTCAACTGTCTAACATTACGGGTAACGCCGGCTTTCAATGCTTTGGTAGCGCCTTGTGTTTGAATATTCCTGTACTTAACAATGCGTTATTGCGCTTTGAAGCAAAACAACTGATGGCAACAGGAAAAGAGGTGTTTGTTGGAAAGGATGGTAATCCAACCAAAAGTTCAACGATTTTTACTTCGAACTTGACGGTTTGGTTTTAATAATTTAACGTTTACAGTACCACCCACCTCAGTTCACTTGTATTATTCCCTACAAGTATAACTCGATAAACACCGGGAAATCCGGGATGTTTTAACGTAATAACCTTTTCACCAGCTGCTTTTTGGCGGAAAATGTTTCGTCCTAAATAGTCTTGTACGATTACTTCCTCTATTTCCATGTGGTATGGCCATAAAAGCGTGGCCTCCTCCTTTGAAGGATTCGGAAATAAACGCACCTCTTCGACCTCCTCCCTGAAAACCGAAGTATGGGAGGTAAAAATGCGCCCACCTTCCTTATCGAAGGCGCTCAATCGAAAAACACCGTCGGAATGAAAGGTACAATCCGTTGCAAAGCGGTATCGAATCACCGATTCCAATTCCTCAAATGCAAGAATTCCGTCAATCTTTTGCCACATCGACGAGGGTTGCAGTTGTTCCACCAAGAAATGGACAGGAAGCACATAATTGGAGGTAACCCAGTAAAGCTCCAAACACGAGGCGTTAAAATTCCCTTCAAACGAAATCAAATCCGTTGCCAGCGGACCAAACGTACAAATCTGGTCACTAAGTAAACAATTCTCCGTTGAAGTCATCCCGACATCAGCCCCAGAGGCACACCAAGTAATGCCGCTGTCCCAAGTGCTGTAATTTTTAATGCTCCCATTGTTGATCTGAACCGCTCCCGCTCCAGAAAAATTGGCCCCAGATACATTCAACATACTGCCCTTATCCGAAGAAATGCAACACGTGGAACAAACCGAGGTAATGCCCTCGTTTCTGTAATTGCCATTTGAGAAATGAAGCCGGGTTCCGTTAGTCAATTGCACATTCCCAGAGGGAAAGACCTGCACGTTGCCAGCGAGCAGTTGAATATCCGAATTGTTAGCATTAAATTGCCCAAAGACATCTGAACTTCCATTCACCATCAACACGCTGTTATTTAATTGAAATAGTCCGCCCGCATTAATGGTTAGTTTCTTGATGTTTAAATTCCCTTCAGCCAGCACAATGGAATTGGAAATGGTCACATCAAATAAGGCGTTCGACATCGATCCTCCATTTCCAACCTGAATTTTTGAGGTAGCTGATGCGTTGATATGAGCCGTTAGGTTGAGGGGATGTGACACATACAAGGTGTCGCTCACCAAGGTGTTGCCCGGAAAACAGCCGCACGGTGTCGTTCCGTTCAAGGACCAAACATTGGTGGTATTGTTCCAGTTTCCCGAGGTTAAGGTATAATAGGTTTGACTCGTTGCGGCATATTGAAAACAGAAAATCCCTGCGAGAACTAAATAAAGCGGTTTCATGATAAAACAGGTTTTGATTTACCAAACTACAGGCAGAAACAGAAGAGAGAAAAGACATTCAGCGGTTTCAAGGATTACAACCGTTGAATGCCACAAATTCTTGAATGGAGGGACGCTTTTAAAACGACAAACCCTCCTCACTCCACAGGACCTATTTTTGTTACCTTTACATGGGTAAAATGCCGAAAAAAATGAAAAAAACGCTTCTTCGGAACATCCATACCATCTTTCAAGTTGGCGAAACCATTCCCGATCGTATCTCAGGTTCGGAAATGAAAAAGGTACCCACCTTGAATAGCGCATATATCGTGCTGGAAGAGGGTGTGATTAAAGAATATGGTGAGATGTCCAACTTCAAAGAGGACAACAGCTGGCTGGATTGTGAGGAAATAGACGCTACCGGTTGCTTCGTTCTTCCATCCTTCTGTGACTCCCACACGCATACGGTGTTTGCGCATTCAAGAGAAGAAGAATTCATTGACAGGATTAATGGCTTGACTTACGAAGAAATTGCGTTGAAGGGTGGTGGAATTTTGAATTCAGCACGAAGGCTGCAGGAAAAATCAGAAGACGCCCTTTTTGAGGAAGCAAAGGAACGCATCCTTGGACTTATTAAACTCGGAACCGGAGCGATTGAAATCAAATCGGGGTACGGGCTAAGTGTGGAAGGGGAACTGAAAATGCTCCGTGTAATCAAGCGATTAAAAAATGGGCTCCCAATCCCTGTAAAAGCCACCTTTTTGGGCGCGCATGCGCTTCCTTCGGAATACAAACATGACAGAGAAGCATATATCCACCTTCTTTTGGAGGAAATGTTGCCCCAAATTGCTTCCGAACAACTCGCCGACTACATCGATGTCTTTTGCGAGCGAAATTATTTTTCTGTGGAGGAAATGGAACGCATTTTAAAGGCTGGTGCACATTACGGATTAAGACCAAAGGTACATGTCAACCAGTTCTCTGTTATGGGAGCAGTAGAGAAAGCGATTGAATTAAATGCTTTGTCTGTTGATCACCTTGAAGAATTAAGCGATGCCGATATCCATTCCCTCATTGGTAGTGCATGTATGCCCACATTGCTTCCCGGCTGTTCGCATTTTCTAGGTATTCCCTTTGGACAAGCCCGCCGTTTAATCGATGCTGGATTGGCCATTGCCCTTGCCAGCGACTATAATCCCGGATCGAGCCCAAGCGGAAATTTGATGCAAACCTGGTCACTTGCATGTGTAAAAATGAAGATGACCCCAGAAGAAGCTTTGAACGCGTTGACTGTGAACGCCGCCTACGCCATGGGGCTTGCCGGCATACATGGGAAAATTTCAAAAGGCACTAAAGCACCCTTGATTGTTACCAAACCAATCCCTTCATTGGCCTATATTCCATACGCTTTTGGGGAAAACCACATACAACGCATCATCTTCTGAGCCATGGCAAAAAAAGACGTACCTTTGAATTCAATAAAGTGTACATGTTGACGCGGTTTCTTTTCATTTTCTGTGCTTTCACCTCATGGTCTCAAACCATCGATTCAAAAAACCAGTTGCTATGGGAGGTTTCCGGACGTAATCTACCCAAGAAAAGCTACTTGTACGGAAGTTTACACCTTAATGACAAACGCTTGTTCCGCTTTTCAGATTCAGTCTATTGGGCACTCAACCAATGCGATGCCATTGTATTGGAGACCGATGTGTTCTCCCTTTTTGAAAAATGGGACACCCGAAAAGAAGAGCTTCGGATGTTTTACGACAGCCAGGGAATGCCCTACACCGGTTCCAATAAAGCGTCGAAAACCTTGTATGGTAACGAGGACGGAATGCCCCAATTTTTGGACGCTTACCTTATGGAATACTGTTTTAATGCTGGAAAAAAATTCTACCCTCTTGAAAAAGTCGAAGACCAATTGAAAATTGCCGCCGATTGGGTGAATCCTGATTTGAATAACGTCGTTGGTATGGCTTATGAATTAACGCAAGAGCGGCTCATGGAGGTTTACCTTTCAGGAGATATCCAAGGCTTGGAGCGCCTCATGCGCACAAGCATGGAGCTCTATGATGGCATGTACGAGGAAATGATTACCAACCGCAACGAAGTCATGTTGAATGGGTTGGATTCATTGGCAAAGCAAGGCAGCATATTCTGCGCAGTTGGGGCAGGTCATTTGGGAGGTGATCAAGGATTAATCAACTTGCTGCGAAAAAAAGGGTACCGCGTTCGAAAGGTTACAGCATCGTATTCCGATCCAGCCACCGCCGAAAAACAGACCGTTAAATCAAAAAAAAGCTACACCTATAAAAACGATTCGCTTGGCATCGTTGCGGTTTTTCCTGGAAAACCCATGGAATTAAAAATTTGGGACAACCATCCGTACCTCCTGTATCGGGAAATGGGTCAGGGAAATACCTATTCCATTGAAATCGTCGAAATGGACCCCGAATCGAGTTTCGAAGAACAAGCGCAAATTTACATCGCTAGCCCCGATGGTTCAGCCTATATGCACCGCTTTTTGGACGACGGAACGGAATGCTTTGAAGGCCTTTCCGATACCTATCCTGACGGAATTCAATGGGTGCGTTTGATGAAGAACGATAAGCATCTTGTGGTCATGCGCGCATTTGGAGGAAATAAATTCATGCATTCCAACCGCCCAAATCAGTTTTTTAGTAAAGTGTGGTTCGATTAATTCCGCAAAAATCACTTTAAATGTAGGATAAAGGGCGCTTTTTGCGTACTTTTGCCTTAAAAAATGATCCCACGCACGGCACACGAAAACCTCACTGGACTCATCCGTTCCAACCGCCTTATCTCCATTTCCGGTCCACGAAACGTTGGTAAAAGCACACTCGTAAAAAATGTTTTAGCAGAACTGAATGCATCCGTTCTTTTTATGAATGCTACCGTAAAGAAGGACAAGAATCGCTTGGATTCTTATTCAATTGATGAGTTAAAAGAACTCGTTCAACCTTTTTCCTACCTCTTGATTGAACGGGTTGAATTGTTGCCAGAATTACAACGATTAATCGATTGGACCTTGGACGGTGAACTGGCATGCAACCTTATCTTGTTGAGTGCTTTTACGCCCAATATGGATGAACTCATACGGGAAGTAATTGAGGTGAATGGATTGAATGTACGTGTGTATGCGCCTTCTTTTCATGAACTTGCACGTCATTTTTCCATCAGTGAAATGGAAAACCAACTGGAACAGCGCCTCATTTATGGCCATTATCCCGAGGTGATTCAACACCCAGAAGCGGCAAAAGGGTACCTTATTAAAGTAGTAGATGACTTGATTGAACAGTACTTTGGAAGCGGTCACCGTGTTAACAAAACAAACCAATTGCAACAGCTTTTGAGGGTAGTGGCTTTCCATATTGGTGAGCCGCTATCCTACCATGAAATTGGTCAACAAATTCAACTAGATAATGAAACGGTGGAACGTTATGTGCACCTGCTAGTTGAAGCACAAATCCTGATTCGCCTACCTTCTTTTTATACCGGTCAACGGTATGAATTGAAGAAGAGTAACGTATTTTACTTTTGGGACAATGGCATACGCAACGGAGCGATACAAAATTTTAACCCCATGAACATCCGTAATGATCAAGAAATGTTGTGGAAAAACTGGCTTATAGCTGAACGCATGAAGTGGAACGCTGCCAATAAAAAAGAGGCTTCGGTGTTTTTCTGGAGGTCTCATACCCGACAAACCATTGACTACATGGAGGTACTCGGAGAGGAGGTGTCTGCCTATAAAATCGCGTGGGATAAGAAACGAAAAGTGAAGTTTTCACCCTTGTTTTTATCCTATTACCCAGCATCCACCAAACATGTGGTAAACCATGGAACCTATTGGAGTTTTCTAACTAAAAAATAACCTATGACTTTCACAGATCAACTTGCACAGTTCATCAAAGAAAAAGACTACGAGCTTCAAAAACTGACCCTAATCCTGCCTTCAGAGCGGGCTAAAAAATACCTTTCTTCGTCTTTGTTCAACGCATATGGGCGACCCATACTTGCGCCGGAGATGCACACCATTGATCAGTGGATACGCAAACTTTCCAATCGCCCGGTAATTGATAAAACCCGCGCGCTGATACGCCTGTATGAAGTGTATGTGGCGGCCGCAGAAGAGAAAGAAAACTTGTCCTTTTCCGAATTCATGTCTTGGGGAACGATTTTACTTTCCGATTATGACGAACTGGACCGTTACATGCTCGACGCCCGTCATTTATTTAGAAACCTCGCGGATATACGTGAAATTGAGCAGTGGAGCTTCAATTCAGAGGAACTTACCGATGGACAGCGGCAGTTTATGGAATTCTGGGACCGCTTGCCCGGGTATTACTTTGCTTTAACTGAAAAATTGACAGAGGAGAATGTCTATTACATGGGACAAGCATACCGGTATGTGGCGGAGAATATGTTGTCGCTCATTCCGGATGATCCATCTACGCAATTCATTTTTGCTGGATTCAATGCGCTTTCAGAGTCAGAATTAAGCATCATGCGCAAACTGAAAACCGCGGGAAGAGCAGAAATCCTGATCGACGCAGATGCTTTTTACCTCGATGCACCTCAACACGAAGCAGGAGCATTCCAACGAAAACTCCTTCAAGACCTTCATATCAAAGAACCATTATTTATTGGCAACTGCTTGCTAAGCGAAAAGAAACATATTCGGGTAGTGGAATGCGCACAACACATAGGTCAAACACGAGTGGCTGCGACCTTGCTCAGTGAAGCCAGCGAACAAGAATTAAATGAAACGATGGTGATGCTCGCTGATGAGTCGCTTATTGTACCTATGCTGAAGAACATCCCAAAAAATGTCGGAAAAGCCAACATTACCCTGGGTATGCCTTTGAAGAACACCGCTATAAAAACATGGGTGGATCTGTTATTCTCTATTCAGGAAAATTACACGAGGTTCAATACGCGCGGCTGTTACCATCAAGACATACGAAAGTGGTTAAATCATCCCTTTATGAGCTTGATTACTACAACCGATGAAAAAAAAGAAGTGGTAAAACTCGAGCAACACATGGCCCGCCATAATTCCATTTTTCTTTCGTTGAACTTCATTCAAATTGGGCCGATCTCGAATGAGATTCTTCGCTTGCTCTATGCACCATGGGAAAACGATTGGCCAGCTTCGTTGAAAACCATCCGAAAGCTCAATGCCGTTTTATTTAAATACCTGGGCAAAGACCATGCTTTCGAACAGGCCATCGTAGAACAGTTTGATCAAGCCATGCTAGGGTTTGAAAACCTTGTGAGCGAGGGAATTCCCCCCATGCCCTTGTCGTGCTTCAAGCAGTTATTTAATCAACATTGGCATCAGCAGCACATGGCTTACCATGGAAATCCATTAAAAGGACTTCAAGTCATGGGACTGTTAGAAACACGCCTGTTGGATTTCAAACGCATCATTGTGCTCGGATTAAACGAAGGGGTAATGCCTCCCACGAACCCAATTCAGTCGTTGATTCCCATGGATCTTAGGAAGTATTCCGGTCTTCCAACGCCGCGCGAAAAACAAGGCCTCTTTGCTCACCACTTTTACCGGATGCTGCATCAATGTGAGGAAATGGTGGTGACATACTCCAGCTCAAGTGAAAACCTCGGGAGCAATGAAGAAAGCCGTTACCTTTTGCAATTGGAACTGGAACTATCCAGGTTGAACCCTCAGTTCACAATGAAACGTGAAATGTATACCATTCCTTTTGACGAGGCAGAAACAAGTTCAGGTCAGGTCATTGCCAAATCGCCTGAACTCATTTCCAGGCTGGATGAATTTTTTACACGTTCCCTTTCGGCATCGGCCATCAATAAGTTTTTATCTTGTCCGCTCGACTTTTGCTACCGTTATTTATTTGAATTCGGGGAAGACGATGCCATCGAAGAGGAAATTGAAAGCGCCCGTTTTGGCACCTTCATTCACGACGTAATGGAAACGCTCTATACGCCATTTGCACGTCACAAAAAGGGTGAATTGGTTGTGCCAGCTCCCAAAAATCTTACGGTGACGGATATCGACCGCATGCTGGAAGCGTGTGAAGGGCTCATGACGAAAGCCTTTTTGAAACATTTTGGTGAAGACCCATCTGCCTTTGCTTCCGGAAAAAACCTCTTGAGCTATGAAATGGCTTTGGACCTAACCAAACGCCTTTTGAAGCAGGAACGAAGTTTTCTTTCCAGTCTGTCCGAACCGCTTTTTATTGAACACTTAGAGGTGCAATTGGAAGGTCAGATGGACGTTCCGTTCAATGGGAGTATACGCACCCTAAAGTTCAAAGGATATATTGACCGCATCGATTCCATCGGTGGAAAAATACGAATCATCGATTACAAAAGTGGTAAAGCAGATGCCTCACAGTTAAAGCTTTCCTCAAAAAAACGGGGCGATTTAAGAAACTATTTTGGCAGCGTTAAACACGCAGTACAGTTGGTACTCTATAGTTATCTGTACCAAGAAAAACACGGTGAATTACCACACTCCGCAGGCATTTATTCCCTTATAAATGTGACGGAAGGGGTTCAAGCACTTCAACCAGATATTCCAATGGAGGACGTCTTGGTGCTCTTCAAACAATTCATTGGAGAAATATTGACAGAATTATACGACAATGAAACATCTTTTGTCCACAATACGGACAGCAAGTATTGTATGTATTGTGATTAAAGAAGTCGATGAAACATTGCCGAAATCCGAACCCGGTAAGTTAAGTTCATCGGCCCTTATTTAAATAGGATTTTTCGCTAACTACCAGAAAGCAACACGTGCTCCTTTTTTTAAAGATACCGTGGACGTTTTCCTTTTTTATCTTCGACCAGGCAAATGAGCGCGTTTCGCCTTCCATGCGCGTATTCCTCAGGATTCATCCAAACCACTGTTAAAGGCTTCCTTTTTGGGTTTTCTGGGATAATGATATCAATCGTTTGGTTTACAGGGGAATATACTTGCGCGTCAATGTAAGAACCTATGAACAAGGTGTCGTTTTTAAGGGGATAAACCTCATTTGCTTTAAATTCGTTATACGGCCGACGGGGCTTCAAAACCACCCTTTTACGGAACGACGTAAGGTTGACAAGGTAGACATTTGTCTCCACAATCTCCGCACATTGGGCTTTTTCAGGAGCGGATTCGACAACGTCAGGCTGGATGGTTATGTTAGGATTGCCCCTTGAATCGGAAGAAAGGTCCTCCACACGAATGATTGCTCCAAATTCATCGAAAAAATGAGTCATATCCGACCACTGAATACCACCATCTGGCTGGGACGTGTAATGAGCTGTTTGTACTGCTCCGCTGGGATAATATGAAAACGCCAGCTGAGACGAACCAGCGAAGTGTTGGATTTCCCAATGGTAAATAAGCTGACCCGCTTGGTTATATGCCCTGGCATAACCCCAATTCATTTCGTTTGTTAAAACTGTTTTTTTTGTTGAAATACTACCGTTTGAGAAGCGATGAAGTTCAAAAACCGTGTCGATGGGCTGTCCGAAAACCGCTTTCAATGAACAAACCATCAAGGTGACCACAACTAACTTTTGCCAAGCCATCAATCAGTCAAAAAACTCAGGGCTGCCCGTTTCCACCTGTTGCAAATAGTTTTTCAGCTCTTGCTCGTTTTCCGCTTTCAAAATCATCAGCATGTGATCGGATTCAACGACAATGTAATCCGTTAAGCCATCCAGGAGAACGAGTTTATTGCTTGGGACATTCACCATGCAATTACTGGAATTGAACAAGTAGGCATGCGAACCAATCACCGCATTGTTCTGGTCATCTTTCTTCAAATGGGTATTCAATGAACCCCATGTACCAAGGTCACTCCAATCAAAATCGGAAAGGACTACGTCAACATTTTTGGCATGCTCCATAACGGCAAAATCAATGGAAATACTCGCGCATGTTTCGAAACAATGGTCCACCATCTGTTGTTCTTCCGGCGTATTATACGCATGTGTGTTTACGGTGAACACCCGGTGAAGTTCAGGCTGGAATGCTTTCAGAGAGGAAAGAATGCTCGAAGAACGCCAAATAAAAATACCTGAATTCCAGTAAAAATTACCAGAGTTAACAAATGATTTCGCTGTTTCAATATCGGGTTTTTCGCGGAATTGCTTTACGGGCATGACCGAACCCGGATGAATGCTGGAATGACCATCAAACTCAATGTATCCATAGCCGGTGTCGGGCCGGGAGGGTTGAATACCCAAAGTAACTAAGCGTTCTTCTTCATTGGCGCGAGCAATGGCTGTTTCGACAATTTCAACAAAACGCGTTTCTCTTACAATCAAATGATCGGAAGGAGAAATGATCATGGTCGCTTCCGGATTGATGGCTTGAATTTTAGCCGCCGCATATGCAATGCAGGGAGCTGTATTTTTGCGCTTGGGCTCGGTCAAAATTTGCCCCATGCTCAGTTCCGGTAATTGTTCTTTTACGATTTCTGCATAACTCGCATTGGTGAGTACAAAAATATTTTCCTTGGGTGAAAGGTTCAATAACCGTTCATAGGTCATTTGGATAAGCGATTTTCCGGTACCCAACACATCCAGAAATTGCTTTGGTTTTTGGGGTGTAGACATGGGCCAGAATCGGCTTCCGACGCCGCCAGCCATGATGATGGAATAGTTGTTTTTATTCATGTAAAAGTTATTTTAAAGGGGTAACTTCTGCCAAGGCATGCACGAGGTATTGCCTTCGGGTTGTCAATTCTTCGCAAACATAACGTTTTCGCCGCAGATTTCCTTTTTGAAACGACTTATCCCCCAAAATGAAAAAAGACTGTTCAGGAAGTTGTTCAAGCAGTACCTTTCCCGGATTATGCTGGTCGTACTTTTTTAACACACGGTACAATTCATGGTCAGAACAAGAAGAAGCCTTGACCCTTACCATGGCATTCAATAACGCATTTTCAATGTCCTTGGGCAAATGACCGCTATTTACAACAGGCAACACAAGTTTTCGAAAGGCGTTTTGCCATTCTTTACCATGCGGTTGAACAGATCTTCCATGGCTTTCATACGTGTGCAAATGTGCAAATTCGTGTAAGGTGGTGATTAGAAAACTCCAAGGATTGAGGTCGCTATTTACGGTAATGCGATGCCGCTCGCCGTTTAGTCCTGCCCTGAAATCACCGAGTTTGCTTTTTCGACCTCGAACTACTTTGAATACAAGAGGTGATTCAAAAAACAAGTCCACAACGAAGGGTACAAACGCCTCGGGTATGTATTTTTTCATTCCCTCTTCAACATCCTGACGCTGTTTGGATACTTTTGACATTTTGTTCAAATTTAGCAGATTTTAAAGCCGATTGAACACAAAGTTCAAGGTATCGCAACGCAAAACAGAAATATCCCTTAATTTAGCATAAAATGAAAATCCTTGCTAACATTGGTAAATATGTTCAAATGCTTTGGATTGTCTTCTCGCGTCCCGAGAAAATGGGGGTTTTTCGTAAACGGGTATTTGATGAAATTCAGGTGATTGGCATCAATTCGATTCCCTTGGTCGCGTTGATGTCTGCGTTTATAGGGGGGGTTATATCCCTTCAAACAGCCTCCAATATGTCAAGTCCATTTCTACCGGCCTACACCGTGGGATACATTACGCAGTCAAGCACCATTCTTGAGTTTTCTCCCACGATCATTTCGTTGATTTTGGCGGGAAAGGTCGGATCAAACGTTGCCTCTGAAATTGGCACCATGCGTGTTACTGAGCAAATCGATGCCCTCGATATTATGGGGGTCAATTCACTTTGTTACCTCGTTTTACCCAAAATAATGGCCGCAGTATTCTTCTTTCCAATTTTGGTTATTATGTCCATGGCACTCAGCATGCTTGGTGGATGGGCTGCATTGACACTTACCGGTTTATCGAACACCGATACCTATGTGTTGGGAATACGATCCTTTTTTGAAGTATCGAATGTGTATTATGCCTTAACGAAAACTGTTGTGTTCGGATTTCTCATCGTTTCTGTCGCTTCGTTTTACGGGTATTACGCCAAAGGAGGAGCACTTGACGTGGGCCGAGCATCCACACAAGCGGTGGTAAGCAGCAGTGTGTCTATCCTTATCGCTAATTTTATTTTGACCCAAATCATGTTGCTATGATTCAAGTGATTGGTGTCAATAAATCCTTTGGGGATAAACAAGTTTTGTTCGATATATCCGAGTCATTTGAGAAGGGCAAAGTGAATATGATCATCGGTCAGTCGGGTCACGGGAAATCCGTATTAGCAAAGTGCATTGTGGGCCTACACGAGGTAGACAACGGGCAAGTGATGTTTGATGGCAGGGAATTTACATCGATGAACCGGCTCGAGCGTACCGAAATCCGTAAAGAGATTGGCATGCTGTTTCAAGGCTCTGCACTTTTTGATTCGATGACGGTAGAGGAAAATGTGATGTTTCCGCTCATGATGTTTACCAAAAAAACAAAGGCTGAAATTCAAAAACGAGCCGCCTTTTGTTTGGACCGTGTAAACCTTACGCAAGCAGCAAAGTTGTTTCCATCGGAATGCAGTGGTGGGATGCAAAAGCGCATTGGAATCGCACGAGCAATTGCAATGAATCCAAAGTATTTGTTTTGCGATGAGCCCAATTCAGGGCTTGACCCAAAGACATCGATTATTATTGATGGGTTAATTCGCGAAATTACCATTGAGTACGACATAACGACAGTCGTTATCAGCCACGACATGAACTCCGTCATTGAAATTGGGGATAACATCATGTTCATTCATCAGGGAAAAAATTGGTGGCAAGGCGACAAGAAAACGATTTTAACGACGGAAAACCCGGAAATTTTGAGTTTCGTTTACGCCTCTGACTTCATGAAGGAAATCAGGGTTTCGATGCAAAGTAAGTTTTCATCAACTTCTCAAGCGGTAAGCGACTTACCTAATCAATCCAATGACTTATAAGGCAACCAAATCGTAAAGATAGTGCCTTCGCCCAGCTTGCTTTTCACTTGAATTTTTCCATGGTGGGCTTCAATGATCAGTTTGACGTAAAACAAACCCAGTCCAAACCCTTTAACGTTGTGTATATTCCCGGTGGGCACACGGTAAAACTTATCGAAAATCATTTTAATGTCTTCCCGCTTAATTCCAAGCCCGTTGTCTTCAAATCGGATTAATACACCTTCTTTTTCTGTGGAGGTATGTACGGTTATGACCGGTGTTTTGTCGCAATATTTTATGGCATTATCCAACAGGTTATAAACAACGTTCGTAATATGAACCTGGTCGGCGTGTATACTGCAAGGAGCAGCCTCAAGTCGTAAAATAATGTCACCCCCTTGTTCCAATTGGTTGAATAAAAAATTGTCTTTGGCCTCTTCCAATAATTCATGGAGGTCCACCGTCTCCTTTTTCAAAACAAGTTGTTCCTGATCCAATTTGGCAACATTCAATACCCTTTCTACTTGATTTTCCAATCGCTTGTTTTCTTTGTATATGATGGTGGCGTAGCGTTTTAATTTTTCCTCGTCTTTGGCAAAATCCCCTTTTAATATCATTTCACTGGACAAGCTGATGGTAGAAATGGGTGTTTTCAACTCATGGGTCATGTTATTGATGAAGTCGTTTTTCACCTCAGACAGTCGCTTCTGCCTTAAGATGACCGTAATGGTGTAACCAAAAAACAACAAGACCAAGACAATGATAATGGACACATACACCCAAGGCGAAATGAATTCGCTTTGTTCGCTGATTGTTTTGGCGTATACGTTCGGAAAAAAGACAGTAAAGTAATGTCCGTCTGTTTTCCATTCAAGTTTGGCTGTATTAACCTTCAACACCGAATCCGAGTGGGGAATAAATCCTCTTTGTCGGTCAAATTTCAGTGGAAGGCCATACTTTATTGAGTCCGAAAAGCAGTCGTACGAACCGTATTCGAAATTC
>Ga0315902_10003452_pt1 | contig 23616 bp, 21 predicted proteins | sample LakEriMetagenome_9_FD_203523 | JGI IMG/M metagenome (GOLD analysis project Ga0315902, IMG submission 203523) | Freshwater fungal communities from buoy surface, Lake Erie, Ohio, United States - Buoy 12 MA117 | ecosystem: Environmental > Aquatic > Freshwater > Lake > Lake biofilm | place: USA... | reverse complement strand
ACAGCACAGAGGGAGGAATGAATATTGAGGATGTGGCACACGATACACCGGAAAAAATATTTAAAGAATGGGTTTATCCAGGACAGCCGCTTCAGGGATTTCAGGCACGTAAAATTGCTTTCAACCTGGGACTATCCGGAGAGGCATTTAAAAACTGTGTCAAATTCGTTACCAATTTATACAATGCATATGTTGGACTCGACTGCAGCATGCTTGAAATTAATCCACTTTTCAAAGCAGCAGATGATAAGATCATTGCAGTAGATTGTAAAATGAATATTGATGACAATGCTTTGATGCGTCATCCTGATATTGCAGCGATGCGTGATGAGAGCGAGGAAGATCCTACAGAAGTGGAAGCGGGTAAATTCAATCTGAATTTCATCAAACTCGACGGCAATGTTGGTTGTATGGTAAACGGTGCCGGGCTGGCAATGGCGACCATGGATATGATCCAGCTGAGTGGCGGACAACCGGCCAACTTCCTTGATGTAGGCGGAACTGCCAACGCACAGACAGTAGAAGCAGGATTTAAAATCATTTTAAAAGACCCGAATGTTAAAGCAATTCTGATCAATATTTTTGGAGGAATCGTAAGATGCGACAGGGTTGCAGCCGGAGTCATAGAAGCATATAAATCTATCGGAAATATTCCTGTACCGATTATTGTTCGCTTACAGGGAACCAATGCTGCCGAAGCTAAAAAGCTGATTGATGAAAGCGGCCTTCAGGTACAAAGTGCAATACAGCTTAGTGAAGCTGCAGACTTGGTGAAAAAAGCTGTTGCCTAAATTAAATTACAAAAATGAACAATATACAATGCCCTGGTAACAGGGCATTTTTTTAGTATTCCACTTTGTATACCATATAAATACCGCTAAATAAATACACTGCTCCGCCGGAGATCTCTGTAGCCCTATGACGTTTGCGTAATTTTTCACCTTTAATAAAAATCCTTCCATCAGTTGTTTTAAACTGCTGGCCCGGCATTAACTCTTCTACCCTTACACAGCCGTTGTTTTGTAAGTCGTATTTCTGAAGTACTCTCATTAATTCTTCTTCTCCGCAACTCGTTGCCGAGGGCTTTTTGATTGTCTTTATCAGCACCCTTTCAATATCCTCCGGAAATATTTTTTTCTCAATAAAAACAGCAAGCAGCTGACCGTATCGGTGTTGCCATTCCGCGCCATGAGGAAGCACTTTTAGACCAAATTGTTCAAAGACAAGCAGGTGTGCCATTTCATGAAGAAGCGTAATCAGAAAAGCGTAAGGATTAAGATTACCGTTAACGCTGATACGATGCGCATGATGAAGAAAAGCAGGACGGTAATCGCCGAGTATTGTAGCTCTCTCTCTGGAAATAGTGAGGTGGATGCCGAATTGATGAAGGTACTCCGCAACATAAGAATACGCGCCCCTTGGCAAAAATTTATCTAGAGACTGAATCGGAACTTCTGCCTTTGCCATCATCAGTTTTTTTCAACATTCTGAAAACGATACGAATTTCATAAAACGTGTAAACAAAATAAAAAACAATACAAATCAGTACTGAAGGCTGATTTACAGCAGCGCCTTTAATTGAAAGATAGATCAGTAAGGCGCAAAGCACACCCATCATTCTTAAAAGCATCGAGGCATAGACAGAACGAAAAAACACATTCGGGTTTTTGTCTGAAGCTCCTTTTGCATGCATGAAAAGTGATAAAAGAGATAAGCCAAACAGAAGCAGATTACCCGACCACAATACAGTTGAATCTAAAGTATATTGATGTAGAATTTGATCAGAAAAAAATACGAACCCGGATAAGATCAGAAATAGGGAAAGTAATTCCAGGAAATAGACACTATTCTTATTTTTCATTTTTTACCGGAAGTATCTTTCAACACTTTAATAATCATTACAATTACCGCAATTAGCGGAAACAGAAAGGAAAACAAACTAAACCCCAAACCGGTCACATTATCAAGCTGAACACCCAAAAAAACTACAACCAAAAGCAAGGAAAATAGCTGAAAAGCAAAACCGCCGTAACGTAACAGGTAGTAACGATTACTTTTGTTTTCTTTTTTTGGTTTAATCTGAGGAGGCGGCATGGCCTAGTTCGTTGCTGATTGCCACAATGTTTGCGGTTTCTGAAACGCCCATATGGCATTCACCGTTAAAAGATGCAGTTGGAGCCACCTGCAGCTGTTTGGTATAAACATTACCCTTAATAACACTGTTTCCTTTGAGAACCAGCATCTCCGACACACGAATGTTACCGTTTACTTTACCAAGAATTTCGACTTTTTCACCGGTAACATCACCGTTCACAACTCCTGATGAGCCAATCAAAACCTTTGATGAGGCTGATAAATTACCGTTCAGAATGCCGTCTATACGAATATCTCCTCTGGCATTAATATTACCTGTGAGTTCCGTTCCTCCGGCAATGATGGTGGTTTGTCCCGGTTGAGAGTCATGATCTGACTCAAATGCTTTTTTAAACATAGCAGCGTTATTGTGTTTCAATTTCAGTTTCAGGTATTTCCAGGGTTGAAGTATCGCGAGGCTGCGTACTTACGTTACCGGACAGTACCCGTTTTAACTCCTCAAGATATACATCTTTTTGCCTGGAAGCAAGTTCAAGGGAATCAATTTTTACTTTATACTGCACCAGAGCTTTTCTCTGAGATTGTGTTCCATACCCCGGGAGATAGTATTTCAGGTTCGTAAAAGATATAAGTGCAACTGTTAAACCAACCAGCAAAACGAAGAGACTGCTGGCCGCAACATAAACACTCATACGTGTCAGTTTAAAGGCAAGAACTTCTTCAAACGTATCGTCATTTATTATGACAAGTCTGTATCTGTTTCGAAGGCGGCGAAGTTTTTGATCTAAGTTGAAGAATCTACTCATGTTGGACAAAGTTCTGAATTTCCTCATAAAATTGGTGAATTTGCATGTGTTTTCACCTTTTTTTCCAAAGTTTTCAGATATTTTTGGAACAGTGTATTTATATAAAAATTTAAATGGCCTTTTATACGTGTATTTTAAGCAGGGATTTTACCGGCTGACAGCTATATTTTTGATTGTTTTCAGTGTGCAAACCAGCGGACAAACCATCAAACAAATCCCCCTGAATAAGCCGGCAAATTTTAAGGATAAAATCTTAAGATCTGAAAAAACGGAAGACGTTAGCCTCACTCTGCCTCGCAGGTTATACCATGGAATGGTTAGCCACTACAACTATTATTACAATGCACAGGTAAAGCTGAATACCATCGTTCAGAAAGCACAGCTTGCACACCAGGAAGATTTTACCAAACTACTGCCTTTTTTCGACTATTCGGTTAATGTTACTTCTGCCGATAGCACCGAACTTGATTCAGTGATGATAAAAGCTACTGCCGGCATTGTGCTGCACGATCTTAGAAACAGCTATGTAGATGACCTGCTCTTACTCATCGGAAAAAGTTACTATTACTGGAATAAACCCGATTCCTCCTATCGTATTTTTCAGTACATAAACTATAATTTTTATCCCAATAAAAAAGATGAGTTTCGCATAACAATCGGATCTGCCGCTGATGCAAAAGACGGGAAACTAACCATTGGCACCAAAGAGAAAAAAGGAATTATCACCAAAACATTTTCTAAGCCGCCTGCACGGAATGAAGCCTTGCTATGGATTGCAAAAATTTATGCAGAACAGGACCTGCACGATGAGGCAGTATCGCTGATATCTATTCTTAAAAAAGATCCAAATTTTCCCAAACGCCTGCACCCGTATCTGGATGAAATAATGGCTTATAGTTTTTACAATCGTGAGACGTGGGACAGTGCTGCTTTTTATTTGCAGAAATCTTTAAAGACAGCCGAAACAACTGCTCAGCTTGCAAGAAAAGAGTTTTTACTCGGACAACTTTATACACTTGCAAATAAATCAACTGAAGCTTCATCATTTTATCAAAAGGCAAAAACACATACGAATGATCCTGTAATGCACATACATGCAAGACTTAATAATGTTTTACTCACTAATACAGATTCTTCAAATATTAACCAGTCACTAAATGATTTGCTGAAGCTTGCAAAAAAGGAACGCTTCGATGGTTATGAAGATTTGCTTTATTACGCAGCTTCGGATGTTGCACTGCAAAAAAAGGATACCTCTCTTGCGTATTCCCTGCTTCAGAAAAGTGTTCGTTTTGCCCAAAAAAACCCTGAATCTTCAGTAAGGAACAATGCATTTTCCAAGTTGGGCGGATTGGCTCTAAAACAGAAAAACTATCGTCTGGCGGCATCATGTTATGACAGTATAAATCTTCAGGATCCTCAATTACAGAGCAAGGTCTTTGAAATAGAAAAAACTAAAAAGTTTCTTACTGAGTTGGTTCAGCAAAAAGATATTGTCATAAAAGAAGACAGCTTACAGAGAATAGCAGCTATGCCTGAAGAGGAAAGGGAGGCATATCTTAAAACATTACTTAAAAGACTAAGAAAAGAAAAAGGCCTGAAAGAAGAATCTACAAACTCTTCTTCCGGTAGTGTTTCATCATCCGGAATATCTTCCGGAAACCAAGGTCAGGATCTTTTTGCAACCGGAAATAATGCAGGCTGGTATTTTAATGCTAACAACCAAAAAAACAAAGGCCCGGCTGAGTTTAAAAATAAATGGGGAAATCGGCCTAATCAGGATAACTGGAGAAGACAATCCGCAATTGACGCTTCTATCGCAAATGCAAATCAGGGCATGTTCGGCAACCCGGGCGGAGATGGCGACATAGACAATCCTCGTCCCATAAATCCGGTTCTGAATTCCGGAGAAAATGATCAAGAACTTTCAATTGAATCACTGCGTTATAATCTTCCTCTTACTGATGAAAAAACTGCATCTTCCAACCAGTCGATTTATGATGCATTACTCAGCCAGGGAAATATCCTTAAAAATCAGTTAGAAGATTACGAAGGTGCTTCACAGGTTTATATGGATTTGCTTCGGCGCTTTCCGCAAAAAGACAGCACTTCACAGGTTCTTTCTGAACTATATTATTGTCTGCTCAAAACAGGAGATCAGAAAACTGCCGATATGTATCGCCAAAGTCTTGAAAAAGCAGGACTCAATGAACAAAAAATCAAATCCATCGATACAAGTAAATCTGCATCTTTAAATAAGGAACTCAAAGCTATTGCAACATACGAACAGATCTACAGATGGTATATCGAAGGCGAATTTTCAAAAGCACGGCAAAATAAAATAGCAGCCGATTCGCTTTATGGCAATCATTTCTGGACACCGCAATTGATGTATATAGAAGCAGTATATTTTGCACACCTTCGGCAAGACAGTGCAGCACTCCTACTGCTGACAGATCTGTTAAACCGATTTGGATCAAATCCGATTGCCGAAAAAGCAGTTATACTTCAGGATGTACTGCAAAGAAGAACTGAAATAGAACAACATTTAAGGGAGAGTAAAATCGTGCGCGCGGAAGATCCAAAAATATTATCCAACAAAAAACCTGACCCTGACAATAACAAGAAACCGGATCCTGTTACAAACCCTGCAACCAAAAAAGCAGAAGACAATAAAAAAGCAGACAAAACAGACAAGCCCAAAACAAACACTTCATTATCAGACAGTTCAAAATCAACAATTGTTTCTGCACCCGATAAAAAAACCGATCTGATTCAAGATAAGAATCAACCTGATTCTACAAGTAGCGCTGCCGGCAATACAAAAGTTACAGATAAGACGATTAAAAATACAGACTCATGCACCCTTGTTATTGCACTTATAAATGTTTATCCGGTATACAAAACCGAGTGCCAGACTACAATTGAAAACTATCTCCGTTCCAATATGCTAGCCGGGCAAACAGGTATTACATCTTCTCTCAATGACGGCAAAGGAAACTACGGCTGGATTACAATCAACCAACCGTTTTCAGCAGCCGAATGCGAGAAATCCAGACTTGAGTTGAAAACTATTCTGCCTAAACAATTATATTTCATGCCTGCAGACAAATACAAATTACTGGCATTAACATCTTCACAATTAAAGCAACTTGAACTAACCGAAGGTATTGACGATTTTATTAAAATTATCAGTCAGTGGATAAAAGATTAACTTTGTAAATAAATTCTGACGATCAATAAATATGAGCACCGGCGCAAAAAATAAACAAAAGAGTCCTGTCTCTAAAGCTGTAAAATTTCTGTGGATTACATTTTTTTCAGGAATTTTTCTGAGCATTCTTCTCATCGCACTTGCTTTTTGGGGCGTATTTGGAGAAATGCCTTCTATGGAAGAACTTGAAAATCCCTCCGCTTCTCTTGCTAGTGAAATAATAGCTGCAGATGGCACCCTGATGGGTAAGTTTTATTTGCAGGATCGAAGCAGCGTTGAATACAAAGACATATCTAAAAATGTTATTCAAGCACTCGTCGCCACTGAAGATGAAAGATTTTACGAGCATTCAGGTATTGATGGTATCGCAATTGGCCGTGCATTGTTTAATCTTGGAACAGACGGCGGAGGAAGTACAATCACCCAGCAGTTATCAAAAAATTTATTTACGAACTACTCAAGTTTTGCTCCACTAAGAATTTTACAAAAACTGAAAGAGTGGATCATTTCTGTGCAGTTGGAAAAAAACTTCACCAAAGAAGAGATTATTGCCCTGTACCTGAATACTGTTCCATTCGGAGACAATGTTTATGGCATTAGAAATGCTTCTCTCACTTTTTTTCAGAAAGAACCTTCAAAGGTGAGCCTGAATGAAGCAGCTGTCCTCATAGGGATGCTGAAAGCAAATACGCTTTACAACCCAAGGAGAAACTTGCAACGTTCAACTGAAAGAAGAAATATCGTTTTAGACCAGATGGTAAAAAATAATTACCTCTCTGACGCTGAAGCAAATGCAATAAAATCTCAAAGCATTCCTCTCAATTATAAAAAAATTGATGAGACATCCGGAGTGGCTCCTTATTTTAAGGAGGTATTGAGAGATTACATGAAAACATGGTGTAAGGAAAATGAAAGAAAAGACGGTAAAGCTTATAATATATACAGAGACGGATTAAAAATATACACTACGATTAATCCAAAAATGCAATTATATGCAGAGCAGGCTGTTGCACAACATTTAAGCAGCATACAGGAAAAATATCATGAAAAAAGTAAAATACAGTCGGGAGAAATATGGGAAGGTCAGGATGTAATCCTTGAAAGATCGATGAAAGAAAGTGAGAGATGGAAAAACATGACTGAAGAAATGATTCCTGAATCTCAAATCAGGCAATCCTTCAATGTGCCGACAAGAATGAAAGTTTTCAAATGGAACGAAAAGCGGGAAACGGATACAATCATGACGCCGTTAGACTCGATCAAATATCATAAAACGGTCATCCAGACCGGCTTTATGGTAATGGATCCATTAACGGGTGAAGTAAAAGCATGGGTTGGAGGACCGGACTTTAAACACTTCAAGTTTGACCATGTAAACATCAATACAAAGAGACAGGTAGGTTCTACGTTCAAGCCTTTGCTTTATGCCTATGCCATTGATAAGATGGAAGGCCAGTTTACTCCTGAAACAGATCTGCCGGGCGGACCAATAAGTTTAGGAGGAAGGATGGTACGAGGTGGCGGCGGTCCTCTTGCCGTTTGTCTTGCCTATTCCAAAAACCCCGGCGCTGCTTATCTGATGAATCAGGTAGGCCCTAAAAACATGGTTGCATTTGCAAAAGAAGTTGGTATTAAATCACATTTGGATCCAATTCCAATGATTGCACTTGGCAGTGAAGAAATCAGCATTTTTGAGATGCTTCATTCTTACACTATGTTTCCAAATAATGGCATTTCCACAGAGCCTTTGTTTATAACAAGAATCGAAGACCGTAACGGGAATATACTTGAAACCTTCGTGCCTGAACAAAAGATTGTAATGAGCGAATCCGGAGCCTATACCATGTGTACGATGATGAAAGGTGTTGTCAGATTTGGTACAGGTAAAAGATTAAACGGCATGAATATCCCATGTGAAAAAGCAGGAAAAACCGGAACTACCAATGACAATACAGACACCTGGTATATAGGTTACACTCCTCAACTCCTCGCAGGGTGCTGGGTGGGATGTGATGATCCTTTTTTAAAGATGCCCGGACAGGGTAACTCTATGGCTCTTCCCATATGGGGGTATTTTTTCCAAAGAGCTATGAACGATCCGTCTCTGGGATTAACAAAGAATGCGACGTTCGTACAGCCGGAAAGCATGATGGTAGAATCATTTATGGATTACGAAAATTTTGCTGTTAAATATAAAAATGAGCCTGATCTGGAAAACGTTGAAATTGTAAATGGAAGCAGCTCGTCTGATTATGAAGACTTTAATGGCTCCTCAGAATCTGTAGAGGACATCTACTTAGGCACAGATAGTCTGCCAAGAAAATTAAGATAATGGCTACTTCTCCGGTTCTAATTAAATAAACTCTGATTCATATAGTCATTGGAAAGTTATTGCCCTATTTCTAATGAAAAGAGCTAATCCCCTCTTTTAATAAAGATAAATAGATACCAAAGACCGCTTCCTCTTTTATGGACTTGTTAATTTACACTTTAGAATTGAGACATGAACTCTGAAGCTAGATTGTTAAGAAAACAAATATTCTTTTTTAATAATAAAAAGGCTCTACAAATATTTTTTTTTAGTTTTCCCCTATTACTACAATATCCACAACACAAATCTGTACTATCCTATTAATTCATTTTTAGAAAATGAATGGTGACTGATTAAATTTTTAAAACTCTTTTATTTCTCCAATAAATTCAATATCAAAAAAATAAAAAGAGGGAGACTCGCTCCCTCTTTTAAATATTTATTCTTCAAGAACGATACTACTGAACAAGCTTCAGCTCAACTCGCCTGTTAGATTGTCTGCCTTCTTTTGTTGCATTGCTTCCAACAGGATGAGCTTTACCTAATCCCGTAACGTTAGATATTCTTGATTTGTCAACACCCTTTGAAACTAGATATTTCAATACTGCATCCGCTCTTTTAGCAGAAAGATTCTCATTGTAATTATCAGCACCTGTTGCATCAGTATGCCCTGTAATCGACAAATTAACATCTTTGTTCTCATTTAATACTTTGGCTGCCTTATTCAATTCAGCTTTCGCAGAATTTGATAACTCAAAGCTGTTTACAGCAAAAAGTATAGGAGCTACCTCTAATGTGAACTTAGGACAACCTCCATTTGAAGGATCTCCGTAAACTGCCGGGCAACGATCTTCTTCATCATTTACACCATCTTTATCACCATCAGGCACCGGACAGCCATCAAATCGGGCTACACCAAATTCTTGAGGGCATTTATCATTTTCATCGTTTATGCCATCTTTATCAGAATCCGGAATTGGACATCCCTGATATTTTGCAATCCCTGCTTCGGTTGGACATTTATCAACACTGTCAGCAATACCATCTTTGTCGGTATCAGGACAGCCTTTTAAACTAGCCAGTCCTTTGACATCAGGACATTCATCAGCTTCATCAAGAACGCCATCACCATCTCTGTCTGCCGGCACATCATTTTTGTTTGGACTTGGTTTTGGTTCATTAACCGGATCTGAAGTGAGAGAAGAAACGATTCCTATTGAATGAAACAAACTGTAATTTGCACGATCAGTTACGGGTACACGGTAAGCGGTATTCAGGTGCAAAAATGCATCTTTTGCAATTTTAAATTGCAGCCCTGCACCTAGCGGTATTTGAGCAACAAATGTGCGACCTGCCAATGCGGCACCAACACCGGCCTGTAAATAAGGAACCACAGCATAGTTATCAGTCAATAATTTCAAATTTACATTGGCATCTGCCTCAGCATAAAACTTGCTTGTTGATGGGGTAAATTCAGGGTTACGGTAAGGATAACGTAAAAAACCAGAAGTCAAACGAGAATTAAAATCAAGATGATTACTCAATCCTTCAAGATAGGAAATAGTTAAAGCAGGATTCATTGCACCCATTCTGTACCACTTTTTATCTTCCAGAACTGTAGCGAGGGTGTTAACACGCAGATCGGCTGCTGTTTTAAAATCTATCAGAGAAAAATGTACGCCGAAAGAAGGCTTCTTTTTATATGTGTTTTCCTGAGCTGATACCCAGGCTACGCACACAAAAGTAAAAACCAGCATAATCCATTTTTTCATAAACTTCAGTTTTGATGTATTGACAAAAATAATTCCTCCTGCTCGAAACAAGAAATTAATTAAAAATTAGTTTGAAAATAAAGCTAAAAAGCCGGTATCAGGTTATTTTGGGAAGAATCCCGTAAATCAGAAGCTGTAAAAATGTCTTAATGCCTGATCTTCCCCGTATATATCCTCATGAAGAACCAGTTTCCCGTCTTTTCCTTCAGCTGTTAAATAGGTGAAAAACAAGGGAATCCTTCCCTTAAGCTCTAAAACATGATTTTCTTTTCTGCTAAGCCATGCATTCAAAGAGTCTATCCCCGCAACACCTACGCCGTCATTTCTCCTGTAAAGCGAATTATCTCTTGTAATTACATAATGTGCCAGTTTTTCCCATTCCTGCACCCTAACACATCCATGACTTAAAGAGCGATTATCATTGCCAAACAGGTATCTCTGGTTGGTATCGTGCATGTAAACCGAGTAAGGGTTTTGGAAATTAAATTTCAGAACACCTAATGCGTTGTTGTCTCCGCTTCCCTGTACCACACGGTATGGTATGGTTCCTGAAAACTTATGCCAGTTAACAGCATGAGGATTTACAGGCTGACCGCCTTTCCCAAGAAGTTTATATCCCCTTCTCGCCAAAAACCCGGGGTTTCGTCGCAATGCAGGTAAAATTTCTTTGGCAATAATCCCGTTGGGGATTGTCCATTCCGGATAAATAACAATATCTGACAAGAAACTATTTAGAACCGGAGTTCTGGTTGATGGCTTTCCTACAACTACTCTTGAATATAATAGATTATGGTTGTTTTCCTTCACATACAAATAGAAGCCAGGAAGATTTACACCGATATAATCATCAGGCAAGATATGCTGCAACTGCCTGTGCCTGTCTAGATTAAGTGAAATAGTACGAAAGATCTCCCTGTCCGTTCTGTTTAAAAATCCTACAAGTCTGCGTCCGGCTTTGCCATCTCTTCCCAAGTCATTATCATCTTGTATTTTAATGATTGTCTTTGCCAACATAGCTGAATCAACTTTTCTTGAAAGGCTATCAAGCCACCCTCCCTCTTTTAATCTTAATATTAAAGAGTCGGAAAACGCAGTTGAATCTTTATATGGATATCGTAAGTATGTATAAGACTTTGAAAAATCGGCACTATCCAGAAAAGTAATTAATGCTTCTTTTAGAGACTTATACTCCTCCGTCTGAGGCTCCAGTTCAGCAAAACCGTCTTTTAATGAACTTTCATTCATAAATCGCCTGAAATAAGAATAATAGAAAACAGAATCTTTAGGCTTAATAGGTTTACCGTATAGTGAATCAGCAGTTCGTCTGCCCTCATGCAGGTCTCTCATCATCGAAAGGAGAGCGTCAGTTAAAAGCAAATCGAAGCAAGCCCACATCTTTGGCTTGCGCCTTATCCCTTTTGAAAGAGAATCTCGATCTATTTCATTTTTTAAAATTGTAAGTTTTGAGCTGTGATAATCATCAGGCAATAAACCCAACAAACGGGCATTCTTTATAAAATCAATCAATGTGTCAGCCTTAGTGCCTGCAACTGCAGCTTCACTCCAGACTATTTTATACTGATTGATTTTATAATACTCATTTACCCACGAAGTACGATTTAGCAATGTGCTGTCATCGATTTTGACAAATTCATTTGCAGATTCAATCAGTAATTGTCGCAGTTCATTTTGAGCAGCGGCATCCATTTTATCCGGATCTGATACAGATATCCAGCTATCTCCACATGAAAGAAAAAATGGAAAAAAAATAAAAAACAATAAACCGAAGGGGAAAAAGCGTCGGGTGCTATGATATTTCTTAAGTTGCAAAACAGGAATTTTTCAATTGGCTAAATTTAATCATTTGATGATGAATTTCTTTAAAATGTTTATTCTTTTTATTCTTTCAACGAAAGTTTTGAGTTGCTATGCTCAGCAAAAATCGAGCAATTCTAAAATTCGAGATAAAAAACCGATCATTCAAAGTAGGTTTAATGCTTATATAACCGATGTTAAAAATGACAGTAATTATGCTATGCTGGAATTAAAATCGATTATCCCCGATCTTGTATATGATTTAAGGTATGCAACAACAAATAATTTCACCGGCAAAAGAATCTATCCTGCAGACCTAAATACAACTTTTCTTAGAAGAACTCCTGCTCTAGCTCTTCGTACTATTAATCAGGAGCTTGCAAAAGAAGGTTTAAAATTAAAAATTTTTGATGCGTATCGCCCATATTCAGCCACCTGCCGTTTCTGGAAACTAATCAAAGATGAAAGATATGTTGCAAACCCGTCTAAAGGAAGCGGACACAACAGAGGCATTGCCATAGATTTAACATTGATTGATGCGCTGACAGAAGAAGAAATAGACATGGGCACAGGCTTCGATCATTTCAGCGATACTGCGCATCATAGCTTTAGCAACCTGCCTAAGGAGAATCTAAGAAATCGGGAAAAACTAAAAACAATCATGGAAAAAAATGGTTTCAAAGCACTGGAAACAGAATGGTGGCATTATTTCTGGCCAAACGATAAAAACTATATGATAATGGATATCCCTTTTAGAAAATTAACCGCTCTCAGTTCACTGGAATGACTTCTTTAACCGCAGAAAGATTAAGAGGACCATATATATGCGGAAATGTATCGGCAGTGGAAGGGCTCCATTCAAATACAAAGCGCGATTCCAATAAATCAGTTTCAATCACAAGTTTCACAAGATCATACTGTCCGGAATAATATCGTTCAAGCACCCCTGCAACCTGATTTTCCTGTGAACAATGAATAAAACCTTCTTCCTGTAAAGAAGGTGCTTCATAGAAGCCTTGCTGAACAGCTTTGTCCCAAATTGCCTTGCTTGTAATATGATAAATCAGTGCCATTAATTTACTCTTTTGATCTTTCCTGCACGTAAATGAAAATCGGCCAGCACAATTGCAGTAGCGGCCTCCACAATAACCGGTGCTCGTAAAGCTACGCATAAATCATGTCTTCCTTTCACGGAGAAAGATTCCATTTCATTTGTATCCCAGTTCAAACTTACTTGCTCTTTTGGCGTTGAAGAAGTTGGCTTGATGGCAATTCTGAAAACAAGTTCATTTCCGTTGCTAATGCCCCCAACAATACCACCGGCATGATTGGTGACTGTTTTACCTGAAGCATCTGCAATAGCATCATTATGTTCACTGCCAAACATCCGGGCTGCTGCAAATCCTGTTCCGAATTCTACTCCCCTTACGGCGGGTATTGCAAATAAAATATGAGACAATGATGATTCCAGAGAATCAAAATATGGCTCCCCCAATCCAACGGGTAAACCATTCACTCTGCATTCAACAATTCCGCCAACTGAGTCCTTCGCATCAATCCCTCTTTGCAATCCTGCTTCAGGGTCTTTCTCTCCTCCTATTTCTGTAATCAATGCTTCTATCTTAATCTCTTTCATCAGTTTTTTAGCAATGGCTCCGGCAGCAACTAAACCCGTTGTGAGTCTTGCACTGAAATGACCACCTCCTCTGAAATCTTCAAAACCTCCAAACTTCTGATGTGCTACCCAATCGGCATGTCCAGGACGCGGAATGCTTCTCTGCTTTTCATAATCTGCACTTCGGGTATTCTTATTCTCAAAGAAAATAGAAATAGGAAAACCGGTTGTCACGCCGTTGAACATACCGCTTTGAAAAATTGGGTAATCAGCCTCTTGCCTGGGAGTTGTGCCTTTTTGCTTTCCTCCTTTTCTTCTTTCAAGATCACTAAGCAAATCTTCTTCAGTCAATGGCAATCCGGCCGGACATCCATCAACGACAATGCCAACACCAGAACCATGTGATTCGCCAAAAATCTGAACCCGAAATGCTGTACCAAAACTATTCATGCTACAATACTAATAATCGATGTGGTTAAATATACGCGATCTCTCTTAGTTATACAAAACAGAGGCCCCCAGTTTACCCAGGTGATCAAAAAAAGCAGGATAAGATTTATCGATTGCATTTGCCTCTTCAATTTCAACAGATCCAGTTGCTTTTAACGCAGCAGTGGCACAGGCCATGGCAATGCGATGATCATGACGTGAATGAACTTTTGCTGCATGTAAACCCTTACCTCCATTGACAATCATCAGGTCATCCTGTAATTCTATGTTGATCCCCATCTTACCAAATTCTTCCTGAAGAGTCAGTGCGCGGTTGCTCTCTTTGTGGGTTAATCTCGATGTTCCTTCAATCACAGTACGACCATTGCAATAAGATGCAAGTGCCACAACCGGTGGAAATAAATCGGGACATTCCGTTGCATTGAAATGAAATGGTTTCATCTGCCCGGGTCCAACAATGATTTGCGAAGACTCAACCGACATGACTGCACCTGCATCCATCAAAGCTTGTAATATGGCTTTGTCTGCCTGTGTTGAAAAAGGATCCAGTCCCTCGACTCTAACCGGACCTGCAATCGCACCGGCCACCAGTAAAAACGAAGCTCCGCTCCAGTCACCTTCAACGGTGTAATCAATATTGCCTTTTATTTCGGGTATGTTGCCATGAAAATAAAACTCCTGATAAGATTTGTTTTCCGGAACCTGTAATCCAAACTGTTTCATCACATCAAGCGTGAGATCTATATAAGGCTTGCTTTTTAGATCTTTCACTTTAATGGAAACATCTTTCGCACCGGAAGCTGCATAAGTCATAAGCAAGCCTGTCAGAAACTGAGAACTGAGCGAGCCGTCTATTTCAATGTTTGCAGGAATCAGTGGCCCCTGAATATGCAAAGGCAATTTGCCCTGATTGCTTCTTGTTTTGACATGCAACAAAGGAAGAACCTCATCAAAGAAATCCATAGGACGTGTAACCAAACTGCCACTACCCGTGACTGTTATTCCCTTTTCACTCATAGCTGCAACAGGTGTAAACATCCTGATACTTAAACCAGATTCGCCACAATGGATTGTTTCATTAACAGGGTGAATTCCTTTTGATTGAATATAGATTCCATGTTCGGATTTACGTATTTCTGCACCAAGTCTTTTGATAATATCCATTGCAGCCAGATCATCATTGCTGTTGCCCGGATTTCTGAGAAAGACTTCTGAGAAAGACAATAAAGCAGCAGCACAGGCACGTTGCATAGAACTTTTGGAAGCGTTTGCACGGATAGTTCCTTTCAGAGAAGATGGGTTTACAACTGCGTTCACGATACTAACTTTTCGAGTTTACTTTGTAAATCAATCAATGATAGCCGATGTACCACACCCTTCCCGATTTTATTTAACAGCACATACTGGATATCACCACCAACTTTCTTTTTATCTTTTTGTAGAACAGCAAATGATTTTTTTACATCAAAAGCTGCGTATGTAGGCAGCCCATATTTATCAAGGAGGCTGACTACTTTTTCAGTATCACGAAAACCGCACAATGATTCTGAAAGATGACAGGCATAGGTCATGCCAATAGAAATAGCTTCGCCATGTGACAACTCATACATATTTTCGATGGCGTGCCCCAGTGTATGTCCGAAATTGAGAAGTTTTCGTTCTGCTTTTTCATATTCATCCTGCTGCACCACTTTTGTTTTAATCAAAGCATTTCTTCTGATTAAACTGCTAAGCAGAGAAGGATTATTCCTGTAAGTTGAAAGCTTATTTTTTTCAAGCTCAGCAAACATTGCTTTATCTCTGATACAAGCATGTTTTATAATTTCAGCGAAACCATTTTTCCATTCTTTTAAGGGAAGCGTTTTCAACCAGCGATAATCATACAATAAAAAATCAGGCTGACGAATTGCGCCCACCATATTTTTATAGATGCCTACATCAATACCATTCTTACCTCCTATCGATGCATCCACCATTGCCAATAAAGAAGTCGGTACAAACCCGAAACGAATGCCTCTCAGAAAAACCGAAGCAACATAACCTGTCATATCAGTAACAACTCCTCCACCAACTCCAACTAAAGTAGTTGAACGATCAGCTCCTTTTTCAATGAGTTGTTCAATCACTGCATCGGCTACTCTTTGTTGCTTATATGCTTCGCCGGGCTTTAACACAATCACATCCCATTTGGAAAAAAACTTTTTTCTGGCAGCATATACATTTTCATCGGTAATCAATACTGTCTTCTCCGGCACTGCCAGCTTCGATAAACTGTCCGTATCGCCATCAAAGTAATAGTCGACCGATGAATTTGTAAATGAAAATTGCGTTTTTCTCATTGGATGATATACCTAACTCTATAAAGATTAATTATCGAGTACTTTTTTCTGATGATTGATACTTTCAAGGTGAACCGCATCAAAATACATCGTGATGAATTCCTTACTTAGTCCTTTTCTTGCTCCTTCTTTGATCGCCCTGTCAAGTATTTCATTCCATCTGTTTGTCTGAAGAATGGTGATGTTGTTTTCTTTTTTATACTGACCGATCTTTTCAGCGATTTTCATACGCTGACTGATAATCTGTAACAACTCATCATCGAGGTGATTGATTTGCTGACGAAGTTGCTCAAGTGCGGCATGATATTCATCGGATGCAACATCTTCTTTACGCCAGATAATAGCCCCAAGCATTTCAGCCAGTCGCTCAGGTGTTACCTGCTGCTTGGCATCACTCCATGCATTATCGGGATCGATGTGACTTTCAACCATCAGTCCATCAAAATCAAGATCGATCGCTTTCTGTGCAGTTTCCTGAAGGATATCTCTTCTTCCGCAAATATGTGACGGGTCATTGATGAGCAATAACTCAGGATTTCTTCTTTTCATTTCAATGGCGAGGTGCCACATAGGTGCATTGCGGTATTCCGTATTTCCGTAAGATGAAAATCCGCGATGGATCAATCCAATTTTTTTAATGCCTGCACGAGCAACACGCTCAACTGCACCAGACCATAATTCAAGATCTGGATTGATGGGATTTTTTATTAATACAGGCACATCAGTTCCTCGTAATGCATCTGCCACTTCCTGTACACTAAATGGGTTTACTGTTGTTCTTGCACCGATCCACAATACATCCACATCAAATGTGAGCGCATCAGTTACCTGTTTACCAGTTGCCACTTCCACGGTTGTTGGAAGTCCTGTGAGTTCTTTTGCTTTTTGCAACCAGGGAAGTCCTTTCGCACCGATTCCTTCAAACATACCGGGTTTAGTACGTGGTTTCCAAATACCGGCACGAAGAATATCTACTTTACCGGTAGCGGCAAGACGCTCGGCAGTTGAAACAAGTTGCGATTCTGTTTCGGCACTGCAAGGGCCGGAGATTATGATCGGACGCTTATTCCAGATTTCTGATACTTTGTCTGCTGTTGCTGAAGTGGATGGTTGCATGAGTTGTTGTTTTTATTTTATTCTATGCAGGCGCGCAAATTTAGACGGAATCCTCCGAACCTTTGTTCGCCAGTTCATTCTTATTCAATTATTTTTTTAATCCTGTTTGCGTTTAACATTAATTCTTTTAAAAATTCACCGTTTTCTTTTTCCAATGCCGATTTGAATTTTCGGAGCTGACTAATGTGTTCATTCAACACATCCAGCACATTTTCTCTGTTCTGCATAAAAATCGCTGACCACATTTCAGGATTACTCTTGGCAAGCCGAACCGTACTTTCAAAACCACCTGCAGCCAGTTCAAAGATGGCCTGTTCTTCTTTTTCTTTTTCCAATACAGTGTTCGCAAGTGCAAAGGAAGTAATATGTGAAATGTGGCTGATATATGCTGCGTGAATGTCATGATCATCGGCCGACATATATATGAGATGCATGCCGATTGTACGGTACAATTCTTCCACTTTTTGCAGTGCTTCCGTATCAGATTTTTCTTTTTCACAGACTACGCAGGCTTTTCCGGAGAAAGCATTCTTCACAGCAGCTTCCGGGCCGCTGTATTCTGTTCCCCACATCGGATGCGCTGCAATAAAACGACTTCTCATTGGATGATTCGTAAGATATCTACAGATAGAAGATTTTGTTGAACCCGCATCTGTCAGTATCTGTTTTTCATTCATGAGATTCAGAATCTTCTCCAATACTTTTTCAGATGCATCAACAGGTATCGCTACATAAATCAAATCAGAAAGGGGTATGGCTTCTTCAAGTGACATCACTTCATCTACAAAACCCAGCTCTAACGCCTTTTGAGCGCTTTGAGGAGTTCGACTGACCCCAATGATATTATGTGCCAGGCCCTTCTCCTTTAAAGACCAGGCAAGAGAGCCGCTGATCAACCCTACTCCAACGATGGTAACTGTTTCAAACATCTTACTTTATATTCAATTTAATTCTATCAATACTTTGCTGAAATTTCTCTTCAGTGGCACAGAGACTGATTCTTACATATGATTTCCCCTCTTCTCCGAAAATACCACCCGGCGTAATAAATACCCTCGCCTCTCTCAATACCTTGTCGCTTAAACTTCCACCTGCTCCATATTCATGCTGCATATCTGCTGCTTCATCATTCACCTTCGCCCACACAAACATACCTGCTTGGGATAAGGTGTAAGTTGTTCCAAGCAGATCAAGTAATTCGCGCGCAAGCATACGCCTTCTTGCATAAATTTCATTTACCGACTTATACCAGTCGTCTCCCAAGGATAATGCTTTGGCCGCAGCCAATTGTACAGGAAGAAACATGCCGCTATCCATATTACTTTTGAAACGAAGTACATCATTAATGAATTGCTCAGCGCCGCATAACATCCCAATTCTCCATCCTGCCATATTCTGGCTCTTGCTTAAGGAATTTAGTTCTAGTACTACTTCTTTAGCACCAGGACGACTCAGCAAACTCATTGGTTTTTCATTTAGAATAAAACTGTAGGGATTATCGTGTATTATTAGCAGCTTATGTTTTTGTGCAAAAGCAATTAGTTGATCGAAAAGTTTTTCATCCGGCAGCTGACCCGTAGGCATGTGCGGATAGTTGACGAATAATAATTTGACTTTGGAAAGATCCGTTTGTTCGAGAGAATCCAAATCGGGTTTCCAGTTATTTTCTTCTTTCAGTTTATAGATACGCGGTGTGCCGCCGGCAAGTTTTACAGCACTGCTGTATGTTGGATAGCCGGGATCAGGTATGAGAGCACCCTCTCCTTCGTTCAGATAGGTCATGCAGATATGCATGATTCCTTCTTTACTGCCAATCAGAGGAAGGATGTTTGTTTCAGGGTTGATATTTACCTGATACCAGCGCTCATACCATTGGGCTATTGCATTACGTAAAACAGGAGATCCTTTGTAAGATTGATAACCATGTACATTGGATTTAACCGACTCTTCATTCAAAACACGAATCACTTCAGGATGAGGAGGAAGATCGGGGCTTCCGATACCCAGATTGATCACTGCCTCGCCGGAACGATTCAAGGTATCAATCTCCCTGAGCTTCTGTGAGAAATAATATTCTCCAATTCCATCCAGTCGTATAGCTGTTTGCATCTATTCAGTTTTTCGCCTTTATTAATGCTTTTTTGATTTGCCATTTTTATAAACTCCGTATACTCTCAATTCACTCGTTAATCCTTTCATTTTTTCAATTACTTTTTCAAACTGAGAAACAGTATCGAATTCCATATCCGCGTGAAAGCTGTATTGAAAATCACTACCGGGAATGGGGAAGCTTTGCAGTTTGCTGAGGTTGATACCGGCATCAGAAATTTTAGAGAGCACTTTTACCAAACTTCCCTTTGAGTGATCAGTTACAAAATAAACAGAAGCTTTGTTGGCATCTTTTACCGTTACGGCTTCATCTTCATGTTTAAGAATTAGAAATCGGGTATAGTTATTTTTCATTGTCTGGATAGATGGTGCAATGATATCCAGTTCATAGAGTTCGGCAGCAAGTTTACTTGCAATGGCAGCGATGTGTTTGCTTTTGTGGCGGTGGATATAGCGAGCACTGAGGGCCGTATCTTCTGTTTCAACATGTTTCCATTTGTATTTATCCAGAAAGCCATAACATTGCTGCAGTGCCATCGTATGAGAATGCACTTCTTTGATGTCATCAAGAGTAACACCGGGGTTGACAAGTAAATTTTGTCTGATTTGCAAATACACTTCACCGATGATACGGAGCGGAGATTTTTTTAGGAGATTATAGTTTGGAAGAATACTTCCAGCTATAGAATTTTCAATGGCCATGACGGCACCATCACTTTCTTTTCTGTTAGCTCCGATTTTAACCACATCCCTGAAATTATCGCAGGTTATGACTTCGATTTGTTTCCCAAAAAAAATCCGGGCAGCTTCCTGGTGAAAACTTCCTTCGTAGCCTTGAATAGTTACTTTAGCCATAATAAAAAATAATCCCGGCTTTTGGCCGGGATTCTATTTTGTTGGTGAATGTCTTTATTCAGATCAACAAATGAAGCCCGGCTTCTTTCTAAAATAAAAGAAGTAGAAACCAAACCATGTATAAATTTTGCTGATCATAACAGAAGCAAATATAAGCGTTTTGGATAAAAAACAAAAAGCCATTCAATGAGAATGACTTTTTGGGTTAAAAAAGGATTGACTTAAAAACAATCAGCTTATTTCTCCTTCGGACCTTCATCTACAGAAGGTTTATTCAGATTCATCAGTGAATCCTTTTCTGTTTGAATTTTCGGGCTGTCAACATGCTCTGTTTTTTCAGATTCAGTAACTACAGGCTGTTGAGTGTTTACCTTGTTTTTTGATTTACAGGCAACGAAGCTGATAAGGGCGATAGCCACGAGCATCTTTTTCATGTTGTTGTTGTTTTTAGGTGAATGAATGATGATCATTAATAAATACCTGAAACAATTAAAACGTCACCTGGCAAAAACAAGCATTGGGAGAAGATTAACAAGTGAGGAGTTATGTGTTACGGGTTATGAGTCTTACGAGTAAAAAAACTCGTAACTCGTACCCATTAACCTGTAACCTATCGTTCTTCTTTTGGATAAAAAAAAGCCATTCCAGGAATGGAACGGCCGTTAACGATTGCTTGCCATATGAAAATCTTTAATTAGAAATCCCGCAAGCAAGGAGATCTAAATTGATTCATTTATTACTTAGCTGTATCTGCAGCAGCAGCAGGAGCTGTTGTGTCAGCAGCAGCAGGAGCTGTTGTGTCAGCAGCAGGAGCTGTTGTTGTGTCAGCAGCAGGAGCTGTTGTTGTGTCAGCAGCAGCATCAGTTTTTTCACCTTCGCCACAAGCTACGAATCCGAGGATTGCAAATGCTAATAAAAGCTTTTTCATGTTTTTTGTTTTTTGGTTTTTAGATAATTATCAGGGTTTAATACCCAAACGGCTGCAAAAGTAACCCTTTTTTTTAAAAAAAATTTTTTTAACCCCTAATTGGGTTACAAATTTGCCTTTATTGTATAAACATGATCAGTAACGGAAATACGTTTCATCAGGAGCAGGAATTGCTTAAAGCATTGGCTGCCAATGATAACTCTGTCATTGAAGCTATTTATAAAGACAATTACCCTGCCATACAATTGTTTGTTTTGAGCAATAACGGCAGTGCTGATGACGCGATGGACCTTTTTCAGGAGGCAATGATTTTGCTCTATGAGAAGGCCGTTTCCGGTGAGCTTGAATTGAATTGTAAGTTAAAAACTTATTTGTATTCCGTTTGTCGTCGTCTTTGGCTGAAACGATTACAGCAGATGAAAAGAAACGGAACCCCTGTTGAAACTCTGGAAGACCTGGTACCGGTTGAAGAAGACCTGGAAGAGCAGGAAAGAAAAAACGAAGCTTTTCATCAGATGGACCAGGCCCTCTCCCAGCTCGGTGAACCTTGTAAAAGCTTACTTGAAGCCTATTACATTCACCGAAAACATATGAACGAAATAGCAGATGAATTTGGGTACACAAATTCAGATAATGCGAAGAATCAGAAATATAAATGTCTGATGCGTTTGAAAAAAATCTTCTTTAACCACTATAAAAATGGCCCGAGATGATGAATGAAAAGAAAATGATTGAAGATGCGGAACGATTTCTAAAGGGAGAAATGCGTGAAGAGGAAAGAGTTGCATTTGAGCAGGAACGTAAATCAAATGCAGAATTAGATCAATATGTTGTTGCCCATGATCTGTTTTTGAAAAACTTAGATCATTACGGTAATATGCGCAGATTCAAACATCAGCTTCACGAGACCCGCAACCACCTCACTCAAACAGGTGCTATTAAGCCTCTGACACTGGGTAAAGTGGCGAAAATGGAACTTTTCTGGAAAAAATATAAAAGAACAGTTTCAATTGCAGCCACCATCGCGGGCATTATCGCCATTAGCATTAACGCAATAACCTACATAATTGCTCCCAAAGGCAACACCAAGCAAGTGCAGGAACTGGTTAATACTGTGAATGCCATTAAGATGAAGCAATCTGAGCAAGACAATAAAATCAAATCATTAGCAACACCAAAACTGCCTTCAGATCAGGTGATTACCGGTTCAGGAACTGCCTTCCTTATTGATGGGAAAGGAGTCCTTGCTACCAACGCGCATGTACTTAGAAATGCAAAAGGAGCTATCCTCACCAATAACAAAGGAATGGAATTCAGGGCGAAAATCATCTTTACCGATTTATCCCGCGATATTGCATTGCTGAAAATAGAAGATGAAGATTACCTCCCTAAAACATCTATACCATATAGTATCCGTAAAACAACCGGCGACCTTGCCGAGCCAATTTTTACTATTGGCTATCCCGATGACAAATTCGTGTATGGCGAAGGATACCTTAGTTCTTATACAGGATTTCAAGGTGATACACTAAGCTGTCAGATTGCAGTAGCAGCCAATCCGGGCAACAGCGGCGGACCAGTTTTTAACCGGAACGGAGAAATAATTGGCATCCTGAGTAAAAGAGAACTGCAGGCTGAAGGTGTAGTTTATGCCATTCGTGCAAAATATATCAATGAAGCAGTAAGTGATTTCATGAAAAAGAATCCATCATCTGTCATAAACAAGCTTCCTGCAAATTCTTCATTGCGCGGATTAGACAAAACCGTTCAGGTTAAACGCATCCAGGATTTTGTTTATATGGTAAAAGCCTATTAATAAGTTGAATCGCTCATATCCAAATTAGAAAAGCCCGGACCAGCCGGGCTTTTTCAATATACTTATTTCAATTCATTACCACTTATCTACCTCTTCTTCTCCGGAAGTTGCAGAGGGAGCATCTCCGGCATCTGCCGAAGGTGCTGATTCTGACGCTGAGTTATTTACTTCATATGATGCATTAGTTTCTTCACCTGATAACCCTTCATCATCATGGCTGAAAGCATCAAAGTCAAAATCAGGCATCAGTTCTGTTTTTACATAATCAACAGCCTCGTTCAACCCTTTGATGAACTTGTTAAAATCCTCCTTGTAAAGGAAGATTTTATGCCTGTCATACCCTTCACCGGTAAACCTCTTACGACTTTCGGTAATT